>Ga0315539_1001934_pt1 | contig 15004 bp, 9 predicted proteins | sample SalMarSW160150MG_FD_203097 | JGI IMG/M metagenome (GOLD analysis project Ga0315539, IMG submission 203097) | Salt marsh sediment microbial communities from the Plum Island Ecosystem LTER, Massachusetts, United States - Salt Marsh Sediment SW1601-150 ... | reverse complement strand
TAGTATATACTTCGGCAATGTATTCCTCCGGGATCGGTTCAATCCAGACGGTCTGCCAGATACCCGTTACCGGTGTGTACCAGATACCGTGGGGATCATTTACCTGTTTGCCCCTGGGTTGTGTGCCATCGCTTGTTGGGTCATAAACCGATACCAGCATAACCTGTTCTTTCGCATCATTGATGTATTCCGTAATATCAAAGCTGAACGGATCGTAACCTCCCCTGTGATCCCCTACCAGTTGGTCATTCACCCATACTTTCGTTTCCCAGTCAACTGCTTCAAAATGGAGCAGAACTTTCCTGTTTTTCCATGTTTCCGGAATTGCAAACCGGTTGGAATACCAGAGCAGGCTATCTTTGCCAACCCTTCTTTTAACACCCGAAAGGGCTGATTCAACCGGAAAGGGAACCAGGATCTTTCCATCCCATTCTTCAGGTACATTCTGATCGATGGGTGTTATGGAATAATCCCATAATCCATTCAGGTTTTTCCATTCATCCCGCACCATCATTGGTCGCGGGTATTCGGGATGAGGATTGTCAGGATTTACATCCGGAGCCCACCTCGTATTGATCGGGTTTGGAGCCATTTCCCAGGTAACCCTGGATTGGCATGAATAAAGGGAAAATAATATCCCCGAAACAACTAAGATTGGTGATAATGACCGGATATTTTTCATGATGTTATCATTTGTGGAATACCTGTTATAGCAATTTCATGGTCAATCCTCTGGCAGGTATAAACCTTTACTCGTACCATGCCTCTAAATTAACATTATTGCTTATCCAATCTTTCTTTATAATTGATTAATTTACTTGTTTGAAAACAGGTAACCTATCACTTGGGATTCTGAAGCATAACAAAAATAATTTTGATTGCAATTTGAGATGAAATCGTTATGATTTTGTTCCTGTAAATGTTAATTTAACAACCACAATTCACCAATCCGCTTTAAATTGGTATTAATTAAAACAAACATTCAAACTCAAAACCGATATCATGAAAAAATCATTTGTTTCCTTTTCTGTAATTGTTCTTGTTTCCGCCATGCTTTCATCGTTCAGCTATACAGGAATAGATAGGGCCAGTCAGGAAAAGCCTGACTGGCATGTAGGATTTCAGGCGTATACTTTCCGGTTATTTTCTTTTGAAGAGGCTCTGGAAAAAGGCTCTTCCATTGGATTGAAGTATGTGGAGGCCTATTATGGACAAACGCTATCGAAAGATAGTGATGTGAGAATTGATTTTAAAATGGATGAAAAGAGCCGTCAGAAAATGAAGGAACTCCTGGAAAAGTATGATGTAAAGTTAATCAGTTCAGGAGTTATTACCTGTAGAAATGAGGAGGATTGGAATGCCCTGTTTGAATTTGCCGATGAGATGGGTATTCGAACCATTACTTCTGAGCCAGGACCTGATGATCTTGATCTCGTTGAATCACTGGCAGATGAATATGGAATAAACGTTGCCTTTCATAACCATCCACAACCCTCGCGTTATTGGAATCCGGATGTTGCACTTGAAGCGTTGGAAGGAAGAAGTGAACGGCTTGGTGTTTGTGCAGATACAGGACACTGGATACGATCCGGATTGGATCCGGTAGAATGCCTGAAAAAACTGGAAGGCAGGATCATTAACCTGCATTTTAAGGATCTCAATGAAAAGTCGCGTGAAGCACATGATGTGCCGTGGGGTACAGGAATTGCTGATGTGCCTGCAATGTTAAAGGAGTTGAAAAGACAAAATTTTTCCGGTTATTTCATGATTGAATATGAGCACAACTGGGAAAATTCAGTTCCTGACCTGAAGCAGTGCGTGGAAAATTTCAACAAAATGGTGGCCGAATTGTAGAATCTCCGGACAAGTCCAGAGATATGTAAAAGTCATTAACCGTTATTATTTTTTAGCTCCATCGGAGCGTCATATTGTTAGCCCAGGGCGAACCCCTGACGATTTTGTCAGGGTGAAGCCCTGGGTTTGGTTTCAATAATTTCAAATAATAATTGATTTTTGGGTATTTAGCTCCGTATTTACCCCGGCAGGGGTAGAACAATGAGTAACCACCGGTGGCCACCGGTGGTTAAAATGCACGAGAAGATTACAACCCTGCAGGGGTTGAATATTGAAATTTAAGGTATTAGTATTCAATCCCATTCGGGCCGCCCTGGCTGGGGTTGTTAATAATTTCATCAACTTTTTGAGTTGTGCCTTTTTAAGCATTGTGCCATCGGCATCTGCCATGGGCATGGCTATGCCACCTACGGGATAAGTAAATGAGACTATAATTTCAGGAGCATATAAACGATCTGAAATTATTTAGTCGAATTTATCCCGCTGTAAGCGGGGTTATAAGTTAAAAGTTAAATGTTAATAGATGTGTAAAGGAATGCCTTTGGTACAAGTTGTACATTGGATGTTCTGCCGAAGGCATGCCTTTGGCAGATGTTGAACGTTCATTGCTAAACTTCCTTCAATCCTTCCAGCATTGCCACAACATTTTCAATGGGTACGTTTGCCTGGATGTTGTGAACGGAAGTGAAAACGAATCCTCCGTTTTCCCCGAATACCTTGCAATTATCCATTACCTGTTTCTTTACCTCTTCGGGTTTTCCGAACGGAAGAACCTGCTGGGTATCGATTCCGCCTCCCCAGAATACAAGCCGATCGCCAAATTCCTTTTTCAGGAATACCGGTTTCATATCCTGAGCATTGATCTGAACTGGATTGATGATATCGAAACCTGCTTCAATGAATGATTCCATGAAAGGAACGACGGCTCCACACGAATGTTTGAAGGTTTTCCAGCCGGTGTTTTGGTGAATCCAGTCATTCACCTTTTTATAATAGGGAAGATACAGATTATTGAGTGTTTCGGGAGGGCAAAATTGACCGTATTGTGTCCCGAAGTCAGTGCCACAGGTAAAAACTGCATCAATCCGGTTTCCGATCCTGTCATAGAACTTTTTCAGGTTCCCGACAGCAATGTTCGTTTGTTCATCGAAGACCGTATGGATGTAATCCTGCCTCATCAGCGTTGACATATACCATTCCTTTATGTCGCGAATTCCCTTTGGGTGTTTTAGTTGTAATCCCGGAACAAGGGCAATATCACCCAATCCTGTTCCACCGAATGATGCAATGATTCCATTGCCGCTCTTTTCCAATCTTTCGCATTCCAGATCAAACCAATCCAGATCTTCTTCTGAAAGAGGTCCAAACTCCTCGAGATTATCCTCAGGATCAAGAGAGTCTTCATGAATGGGTTGCTGTCGGATGATGGCATTGAAAAAATAGGATCCACTGGGCATTACGGCACTTGGTTCAACAGACAGGTCTCCTTCAGGGTAAACGTAAAGATCACCTTTGTTATCAGGAAAAGTATTGAAGTCTCCCGGAAGAAGCACAACCTGTCCCCACCAGGTTTTGCACTCTTTCCAGCGTTCATTCTCAATACCGAACAGGTTCTTTTTCCCGTACAATCCAACGACATCGATTCCCATCAAATCAATTAACTCCTCATCAATTTCTCCCAGCATCTGGTAGGGCTCGATCGCTTTAACCGGCTTCCAATCCAGGCCGAAATGATTTCTCAACCCCTCAACCACCTTAACATGGACACCCGTTACGCCGGTCCCTCCAAAGTCGACGGGGATCCGGTCAGGTGCCTGATGAGTAAGTGTCTTCTGTAGTCTGCTCCGGCTGTTCATTTTTTATAGCATTGAATTTTTATTGATCTTCCAGCTTTTCCCTTGGTAAGGAAAAGTAAAACAGCCAGACCAGGCAGTATGAATAGCAGGGGGTAAAATTTCCTCATGACGTTTACTTTTGAATTAATGTATTTTCATCTGAACAAGAATAGCATTTCCAATAGTGTTCTCTTAGCGATCTGTTTTACTTCAATTCATCAACACCAACCACCTCAGCACTTCCCATTGCCCTAAATTCAATCCTCACCACTGCATCCCCTTCACCCTCAAACGCTCCGTCAAACAAAATCTCGTGATCCCCGGACACTACCATCAGTGAGTCGGTTGGGATTTGCCGGAGGATATTCCACGAACTGTCGAAAAGGGTTACTTTACCATCCCCTCTGTATTGAAGGATTTCACCTGGACTGAGCGAGGTCCGGATAGTAATGGTTTTAAATTGATCAAGTTCAATTGAAATATCCGAAAACCTCACAGATGGAGAATCCGTAACCAGTTTGATGGTATATTGAAGCTGCTGCTCTCCGTATGGATTGGTAAAATTGAATGTTGTTGCAGCTGGCTCTCCGGGTTGTTTGTCTGACCTTGGATGGTCGTTCTTCAGACTGGCATGGACAGGAATCCAATGCCAGCTTTTTTCAGACAGTTTCTCGAGATGGAATTCCCTGTTTATGTCCTGCATCAATCGTTTCTGGTCGTTATTGAATGCATTCTCCATGCGAAGGGTCTCCCACTCTTTTATCGTCTGCAGGATTTCTTCACCATGCCCGTTCTTCTCTACAATCCCAGGTGAGGTGACCAGACAAAAACCGGCATCGAACCCTGCCGCCCGTGCCAGCAACCATTCAATATCCTCAATGCTGGTCTCCGGTGACATGCGGAACCACCCCAGCATGGCTGGCATCAGGTTACGGTGAAAGAAATCCTGGTTTAGCAGTCGAAGCTGTGTTTGGCTCTCCCGAAATCCCGCATACCACGGTTCACCCCAGTTCATCCTTGTAAACATATGCCAGAAGAAGTGTCCTGGATTGCTGGCATCGGTAACGACTTTCCCCTGCAACTCTGGATTCAGGTGATCATACCAGAACTTCACAAAACGCTGCCTGCCATACTGCCCCATACCGGTTGACCAGTTGCCTTCCAATCCGTCGAAAGAGATTTGGCGAAGCCCGGTCTGGTTAAACAGGTCAGCAATAGTTTTCGCCATCTCCTCTGAAAGTGAATTGTCGGTCAGGAACGTTTTATATGCATGATCCATCAGTTTGCCTATTGTTGAACCTGCTTCATGGGAAGATGCCTGTGTGGCAAATGCTCCCCGTTCGCAATCCATCAGTTCCCATGGTGGATTCTCAGATACACGGTTGTACCGGATGATCTCATTTCCAATGACGGCAGCATGAAGGTTATTGTTCTCCATCTGGTTAAAGAAATCGGGACTCTCGATTTCAATATCGGTTGATGCTTCGTCAATATCATTTACAATGTTACTTTCACCTACCCTGGCAAGTCGGGGATCGGGTATCGGAGTCACATACGGATCATTGGTGGTTATGAAGTTTGAAAGGGTATGAACACCAATCCGGATGCCCTGTTTTTCGGCTCTCTCAACACATCGTTTCAGGCTTTCCCAGTTATCAGGAAAAAGATCTTCCCGTAAATCGAAATGACCCCAGTTCGCAAACGGACTGCCATGGTAAAGGTATCTCAACCCGGCTTTCCTGACAAGGTTCAATGCGTTATCCAGGTTATCCTCACCAAAATCAACGATCAGGTATGCAGCCGTTGCACCCGGAGAAGTCTTGCCCCATTCCCCATCGATCAACGGATGGGGTAAGTTCTCCTCAATTTCAATCTCTTCCAGTACGGATAATGCCTGATCGGCAGGAGATCCGAAAAGCGCGATTTTTGAGCCCATAACCCCACCATCCTCAAACGCCGGTACAAAATACCTTTCATGCCTCCAGACAGGAATTACCCTGTCCTTATTCCTGTTCCTGCAGTAAGCCTGGAGAATGCTGCCAAATTCGGATGCCCGGGCTGTTTGACCCCGGTAAAGGATTTCAATACTATCACTGACATCAACGTAGCTGGATGTTGAGAAAATATTGTAGGACGGTTCTGAGTCGTCTTCATGGGTAGGGTAACCACCCAGTGTTTTCAAATTTAAAGACTGGATGCCTATCGCAAAATCGTCATCCCTTACCACACCCACCGATTCACCGATGGTTTTACTAATAGTGGTTGGAAACGGACCCCATTGAATAAGTTCGATCTGGTCTGAAGGTTTGAAAGAAAGGAGTTCAAAGACCAGGTGGCTCTTTTTTTCCTCCGTTTTGACCAGGGCTTTAACCTGGCGTTCAGAAAACAATAATGTGATGGTATGATTGGATTCGTCGAATGTAGCTGAGGATGGAATCTCATACTGACTGTTTATCCTGATGCTGAGTAGCGGTGATTCCTGATCCTTCGGGAAATAGTCTTTCTCAGTTGATTTATCAACCAGGGAAGTGATGCATCCCTTCTGATCAATGCTAATTGAAAAATGCTCTGTTTCGAAGTCATGGTGTTTCGAGGTGCATGAGTATAAAAGGAATGTGGTTATTATGATGCAGGCTGAATACTTCATGATTGAAATGATTTTCTGAGCAGTTTTTCCTCTGTTCCTAATAGAAAAAACAACGTGTGCATAAAGCTTTGCGAGGGATCCTGCCATAATCAACGGATTTAATTTAAAATTAGAATGTGTCGCCCTTTCAGGGCTAATTGGCACTCTTGACTGTAAATTTCTATATGTATACCATCCCTTCGGGATTTCTAGCAGCATGATCAATGGTTGACTTAATACACCCATTTTGGATTTACACGATTTTCAGTTTAAATCTCTATAAAAGGACCAACTTGCTGAGTCCCGAAGGGACGATATAAAGTAGATACCCGAAGGGACGATATATAGTAGCTGTAAAGCTGTGAAAATATGTTGAGCCCTGAAAGGGCGGCATAGTCTTATATCCCTCTGCGCTTGCCAGGTTGATGCTGGGTGGATCCTACCATTGATAACAATATTTTTCATTTCTCCGGTTCTTTCAGGATATTTTCGGGCACATCCATGGGTGTAAAACCTTCCAGGGGTTTATCCAGTTCAATCACAAGAACCGTGTCATCTGGATCGACAGGCTCCTCCGGCAGGTGGATCACTATTTCTCCCTTTTTTTGTTCAAAGGTCAGCGTTTTGTCTTTCAGCAATTCTACACCTTTGACTTTAACGCTTTTTATCACAGGCAGGATTAATTCTCCATCCGGCCATTTTAGCAGGTGAATATAGATCTTGTTCCCTTTATGTGAAGATGCGATCCAGTTTTGTGGTTTAAACGGACCTCCCCGGGTCCCATAGATTGATTCACCATATTTGTTTAACCATTCCCCAATCTCCTTCAGGCGGTCAATCTGCCGCTGTTCGATTCTACCATCCATCATTGGGCCAACGTTCAATAAGAGATTCCCGTTTCCCCCCGCTGTTAATGCAAGGGTCTGGATACATTCCTTCCTGGATTTTAGTGAGTCGTTGGGCTTCCATGCCCACTGTTTGCAAATGGTGATGCAGGATTCCCAGGGGAATTCCAGGTTGAATTCCCCGATCTTTTGTTCCGGTGTGCCAAAATCACCGGCATATATCGATTCCCTTCTATCTTCTCCGGCGAAACGCCCTTTATCCACCCTGTTGTTTATCAGGATATCGTTCCGAAGATTCCGGCAATGCTGGTAGAGTTTCATCCCTTCTTCATGTGTCCAGGAATCCTCCCATTGCCCGTCAAACCAGAGGATGTTTGTACCGTATTCTGTGATCAATTCTTCCACCTGGCCGTGCAGGTAGGGAATATACCGGGTCATATCAGATTCCTCAACCGGTCTCGGATCTCCACCATACCTTGTGGTGTAATCCGGATGATGCCAGTCAAGTATGGAGTAATATGTCCCAAACAGGATACCCTGTTTTTTACATTCATCAGAAAGTTGCCCGATAATATCTTTTTCATAGGGTGTAGAAGCAATATCATAATCTGTGTATTTTGAATCCCAGAGGCAAAAACCATCATGGTGTTTCGTAGTAATGATCAGGTATTTCATCCCTGCTTCTTTCGCGATCTGAACCCATCTGGCAGCATCAAACAATACCGGGTTGAACTCTTTGTAGAGTTGATCATACTCTTCAATCGGCACCTGGGGTCCGCGTGACCATCCGATCTCGGTTCCCCGCAGCGTTACCGGTCCCCAATGGATGAACATTCCAAACCGCATATCTCTCCATTGCTCCAGGGATTCATGATGGGTTTTAAGGCCGGGATTGGCTTCTCCACCACCGAAGGATTGGGGATTGGCGAATTGTGCAGCAAATATGATAAATTGAAAAGCCAGGTAGAGAAATTTTACTTTCATGCAAATGGTTTTAGTTAATGGTTAAATGAAAAATGTTAAATGTTATATTCTTCAATATCTTCTGCTGTAATGTTCTCATCTGGTTTCTGATTCCTCGATTTTGCTTTATTCAGATAATTTATATATCCATTTAATAGGGCCAGTGCAATCATTATCAATTTTTGCCCCTTTGCTTGATCCTCCTCAGATATGTAATTGTTATCATGTGCACTAATGAGTTGATCTTTAATTTCATAGAGTGACCCTCTACTTTGTCTGCAAAACTGAATGTTTTCCTGGAAATGATAACGACCATAACCTTCGGCAATATTCTCTGTGATTGAATAAGATGCCCTTCTCATACCATCCGTTAAAGCAAATTTTTCTTCTTCCGGGAAATTTTTGATCAGACTTTGGATAAATAGTCTTACTTCTCTACAAGCTTTCCAGCATTCCAAATCCTCAAAACTTTTAATTTTCTTCGTCATGTAAACATTTTACAATTAACATTTAACATTTAACAATTAACTTATAACTGCATCCTATCCAGGATGCCCGACGGAAACTCTCCCGAAGGAACACGTGCGGCCTTCATGATCTCTTCCATCCGTTTTACAATATCCGGGTGGTCCACGGAGATGTCCTCAACCTCACCAATATCGTCAGCCAGGTTATACAACTCGATATGCAGGCTGTCACCGAAAATGTTTTGACGTACACCCTTCCAGTTTTCCATTCGTACCATTTGCTGCCCTCCGTATGATGGAAATTCCATGTAGAGGTATTCATGTTCTTTCTGATCTTTTTTTCCTAACAGTGTAGGGGTAAAGGGGAAGCCATCGATGTTTGCCGGGAAATCGGCACCGGCAATCTCAGCAAGGGTAGGCAGCAGATCCTGGAATGCACCGATATGATCCGTAACTGATCCGGGCTGAATTTTTCCCGGCCAACATGCGACCATGGGCACCCTGATTCCCCCTTCATAAACACTTCCTTTCAGTCCCCTGAAGGGTCCGGCACTATTAAAAAATTCTGAATCGGATCCTCCAAGCCGGTCATAAGTCGGACCGTTATCGGATGTAAAAATTATCACTGTGTTCTCTTGAAGTCCCAGCTCTGCCAGGAGATCCAGGATCTCACCAATTCCCCTGTCCATGTGAGTGATCATGGCGGCATATCCTGCTCTCGGGAAAGGATGTTGAAGGTAACCCCGGTGAACATACTCCTCTTCCGGAATTTTTCCTTTGTATTCATCAAGGCTCTTTTCCGGCACCTGGATCGACAGGTGTGGAATAATAAAAGGTAGAAAAAGGAAAAATGGTTTATCCCTGTTTTCAGAAATGAATTGTTTCGCCTCCTCGATGAAGAGGTCCTGGGAATACTGTTCGCCGTAAAGTTCTCGCGAATTTCCCTTCAGCCAGATGGTATCCTGGTTCCTGATGAGATACATGGGATAGTGGTTATGGGCGTGACGCTGGCAATTATATCCAAAGAAGAGGTCGAAACCCTGGTTGTTGGGATCTCCTTCCGAACCGACCTTCCCAAGACCCCATTTACCCATTGCTCCTGTGGCGTATCCTTTTCCTTTTAGTGTTTCTGCCAGTGTGATCAAACTGTCAGCCAGGGGTTTTTGTCCCCAGAAGCCATCCCCACCTTTCACTTCAAAATTGTCGCGGATGAAGGCATGGCCGGTATGTTGCCCGGTCATCAGGACACAACGTGATGGAGCGCAGACTGGACTGCCGGAGTAAAACTGGGTAAAACGTATTCCATCTTCAGCCAGCTGATCAATGAAAGGTGTTTTAATGATCTCCTGACCATAACACCCCAGTTCATTACACCCCAGGTCATCGGCAACGATAAGGATAATGTTCGGTGGTGTATCTTCTTCACTGGTAACAACCTGGCAATTGGTTAACAGAAAATTGACTGATAACGTTACGATAAGAATGACGAATGTTTTACGGGTGATTTTCATGATAGTAACCATATTTTTTAACAAGATAAAAAAGTTTCTTCAGCTTCCCGGATTCGACCATGGGTGCAATGGAACAGGCAGTGCTCAGAATAAAACCGGGATATTCTTTCCCGATCGATAGCCGTTTTTGAATATCCTTCTCTATGGTCTCTTCTGATCCGTCCAACAGGGTATGTACAGAATCAATATTGCCCTTGATAAACATATCCCGGCCAATCCGTTTGAATGCGTCTTCCAGCTCAACATTACCAATGGGTGGTGGGTCGAGACATTCCAGTCCGGAGGCCCCACTCTCTTTCATCTGTTCAAGCCGGTCGTCGATGTGCCCACAGGTGTGGAGATAGACAAATTTCCCTTTCGATTTGATAAAATCTGATAACTGCGTGATGTATGGCAACTCAAACTCCCGGTAAAATTCAGGGGAAATGAATCCCATTCCCGTAAAGGGTGAGGATATTTTAATCGCATCAATGTTTTTCGAACAGATCCCTTTACTCATCTTCAGAATGCCTTCAGTGAACCGCTGAAGGATGCTTTTACATTTATCGGCATCGGTAATTAGCGCAACCAGTGCGTTTTCATATCCCAGAAGATCAAGCAGGTAATCAAACGGTGAAGTGATCTCCCCGTGTATAGAAAATTCGTTTTTTACCCTGCAATCCAACATATCAAATATCCTGTACGGATCCTTTGTGTCAATGAATATGTAGCAATCTTTTGATGCCGGAATATAATTCAATTCGTCGGGTATTTCTTCAGGAATCACGTCAGCTGGATCTCTCTGTCGTGATTGAACAAAAGCTGCATAGGGAAGGTCATTGTCCGGATAATATTCGGTTCGGTCATGGAAGGTAGCAATTTCCATCCCATCCTTAAAAACGGTCTTCTGGATAGCGTCTCGCCAATTTGCCGAATGTCCATGCAGGGAAACCAGGACGCCATCAAAGCTGAATTTTTCACGGAGAAACAGCAGTGCTTCCGCATATTTCTCTGCATCCAGCCAGAGTTCCATGGGGCTTATTCCTGCTTCTTTCAGTTGCTGGTTCATGAATCCGATGCTGAACTGGCACATGAGAGGCACCCGGTCAGGATGCTCCATGTTCATGGCTTTCATTACGCGCTCTCGGGAGGTCATCTAAACATTAACTTAAATTGCTTCCCAGGTTGAAGTTATCTCTGGTCAGCCAAAAAACATTTTAGATACAAAAACATCCTGGAATTCCTTAAAGGATTCCAGGGAGATATGCCTTGTAATATGTACTATATCTTCCCACTCTTTGTGTTCCTGAAAGAGTGCCATTTTCGCACCGATCAGGGCTGTATTTCCAAAACGGGTGATCTTTTCAACAGGGAATTCCAGCAAACCGAGAGTAACGGCATTCTCGAGGTTAATGAAATTCCCAAATGCTCCGGCAATATAGAGACTGTCGATTTCCGATTTTTTAATTTCCAGTTGAGCAGCAAGGATATCCACTCCTGAGGCAATTGCTGCTTTGGCAAGCTGGAATTCATAAATATCCTTCTGGGTCAGAAACACTTCTCCGTCAAGCACGATTTTATCTTTATTTCCTGCTATCTGTCCCGTTGTATCAATCCAACCCTGCTCAAGAAACAGGGCCACGGCGTCAATGAGACCGCTTCCACAGATCCCGCGTGCTTTTTCGTTTCCAATGGTATGGTACGAGAGGTTATTATTTTCCATGAAAACGGAAGATATGGCTCCGGTGGATGCTGTCATTCCCATGGTGATGGTGGTGCCTTCGAATGCCGGTCCTGCTGCTGTTGAGGCGCACAAGATCCGCTCCCCATTTCCCATGCATATTTCTCCATTGGTACCCAGATCGATCAGGACGTTGATCTTCTCCTGATGGTGCATACCCGTGGACATGATCCCGGCTAATATGTCACTACCGACAAAACTGCCAATGGAGGGATAAAAAGTGATCTTGCAATCCTTCAGGTGATCCACTCCCAATTGATCCGGGGTGAATTCAACGAATTCATGCTTTCGGGACTCAAAGGGATATGCGGATAGAGGCAAGAGATCAATATTACAAAAGGTATGTTGCATCACGCTGTTTCCTACAATTACGATTCGACAAAGATCCCCGGTCAACTCTCCGGAAAGTTCACGAATGAGGTTAGAAATATCCCCTCTTACCGTTTCATTCAGGATCTCCTGACCATCCCGGTTCACGGCAAAATCAACCCGTGACATGATATCGGCTCCATATCTTGACTGGGAATTCAGCAGTGATATGACGTTGATGACTTTTCCGTCAGACAGGTTGAGAAGCTGTCCCACAATGGTGGTCGTACCCAGGTCGATGGCTATCCCCAATCCTTCCCGCGGTGTGAAATCAAACTCCGTATTATCAGCGAGGATAATGGTCTCAAACTGTCCGATTTCAAGTTCAACAGGCTCGTCCACGAAACACATGCACGCCAGTTTAACATTCTCCGGGAGGTTCAGTTTCCTGGCATATTGATCGTGTTGTTTGGTAGTTCTTAGTTTGCCACTCCGGATCGTAATACGACATCTTCCACACGTCCCCTTACCGCCACAGGGAAATTCAATTCCGTACTGGAAGAGAATATCAATGAGTGGTGCACCTCTGTGTATTTTTTTTACAATACCCAAAGGCTCCAACCGGACAGTGGTGTATTCAGGTAAACGGGCCAAATGTTATATTCCTGTTATTTCAGTTATTAATTTCTTTCCCTCCGTAATGGCAGAAGCAGCGCTCTTTGACAAATCGTGCGTACTCCTGATCTTCTCAAGAAAGGAGTTCAATTCCTGGAGTTTGCCGGCTATTTCATCATTGGCCGAATGTTCTAACGTTTCTTGCAGGATCCTGATCTTTTCATAATCCTGGATCCCTTCCTTCAGTTTTTCAAAACGGATGGAGCTTCTGGGACCGGGATAAACAAAATAGGTGTCTCCGGCAGGCCAGGTACGGAACCTTGAGTCTTTTAACGGATCTTCAACCCAGGAATTGTAAGCCCATCTCAGGAATCCGTCAAATCCCATTGCGGCTGCAAACCACCCTTCAAAGGTTGATTCGGCAGGAGGGGAGAAGGTGAAATTATTCGGACAGGGAATGCCACAGGCAACATAATAGGTGGTGATCTGTCCTCTCTCCCTGCGGACTTTTGCTATTTCCTTTGAACTGGCTTGTACGTGCCCCCAGTTGTAACTGAAGTCATAGATATCTGAGTTTACTTCTTCAAAATAGTGTCCTGCCATGGCTATCTTAAATTCAGGCACCGTTCGATGTAAAAAATCAAACATGTTTTTCATCTCCTCCAGGTTTCTTTCATCGAGGGCAATGGTAATTTTATCCAGCCAGCCCATTTCCATCAGATGAGCCCTGAAATCATAGAGGAATGGTCTCCATAATTCTTCATATTGTGCTGTTCCCGGTTGCGCTTCGATGGTTACAAATTTCGAGGAATCTTCATCCAGGTATTTGAACTGGTTTCCCCATGGAACCATGGAGTAACAATTGATCTGATGAGTAATACCACAATCCATGGCAAGCGATACATACAGGTCAAAAAGGTGGTAATCGAATTCCCATCGACCATCTGAGTTCCTTATCCAAGTGATCATCGATTCGAAGGGATCGTGTGTTTGTCCACCCCAGGGTTTGTCTACGATAGAGGTGGTAATGCACTTCTGACCTGCACCGGCAAGCAGGGTTAGCAGGGGTCGGAGTAATTCCAAATGCTCCTGTGACCAGAGTTCAACATCATGATACCGGGCAACCGCAAAAGGGTTTTGCCAGAGATCCAGGTGGAAAGACCAGTCTGACGGTTCGGGTAACGTCCAATTGTGGACCAGTACAGAGAGCGTGAACCGTATGGTACTATTTGACGCTGATTCAATTTCAATGCTGCCGGAGTAATTACCGGGTTTGGTTTCCTTAGGAATAGAAAGGGTAATCCACAACGGTCTTGTAGAATGTGCAGGGATGTTAAATACTGATAATGTGTCAAGGATGTCATCTGCAAGATGTGACGGGATGGTATCCGCACTGCGGCAGCCGCAACCCGATGAAAATTCATCGGTTAATACGTACCGGACCGGCCGGATCTGTATCGATCCGGCTCCGATCTCTCGGCCCTGTTTATCAGTAAACCCTTTTACTGATGGTCTGACCTTTTCAAGGTTTTCTGAAGACCACAGTAACAATTGTGCACTGATATCTTCACCTTTCCATCCGGAAATCTCAAGATCGTGTATGATCTCAACCTCAGGGGGTCTGTTTCTTGCATACCGGACATTCGTAGTACTGAAGCTTCCCTGGAGACCGGGTGGAACCGTCTGCCAGACAGCAGCATCGATGGTATCCGGATCTGTCGGCTCGTCAAATCCGGACTCCAGTGGGACAGGCCCTGTATAACACCCCCAGAGCAGGATGATAAAGAATAATGATAAACCAGACAGGAACCATTTCATGATGTGATTGTTGACCTTCATTTGTGATGATATTTTCTTGTTTAAGATAATATAAAATCTTATAGATTTTTATTTAGAGTTACTATAAATCAGCTTTGTTTTAAGAATTCTTCCATAGAATCAGTCGGATGGAAGTTGCAAAAAAAAAAAATCAATTCAATTATCCATCCCCTACAGGGAATGGTGGTTTTTGTCATATTTGATAACTACGAATAGTGAGAGGGAAGAATAATCGCTCCAGAGGAGCGAAAGGTTGGTAGTGCAAGGAAGTACATTAATGACTCGCTCCAGAGGAGCGAAACAATGACAAGACTCGTAAATTCCATTCGCTGTTTTATTGATCCGGAAATCTGACAAAATTTGCTTAAATTAGACTGATTAAATGGTGTGGTATGATTAAATTAATTGGTTATTTGCCATAATTTTTTATTCAGAATAAAG
>Ga0315539_1001933_pt1 | contig 15007 bp, 12 predicted proteins | sample SalMarSW160150MG_FD_203097 | JGI IMG/M metagenome (GOLD analysis project Ga0315539, IMG submission 203097) | Salt marsh sediment microbial communities from the Plum Island Ecosystem LTER, Massachusetts, United States - Salt Marsh Sediment SW1601-150 ... | reverse complement strand
TACCCGGACTCCCGCATCTGCACGCAATTAAACTACTAGTACCTTGATAGCTTACTGGCTCCGATCAAATTTGTACCGCGACACTGCGCCAGCACCCGCCACCAACTTTGTAACCGGGGATAAATTTGCGGCTCCGATCAAACTTGTACCGCGATACGCGTAATGCTCAATAAAATTTGTACCTGGACGGCAAAAAGTGCGCCATACCCTCCTTACACCGTGACAGTTTTCTGGCTAAAGTACCAGGACTCTGCCCGGTGCTTACGTCGGCCAACACAAACGCCCCATATTGCCGGGCCGTTAGGCAACATTGAAAACATCTCTGCTATATAGAAAACTTTTTTTAACTTCCTACAAATAAATACAATATGATTTCCAGAATTTGGCATGGTTATACAACCAAAGAAAATGCTAACACTTACCAAAAGCTCCTTGAAAGTGAGATATTTGTTGGCATAAAAAACAGAAATATTCCAGGATACAAAGGCATTCAACTACTACGGAAAGAAATGGAATCCGAGACAGAATTTATTACTATCATGTGGTTTGAATCAATTGAGGCTGTAAAAAAATTTGCCGGGGAGAAGTTCGAAAAAGCTGTTGTCCCGGATAAAGCTCAGAAAATCTTATCTCACTTTGATAAAACATCTCAACATTATAATGTATTAGTAGATAACTATACCAACCAGTCATGACTTTTAAATAAGATTTTGAACCATAGATAATTTGCAATCCAATGACAAAAAATGAACACAACATTGCCTAACACGGACAATATAGGTCATTTGTTTGTCACGGTTTTTGAACATCCTGCTTTCTTATAACATGACTCTTATATCGCACCACCCGGACACCGCACCAGTGCCCTCAATAAAGGTTCTGTACCATGACTAATTCCTGGCTCCGTTGCCAGTTTGTAACGCGACACTGCACCAGTGCCCATTTATAAAGTTTCTATAAGGTGACTTACTTCTGCTTACTTAGCAACATTGTACCGCGACACGCGTATACGCCAGGTAATTTGTGCCATGACGCCAAAAACCGCGCCATGGCCTCCTTGTGCCGTGACAACTTACTGCCTAAAGTAGAAGGACACTGCCCGGCACTTGCGTCGGCCAACACAAACGCCCCATATTGCCGGGCCGTTATATGCCATGTGGGCCCTATCCTGGACTGATTATTCGAAAAAAATCTTACAAAAAACTTGACAACCTATTATATATTGTATAAATTTGTCAATAATTGACAAGTCAAAACATTCCAGTCAAATGAAAGAAACATTTGGAGAATATATAAGAACATTACGAATCAGTAATAATCTGACTTTGACTCAACTAGCAGCGAAACTTGATATGGATTCGGCCAATTTAAGTAAAATTGAAACGGGTAAAAGAGAATTTGATTTTAAACGACTCAGTAAACTTTCGCAGACATTCCATCTGGATATTAAGGTACTCACTGAGGAATACATAAGTGAAAAGTTTGCAAAGACAATAATTGAGACAAATACAAATTCAAAAGTGTTACAATTGGCAGAACAAAAAGTAGAATACTTGACCCAAAAAAATTCTAAACAGGGTTCTTTAAAATTTTGAAAATGTATCCGTTAAACTACCTTGACATTTTAGATGAGGACTTGATCTTACTTCGACAGGAGGAACCAAAGAATACTTCTCGTATAACTCTTCACGAGAAATATAAGGACAAACTAATAATTAATCCTGAGCTAAATAGATCATTAATTTCTTTTCAGGCAAATAAAAATGAGCCTATTTACCGCTGGTTTAAATACAAAGAAGGTTTCTCCTCGAAATTTGTAAAATATATCCTTGATACATTTAAAAAGCCTGGATCAAATCAAATTGTATTAGATCCGTTCTCGGGAATTGGAACTACTATTACTACTGCTATTGAATCTGGATATAATTCGATTGGAATAGAGCTACTTTCTCCGGCAATTCTAGCTACTGAGGCTAGGATACTAGCACAAAGAATTGACATCAATGAGATGAATGACTCTCTCTCTAATATAAAATCTTTAAACTTTTTTGACAAATCCGTTCCTAAGAAATATTTCTTTAATCACTTAACAATTACAAAAGGGGCTTTCCCAGATGAAACAGAAATCGGTATTGCTGTTGTTAATAGATATATTGACACAAAAATATCCAATCAGGATATAAAAACCTTGATGCGATTTGCTGTAAGCTCGATTCTTGAAGATGTTTCATTTACAAGGAAAGATGGTCAATATTTAAGGTGGGATTACAGATCAAAAAGGGATTTAAAGGCAGTGTTCAATAAAGGAGTTATACATCCTTTCCATGAGCGATTTATTGAAAAACTTTCTGATATTATTACCGATATTAAAAATTCTCCTTCAAAAGAAATAAAGCATACTCATACACTTATTAATGGCAGTTCCCTATTTGAACTGCATAAAATCAATAATGAATCTGTTGATTTTGTAATAACATCCCCTCCCTACTGTAATAGATACGATTATACTAGAACCTATGCATTAGAGTTAGCATATAACGGGATCGATAACAATACTATTAAGCTACTGCGTCAAACCCTTCTTTCGGCAACGGTTGAAAATAAAAGCAAATTTATTAACCTCCAGGATTTTTATGAATGCATCGGAAAGAAAGAATTCTTTGAATCTATTGTCACTATTTTTAAAGAAAATGATGCATTAAACGAAGCATTGAGAAGTCTAAATTACTATCGGAATCACTTAAATAACAAAAACATTCCGATTATGGTAGCAAATTACTTTTTTGAAATGAATCTAATTATTGCAGAACTTGCTAGGATTCTTAAAAAAGGTGGAAAAATAATTATGGTTAACGATAATGTAAGATACAATGGCGATGAAATCCAAGTAGATTTTATTCTTTCAGAATTCGCCGCAAAATCCGGATTAAAGACAGACTATATCTGGATATTAGAGAGGGGAAAAGGAAATAGTAGTCAACAAATGGGACTTCATGGAAGGCAGGAAATAAGAAAATGCGTATATGTTTGGTCAAAATAAATGTTATGAATAGTTATACGGATAATTTAAGGAAGATAAAGTCGCTTTTAATAGTTACCTCCCTTCAGAAAAAAATTGACATAAAGGCATTTAAAAACCTCGAAAAACTCAAAATTGATCTCAAATGGGATCAAAAGTCGAATTTAATGATCGATGAAGATATTTGGGAATACATAATAGATACAAGAAAGTATGATCCAAAACTAGTCTTTTGTCATCCAGATGTAATAATTGAGCAACCTACAAGCAGTCTGTATTACAGAGGATTAACTGGGTTATCAATAAAAGCAGCAAAAGAATATATTGGTTCCATCGAGAATATTGAAAAAGGAAGTATTCGCGCAAAAGTTACTCGAGACAAATCCCTTAAAATGGCACAAGTGTACAACACTTTTATCTGTTCAATAATTAAAGGCTCCCTTGACTGGACTCTTGAAAATGGTAAAAGGACAATCATTGCAACACTTGGTATAACACTAGATGGAGTAATGAGGAACAAGGTTGGCTCGATAGCTGAAGATAGGATTAGAAATATGGTGTTTGATTGGTTATCCTCTAAAAACATGATAATTTCTCCTACTAAAAAAGAAATTGAAGGACTTCAAGACCTGCCTGTTACAAGTTTTCTGATTGGAAATATTATTATGAGGTTTTCATCTGAACCAGATATTTCTTTCTCAAAAAAGTATAGTGAAAATAAAGAAGAACTCCTCGCAATAATTGAAATAAAAGGGGGAATTGATCCTGCAGGTGCATTAGAAAGGTATGGGGCGGCCACAAAATCATTTCAATATGCATTAAGTACTAATCAAAAATGTAAAAATATCTTTTTATCAGCTGTTTACACTCCAGAACTCAAAAAGCGGATTCAGAAAGACAGATTAGTAGAAAACTATTATGACATTATCGAAATCTTAGAAGAGCCTAAGAAAAGGGAGGAGTTTTTCAAAGAACTTTTCCATTATACCTTGAGAATTTTAAAATAACACGGCATATAACACGGACAATATGGGTAAGTTGTTTGTCACACTTTTTGCTTTTGCTCCTGCGCTCAAGACAAATTTGTAATGGTTGTTGCACCCGGACACGCTCATCTGCACGCAATAATGCTTTGTGTACCGTGATAACTTACTGGCTCCGTTCAACATTGTATCGCGACTCTGCGCCAGTGCGCGCAACCAAATTTGTAACCGGGGATAAATTCGCGGCTCCGATCAAACTTGTACCGCGACACGCGTAATGCTCAACCAACTTTGTACCTGGATAGCAAAAAGTGCGCCATACCCTCCTTGCACCGTGACAAATTTCTGGCCCCGCTGGCGCGGGGTACCAGGACCCTGCCCGGGTGCTTCCGTCGGGTAACACAACCTCCCCATATTGCCGGGCCGTTATGGTGCATTAAAAACATCCTGCCTGATAGAAAATTTTGTTAACTCTAACGCACCATAACTCCATCAAGTTTTTGTAAGTTGTCAAAAAACAATGGACCCACTTGACGAAATAAGAAGGCAGATCGAGGCTTCAATGATAATTCACAACACTAGCCCTGTTGAAGACTTTGAAGGACTTTCTCCTTCAGACATGAGATATATTCTCTATGATCCATTCTCTTTAGATTCTCCTCTTAAATTTAAAAAACACATACCGGACAAGATACTGGATCAGATTCCAATGCTGAATCAGACTGAGTATCTTCTCAATCGGATAGAAGAGATTGGAGAGATTAGATTAACATCAACGGGATCATTGCCAACTCAAATGGTCAAAGAACTTTACAATCAAGGATTTATAAAGGATTATGGTATAGAAAAAGGATACAGAAAATTATTTGGCGAGGCAAGCTGTTTGCCAGTTCATTTGACCAGAATTATAGTTGAACTTTCTGGATTTACTAAAAAGAAAAAAGGAAAGCTCTCACTGACAAATACATGGAAGAATAAATTATTATCTAAAAACAGACAAGATATCTTTTTTCAATTATTCTCAACCTACTCTCTAAAATTCAATTGGAGTTATTTAGATAGATATCCTAGCCAACAAACAGGACAACTTGGATTTGCTTTTTCATTATTCCTATTATTGAAATATGGCAACATTGAGCGACGTGACAATTTTTACTCTGAAAAGTATCTTATAGCTTTCCCAAAACTATCACTTGACTTTAAGACAGGTTATTTTAATGAAGACAGTAATGGGCACTTTCATGACTGTTACTCATACAGGACATTTGATAGATTTCTTGAATACTTCAACATGATCGATTCTCGAACAGAAGGAAAATTCTTTACTGACAAGAAAAAATTCATAAAAAATACTGCCCTTTTTAACGAGATCGTTGACTTTGAAATTTAAAATAACAACGCACCATAACACGGACAATAAAATTAATAGGTTTGTCACATTTTTTGCATTCATTTTCAATTACTTAGACAAATAAGTAAAACAAGACAAATCCGGACCGCGCCCCTGCTTTCTATAAAAATTAGTGTACCTTGACTCATAACCTGTTCGCCCAAAAATCTGTAACGCGACACTCGTATACGCCCGGCAATTTATACCTAGACAGCAAAAAATGCGCCATACCTTCCTTGTACCGGGACTTTTACGTGGCTGAAGATGAAAGTCCGTGGCCGGTACTGCGTCAGGTAACACCTACTAAATTTTATTGCCGGGCCGTTATGCTTAAGCCTGCTGGTGCTCAGCACCTTACCTTGACAAATTCGTTTTGACTGCAAATTTTGTACACTTTGACAATAAAGGCCTAAGCATAACTCATTGGAAATAATAATTATCTTCAAATTCAAAAACCATTAATATGAAAAATCTGCAAATCTCATCGGAAGGGAAAAACTATTCAGCAGTTGACCTTGGGGAATTTGATAATTTAATGGAATATTCCTACTTGCATCCCAGATTAAAAACTGAAATAAAGGGAAAAGTCTTTATTGGGGAAATATTAAAAGCAACCGGGACAGAAATTTCTATTCAGATTTTACCTCCAAATACTAACATCCCATTTCTGCACCAACATAAAAATCACGAAGAAACTTACATAATCCTTAAAGGAACTGGACAATTCCAGGTTGATGGTTCTGTTTTTGACATTAAAGAAGGTTCAATAATTAGAATAGCACCGGAAGGGAAAAGAAGCTACAGAAATAATTCAGATAATCCAATTATTGTAATGTGCATCCAATCTCAAAAAAATTCACTGGATAATTATTTAGTATTTGACGGTTTCCGAACTCCAGGTGAAATACCATGGACTAATAAATAAATGCCTAAGCATAACACGGACAATATGGGTAAGTTGTTTGTCACACTTTTTGCTTTTACCCTGCACTCAAGACAAATTTGTAATGGTTGTTGCACCCGGACACGCTCATCTGCACGCAATAATGCTTTGTGTACCGTGATAACTTACTGGCTCCGTTCAACTTTGTATCGCGACACTGCGCCAGTGCCCGCAACCAACTTTGTAACCGGGGATAAATTCGCGGCTCCGATCAAACTTGTACCGCGACACGCGTAATGCTCAACAAACTTTGTACCTGGACGGCAAAAAGTGCGCCATACCCTCCTTGCACCGTGACAGCTTTCTGGCTAAAGTACCAGGACCCTGCCCGGTGCTTGCGTCGGGTAACACAACCTCCCCATATTGCCGGGCCGTTAGCTTTAAGTCTGACTGCTTCTAAACTAATTCATAGAGAGCCATGTTAAAATTCGAATTGATCCATAAAAAGCGCAAGCCTATAAAAATTTGGGCCATTTCCGGAATCGCATTAGGTATTCTACTCATATTACTTATTGCTGTTGCCGGTGATAGAATAACAGATTCAATGAAAATCGGTATTATGGGAATTAGTGTAATTTTATTTGTGATAGGTCTGTTTATTTTAAGCTATTCCTACAATTTTAAAGAGATTATCGGACAAGTCTCATTTGAGAAAGAATATATCGAGCTGGAATATCTACAATTAATGGAAGTATTAGAGATTTCAAAAATCCAGGACATTAGGTTTAAATTAACCGGATATGAAGGATTAAACAAAACCATACTTCAAGGATTGTATGACCTTTCTTACAAAAGCGGTATCAATAATTTTGTTTTTATACAAGCTAATAATCATACAAGAAAATTTGAATTTTATATTTCAAATCAGAAGGATTGGATTGAAATACAAAGGATTGCAAGCTATTATCAAGACGTAATAAATTCAAAAAAATAAATAAAACCTAAAGCTAACACGGACGGTATGGTTAATAAACTCGTCACGGTTTTTGCAGGGGCTTCTGTGCACCTTGACAGGAGAGTGTCTGGTGATCAACCCGGACTCCCGCCTGGTTTTCATAATAAATTCAGTAACCTGTGATAAAAGCTGGCTCGCATTTCACTCTGTACCGCGATACTGCACTATTGCTCTTAGAAAATGATTGTAACCGGGGATAACATCTGGCACTCATTTCACTCTGTACCGCGACCGCTCATTGCCGCAAATAAACATCGGTACCCGGAGGGCAAAAACCGCGCCGTACCCTCCTTGTACCGTGATAACTTTTCTGGCCTACCGGGATAAGACCCTGCCCGGTACCTGCGTCGGGTAACGTTTACTAACCATACCGCCGGGCCGTTAGCTTTAACTTGTCAGTGCATGATCATGAATCCAAATACCGACAAAATCATCATAATATGAAAACTAAGACTCTTTTTTTAATCTTAATTACAGCAATCTCAATTGGTACTGTATGGGGACAAAAAGTGGAACAATCCACAAAATCAAAGTGGTCTTTGACAATTGGCTATGCTCCTGATTATGACTTCAATTTAAGTAATCAAGTCCCATCTGAAGGAGATGTATGGTATATGTTTGGTTTTATTGTCAGGGCTAATTTTAAGTTGGCAGATAAATTTTCCCTTTCTGTTGGGTTATATCCAAGAAAGAGAGAGGAGGATTATCTCTTTATGCCATCTGATACTTGGAATCCAAACTTCCTAGACGCCCATGAAACAAGATTTTTCCTTGAATTCCCTTTACAGATTAATTATTTTTTAAATATCACTGAAAAATCTCTCAAACCATATCTCAGATTAGCTATTAGAAATGCTTACTACAATAGAAAATTGATTGGTGAAGATCAAAATGGACCTTTTTCTATTAATGATAAGCAGTACAATTTATTATCTGATCTCGGAATAGGTTCAAACCTTAAAATAGTTAAAAACCTTTCTCTGGTTACTGAATTATGCTTTGGGTATTGTTTTATCTATGATTTTTCAAACAGAGGTTATATTGATGGACTCATCGGACTACAATATAACTTTTAATAAACAGCTAAAGCTAACACGGACAATATGGGTAAGTTGTTTGTCACACTTTTTGCTTTCCTGCCTGCCTGCCGGCAGGCAGGTGCTCCTGCACTCAAGACAAATTTGTAATAGCCGTTGCACCCGGACACGCGCATCTGCTCGCAATTAATATCCTGCACCTTGACAAATTTCTGGCTCCTATACAAATTATACCGCGACACTGCGCCAGTGCCCGCCATCAACTTTGTAATCGGGGATAAATTCGCGGCTCCGATCATATTTGTACCGCGACACTCGTATAGCTCACAAATCTTGTACCTGGACGGCAAAAAGTGCGCCATACCTTCCTTGTACCGGGACAGTAAGCTGGCTAAAGTTTATGGACACTGCCCGGTACTGCGTCAGGCAACACAACCTCCCCATATTGCCGGGCCGTTATGCTTAAGCTGCTCACTAATAGAGATAAGTTATGAATCAAACAGACTCTGATTTTAAAAAATACCCTACAATTGGCGTATGTGGTCTTGATTGTGGCCTTTGCCCAAGATACTATACTGCAGGACCATCTAGATGCCCCGGATGCGGTGGACCCAATTTTTTAAACAAACACCCTTCATGCTCATTCATAACATGTTGTGTTAAGAAAAATAACTTTGAAGTTTGTGCAGATTGCCCAGATTTTCCATGCTCTAAATTTAAATCCGAAAAAGACATTCAAGAGTTTGAAGGATCTTCATCTTATCCACCATACAATAAGATAATGTCGAATCTTAAATTTATTAAAGAGTATGGAATTGAGAGTTTTATTGATAACCAAAAGAAACGAATTCGATTACTAGAGAAACTAATACAAGATTTTGATGATGGCAGATCAAGAAGTTTTTTCTGCAAAGCCACAGCATTACTTGACATAAATAGCCTTGAAGATTCATTAATTAAAGCTATTCAGAAAGTAAAATCAGTTAAAATCAGATCGACCGATATAAAAACAAAAGCTAAAATCCTTAAGGACATTCTTAATGAAAGTGCTCTTAAGGAGGGAATTGTATTAACTAAAAAATAATAAAAGCCTAAGCATAACACGGACAATATGGGTAAGTTATTTGTCACACTTTTTGCTTTCCTGCCTGCCGGCAGGCAGGTGCTCCTGCACTCAAGACTAATTTGTAATGGTTGTTGCACCCGGACACGCGCATCTGCCCGCAATTAAAATCCTGCACCATAACAAATTTCTGGCTCCGAGAAAGTTTGTACCCCCGAGTACTCGGGGCCAGTGCCCTCCCCTAACTTTGTAACCGGGGATAAATTCGCAGCTCCTATCAAACTTGTACCGCGACACGCGTAATGCTCACAAAAATTTGTACCTGGACGGCAAAAAGTGCGCCATACCCTCCTTGCACCGTGACAGCTTTCTGGCTAAAGTACCAGGATTCTGCCCGGTGCTTGCGTCGGGTAACACAACCTCCCCATATTGCCGGGCCGTTAGCAACCATGCCGAGCCACCGCCAAGTTAATATTTAAAAAAATAAACAAAAATCGCATATCACATGAGAAGGTTTTTTGTTCTCTTGATCATCACACTGCATACTATCATTGCTACTACCTATTCTCAATCACCTGATTCCATTGAGGTGTTCCTTTTAACATGTTATCCAGGACTAGATATTGAAACAATATATGGACATAGTGCAATAAGAGTTGTAAACCACAATTCCCAAACAGACAGTGTTTATAGTTGGGGAGTATATGACTTCACCGCCCCTCATTTTGCATGGAAATTTGCTAAGGGGCGATTAAGATATCAAGTTGCCGGAGGCTCACTTAATAGCTTTTTATCCGGATATTTCTATGAGCAAAGATCAGTGATATCGCAAAAAATAAACCTGCTTGATGAGGAGAAAATCAGCATAATCAAATTGATAAATAAAAACCTACTTCCTGAAAACAAATTCTACTTATACGACTTTTTCTACGACAATTGTTCAACAAAAATCCGTGACCTGATTGAACAAACGACCGACACAGACCTAGTGTATACAACTAGCACTAGTACAAAGAATCTAACCTTCAGAAAATTGATCGATGAAGCGCAAAAACCATTGCCATGGCTCACCTTTGGAACTGATTTATTGATTGGAATACCGGGGGATAAAATAGCTGATCTGAGAGATCAAATGTTTCTCCCGGAATATTTGATGAAAAATCTATCAACTATTATGATTAATAGGAATGGTACACTAGTTCCATTACTTCAGGAACCAATTACTTTACTATCTTTTAAAAGAAAAGAAACTAAAAACCTACGACTGTTTCAACCTGTCTGGTTATTCACAATTCTGGCTGTAATTGTAACCTTAATATCAATTCGATTTCATAAAAATCGCACTGTGCTATGGTTAGACAGATTCCTTTTTTTTGTGTTCTCGATGCTCAGTTGTTTCTTAATTTTTTTCAACTTTATTACAGATCATGACGCGACAAAAATGAATCTTAACATGATATGGCTTAATCCATTTTTGTTTATAGCACTTTATTCTCTATTTACAGATAAAAAGATGGTGTTATGGTTCAGGATTATCTCAATTACTTCGCTAGGATTTATTATCTGCCTGATTTTTATTCCTCAATCAATAAATTTAGCATTTATCCCAATTATCCTGATATTAATAATACGATCAATATCAAGATCCAACCTGACCATAATAAGGCAAATTAAATGACCCGAAGGGAATAGCACGGATTGCTAACACGGACAATATGGGTAAGTTGTTTGTCACACTTTTTGCTTTTGCTCCTGCACCCAAGACAAATTCGTAATGGTTGTTGCACCCGGACACGCGCATCTGCACCCAATTAAAATCCTGCACCTTGACAGTTTTCTGGCTTCGATCAACTTTGTACCGCGACACTGCGCCAGTGCCCACCACCTAATTTGTAACCGGTGATAAATTCGTGGCTCCGATCAAATTTGTACCGCGACTCTCGTAATGCTCAACCTGCTTTGTACCTGGACGGCAAAAAGTGCGCCATACCCTCCTTGCACCGTGACAGCTTTCTGGCTAAAGTACCAGTACCCTGCCCGGTGCTTGCGTCGGGTAACACAACCTCCCCATATTGCCGGGCCGTTAGGCACAAGCGGAGAAAACGACTGTGCAACCATTAAACTAAACCGATAAAAAGACAACATTAAATGACAGCCAACGCACAAAGCAAGAGTGTTCCAGCCCGTCCCACAGCCATCCCTTCGCTTCCACACACTTGCTTTCTTTGTCAATGTGCTACTTTACAATAAAACTGATTTTTTAAATATCGTGTTTAAAAAAAACTTATAAATTAATTCATGTTTTTATTAAGGAATTTATTAATAAGAGTCTAATTGAAGAGTTTATTAAACATCTGAAAAAGTTGTATTAACAATTACATAATTTCAAATACATTAAAATTTTAAACCAATGTTTTTTAAAAAAATCGGTTAGAATACAACCCTTGTTTTTTTTTCTTGTCATTATAAAAAATATTAACAGAGAAAAAAATGAGAGTATACAAAATTACTATCGGTTTTTTGGTGTATTTTATGACATCTTTTGCTTCCAATGCACAAGAATTAACACAAGTAGTCCGCGGAAAAGTAGTTGATGCTGAAACCCAGGTTCCAATAGCTTATGCTACCATCGCAGTTGTTACAACCGAACCGGTAACAGGAACGGTTTCAGATATTGAAGGTAATTTCAGGATAAAACAAATACCTGTTGGCAGGCACAATATTCATGTTTCATTTGTAGGTTATGAAACTGTTATAATACCTGAACTCATGGTTTCAAGTGGTAAAGAGACAGTGTTAACAATTAAGATGAGAGAAAAAATCTCTGAAATGGAAGAAGTCGTTGTGAAAGCTTTTACAAAAAAAGATAAACCAATAAACAATATGTCTACCCTTAGTGCCCGCACTTTTTCAGTTGAAGAAGCACAGCGGTATGCCGGGGGGCTTGATGACCCTTCCCGTCTGGCCTCTTCTTTTGCCGGAATTACTACCGGTGATTTAAATGACAACGGCATAGTTATCAGGGGCAATGCCCCAAAGGGACTGCTTTGGCGTTTGGAAGGCATAGAAATTTCTAATCCTAACCATTTTGCAGGATTTATTGCTGCAGGTGGAGGTTCAATATGTGCTATTAGTAGTTTGATGTTGTCAAATTCTGATTTCTTCACCGGGGCATTCCCTGCCGAATATGGGAATGCCATGTCAGGTGTATTTGACCTTAAGCTTCGGACCGGCAACAACGAAAATTACGAACATACTTTTCAGGTAGGGACGCTTGGTATTGATATCTCGTCAGAAGGACCATTAAAAAAGAATTCAGGAAGTTCTTATCTTTTCAATTACCGTTATTCAACCTTTGCCCTTGTTCAGTACGTATTGCCCGATTATGAAGTTCCAATATACCAGGATTTTAATATTAAAATTAATGTCCCTACAAAAAAAGCAGGCGTTTTTTCTTTTTGGGGACTGGCTTCAGATGATAAACTGGATTTTAAAGTTGATGACGATACCTCAACATGGAGAAATGCCGAGGACCAGGAATTAATGAATACAATATTCCGGATAGGTGCGGCTGGTTTAAACCATAAGTATATAATGGGTAAAAAAACATATCTTCATTCTTCTGTTGCTATAACTGGTGATTATATTGGTTGGGATAATAGCTATGTGGATTACAATTTGTCAAGGTACAAGATGTATCAAATTAATAATACAAATTATAAATTAACTATCACCTCTGTACTTAATCACAAATTCAACGCAAAACACACAAACAGGACGGGATTCATTATTAATAACCTGAATGACGACTTATGCCTGAAGTTTGCCCCTGAAACAGGGGACGAACTACAATCGGTAGTTGATAAGGATATTTCTTCGATGAATTATAACATCTTTTCGCAATCACGCATTAACCTGAATAAAAACTTTACTTTAAATTTAGGCTTTCATAGTCAGTACCTGGATTTCAATAAAGAGTTAATTTTTGAACCACGAATGGGGCTGACATACAATATCTCAAATAAACAATCGGTAAGTGTTGCATACGGTAAACATAGCCGCCTTGAACCTTTATACATCTATTTTTCGGAAATAATGGAAGACAATACTGCTGCATATCCAAATAAAGATTTGAAAACAACAAAAGCACATCACCTTGCATTATCATACGATATTAGTTTTAATCCTGATTTAAGATTAAAAATAGAACCTTATTACCAGTATTTATTTGATGTGCCTGTAATACCGGACAGTAGCTATTCTACCATAAATCTTGAAACCGACTGGTTTTTTACCGAAAAGTTATCCAATAAGGGATCAGGGACAAATTATGGGATTGATATAACTTTGGAGCGTTTCCTTAATAATGGATATTATTATTTGTTCACAACTTCATTGTTTGAATCGAAATATAAAGGTGGCGATAATATTGAGCGTAATACAAGGTATAACAGTCATTTTGTATTTAATCTTTTATTTGGTAAAGAATGGGTATTAGGTGCAAATAAAAACAAGATATTAAGCGTCAGTGGCCGGCTCAATGTGTATGGAGGACGGTGGGAAGCGCCTGTAATCACTGATTATCCTTATCAAAAAGGAGATAAAGTTTTGTATGATTATTCCCAACCTTTTTCAGTTCAAGCCCCATATGTTTATCGTGTAAATACCACCGTAAATTATCGCATCAATAAAACAAAACATGCTAATATCTGGTCAGTACAAATATTGAATTTACTTGGAAGAGAGGAGCATTACGGATATTTATATGATTATAAAAAAAGAGAAATAGTTGAAGAGAAATTAAGAATAATATTTCCAAGCATAAGTTATAAAATAGAATTTTAGTATGTATTATACAATAAAGAATTCAATTAGGATTAAGTATGTGGGTAAAAGGACTCCGTCCCTTCACTGCAAGGCACATTGGCAAAACACACAAAACCAACGCTACTACTAAATTTTGCCAAAGAGCCTTTTCGCCCTTCCCTCGGTACCGATAGACTGAAAAATATTACAAACATGATAGATGAACAGCATGATAATAAAAACCGCCAGTGCCTAACACGGACAATAAAGGTAAGTTGTTTGTCATGCTTTTTGCATGACTCTGAGCCACTTGCCAGGACCAGTGCATAACCCGGCACCCGGACACACGCAGCTGCTCCCAATATAAATTCTGCACCATGACAATTTTCTGCCTCCGAGACAAATTACATCGCGACACTGCGCCAGTGCCTTTTCTGAGCTTTGTCTACCGGGACTATTTCCCTGCCGTCTATCAAACTTGTACCGCGACCGCGCCTGCACGCAATAAAAATTGTACCCGGACGGCAAAAAGCACGCCATACCTGTCTTGCCACCGGGACAGCTTCCCGGCTAAAGTACCAGGACCAGTGGCCGGATGGCTGCGCCAGGTAACACAACCTCCCTTTATTGCCGGGCCGTTAGTAAAAATGTGCGCCACGAAATTGGCCTCGCTCCGTACTTTGATAAATTTCTAATGACATCTAAACTTTGTGGTATCTCGACTGAAAACGCCGACGCTCACAAGGCTCCGAAAAAGTGTTGTTTTATATTGAAGCATAGTAGAACTATGACAGATTACGTCGCCGGCCAA
>Ga0315539_1001932_pt1 | contig 15007 bp, 15 predicted proteins | sample SalMarSW160150MG_FD_203097 | JGI IMG/M metagenome (GOLD analysis project Ga0315539, IMG submission 203097) | Salt marsh sediment microbial communities from the Plum Island Ecosystem LTER, Massachusetts, United States - Salt Marsh Sediment SW1601-150 ... | reverse complement strand
GCTCATAGCTTCACCCCCAGTGCCTGGGCGACTATGTCCATGTCTTTATCGCCACGCCCGGAGAGGTTAACCACGATGGTTTGCTCCTTCTCCAGCGAACCGGCCATCTTAGCTGCGTAGAATATGGCGTGGGCCGGTTCCAGAGCCGGGACGATGCCCTCAGTCTTGCAGAGCAACTTAAAGCCCTCAAGGGCTTCCTGGTCAGTTACCGCCACATAGGTCGCCCGCCCGCTGTCCTTGAGGTAGCTGTGCTCGGGGCCGACACCGGGATAGTCCAGCCCGGCCGAGATGCTGTGTGTCTCTCTAATCTGGCCGTCTTTATCTTGAAGGACATAGGATTTTGTCCCGTGGAGTACGCCGACTGTTCCCGCCATCAGCGGGGCGGCATGTTCGCCGGTTTTGAGTCCTCTCCCCGCCGCCTCAACGCCGATAAGCTTGACCTCCTTATCGTTCAAGAAGGAGTAAAAAATGCCGATGGCGTTACTGCCGCCGCCGACGCAGGCGACGATATAGTCGGGGAGGCGGCCGGATTTATCCAGAATCTGCTGCCTGGTCTCTTTACCTATTACCGACTGAAAGTCCCTTACCATCACGGGGTAGGGATAGGGGCCGACCACCGAGCCCAGCAGGTAGTAGGTATCGGGGTTGGTCACCCAGTCCCTTATCGCCTCGTTGATGGCGTCCTTAAGGGTGCGGCTGCCCCCGTGTACCGGCCTGACTTCGGCGCCCATCAGCCTCATTCTAAAGACATTGAGGGACTGGCGGTGCACATCCTCCTCGCCCATGTAGACGATGCACTCCAGCCCCAGCTTGGCGCAGACGGCGGCGGCGGCCACCCCGTGCTGGCCGGCTCCGGTTTCGGCAATAATCCGGCGCTTGCCCATCCTGCGGGCGAGAAGGCCCTGCCCCAGAGCATTATTGATTTTATGGGCACCGGTGTGGGCCAGGTCTTCCCGTTTTAGGAAGATGCGGGCGCCGCCGCAATTTTCGGTCAGCCTTTCGGCCAGGTATAGCGGCGTCGGTCTCCCCGAATAGTCACGGGATAGCGCCTCAAATTCACTCCAGAAGGCTTTATCAGCCTTGATTTCTTTGTAGGCGGTTACCAGTTCATCCAGAACCGGCATGAGGGTTTCGGGGACAAACTGCCCCCCGTAGTCTCCGAAGTAGCCTCTTTCATCAGGTAGCATCATGGGCTTTTCTCCTGTGACTTAATATAAGCCTGGAAATTGCGTTTCATCTCATCTATGTGGTCACCGCCAAATTTTTCCGTCATTGCCTGCCCCAGAACCAGGGTCAGCATCGCTTCCGAGATAACTCCGGCGCGGGGGACGGCGCAGATATCCGACCTTTCCACCGTGGCTGATGCCGGGCGGCGGGTGGCGATATCTACTGTCTCCAGCGGCTTTCCCAGGGTGGAGATGGGTTTATGGTAAACGCGGCAGACAATATCTTCACCGTTGCTCATGCCGCCTTCTATTCCCCCCATATTATTGGTCGGGCGGGCAAAGCGGCCGTCTCTATAGGCAATCTGGTCCTGGAACTCGGAGCCGAACACGGCCGCACCCTGAATGGCGTTGCCTATCTCTACCGCCTTCACCGAGGGGATGCTCATCAGAGCCTGAGCGAGTCTGCCGTCGAGACGACGGTCGTAGTGCATAACGCTTCCCAGGCCGACGGGAACGCCGGTGGCGATAACCTCCACCACCCCGCCCAGGGTACCTTTTTTATTGCCAGCTTCAAGGATTGCCTGTTTCATTTTCTTTGAGGTTTCCCGGTCGATGCACCTTATATCAGGGTCGGTTTCAAAAACCGAGGCTACCTCTTTAAAATCAGAGTAAGGGCGGGTCAGCCTTATTTCTCCTATCTGGACGGTGTGGCTGGCTACACTGATGCCGAACTCCAGCAAAAGCTGCCGGAGAACCGCTCCCGCCATAACCCTGCCCGCCGTCTCTCTGGCGCTGGCTCTCTCCGAGATATTCCTGATGTCATCCTGCCCGTACTTCAAGGCACCGGCCAGGTCGGCGTGGCCGGGGCGGGGCCGAGTAACCTTAGCCGCCGGCTTTTCGGTCTCCTCAATGCTCATCTCATCCTGCCAGTTGGCAAAGTCCAGATTCCTGACTATCAGCGCGATCGGGCTGCCCAGCGTTTTGCCGTAGCGGATGCCGGAGAGGATACCCGCCTTGTCCTCCTCAATCAGCCCCCTCCCCCCGCGGCCGTAATCGGAGTGTCTTAGTTTCAGGTCCCGGTCTATATCCTCGGCGCGGACCCGGACTCCGGCGGGCATTCCCTCGATAATGGCCACACAGGCCGGGCCGTGGGATTCACCGGCGGTCAAAATGCGCAGCATCTCTGCCTCCTTCCAAAGCCTGAGTAAGGGCGGACTCCATGGCCGGTAACGGAGCCTTGAGTCCGGTAAAGAGCTCAAATTGTCCGGCTGCCTGATAGAGCAGCATCTTATAGCCATAGACAATAGCACATCCTCTCTCTCTGGCTTCAGCTAGTAATCTGGTCTCTCTGGGGTTATAAACGATATCAAAGACGGTGAGCCGGTTATGGAGCAAATCTTTGGGGATTATTGACTGACCTGTCTTTGGCCACATTCCCACTGAGGTGGCGTTTATCAGTATATCAGCCGATGAGATTTCAGATAGCTTGTTCAGGCCACCGGAGCCTTCGGCATTGACTTTTTCAGCCAGCTTTCCGGCTTTCTCCTCAGTCCGGTTTAAGACCACCACCTTAACCCCTTTGGCTTTAAGCCCGCAGGCTATGGCCAGGGCGGCGCCACCACCGCCAATCAATACCACCTTTTTCCCCTTGAGCGTGGCCACTTCCTCTAGTGCCTGTAGCGCGCCATCACCGTCTGTGTTATAGCCGGTTAGTACACCGTCATCGTTAACGATAGTATTTATGGCGCCGATTTTTTCGGCCGGCGGGTCAATCTTATCGAGGTATTTCAGGGCTTTTATTTTGTGGGGGATGGTAACGCTTGCTCCCCGGATACCCAGCCCCCTTATGCCTTCTATCGCCCGCTTTATGTCACTCACCCGGAAGGATACATAGGCGTAGTTGATGCCCAGCGCCTGATAGCCGGCATTATGAATCAGCGGGGAAAGCGAGTGCTCTACCGGGTCGCCGATAAGGCAGCAGATTTTGGTATCAGCATTAATCACCGGTATACCCCCGTACCGCCAGCAGGTTTATAACCAGGTCGGCCACTTCTTCCGGCGTTTTGTTTTCGGTATTAACAGTTAAATCGGCGGCTTGCTGGTAGAGCGGCCTCCGTTCTTTAAGAGTTATCTCCATATCCTCCTGCCGTGTCCTGCCCTCGACCAGCGGCGGCCGGTCGGTATCTTCCCCGGTGCGGCTGACCAGCGTATCGACGCCGGCCTGGAGCCAGACCAGCACCCCGCTTGCTTTAAGTTTAATAACATTATTCTCTCTGGTCACCACCCCGCCCCCGCTGGCATTGATGATATTATCTCGCCCGGCTGCCTCTCCGGTTATCTCTTCTTCTATGTCCCTGAATTTCCCCCAGCCGTGCCTGGCCACAATCTCAGGGATAGTTAGCCCCGCTTTGCGGGTTATAAGCTCGTCCATCTCAACAAATTCTCTGCCCATTTTTTGGGCCAGGATTTTACCCACCGTGGTTTTCCCTGAGCCCCTCAGGCCGATAAGGACTATGTTCATGATAGCTCCTCAATCTTTGCCCCCAACCCCGCCAGGTCGCTAAAGAAGCGGGGGTAGGACTTGCTCACCGCCTCGGCGCCGCTAATGATGGAATTGCCTTCGGCAAAGAGGGCGGCAATAGCCAGGCTCATCGCCAGGCGGTGGTCGTTGTGGGCTTCAATTTCGGCGCCCTTGGGTTTTCCGCCGTAGATTACCATGCTATTATCGGTCACATCCACTCTTATTCCCATCTTAGCCATTTCGGCGGCGGTAGCATTAAGGCGGTCGGTTTCTTTGAACCTCAAGTGGCCGATATTGGTCATTTCCGTTTTACCTCTGGCATAGGCGGCGACCACCGCCACCGTCTGGACGAGGTCGGGAAAATCACCCATATCTATAGTAACACCTTTCAGCTCGTCGCGGCGGTAAACCGTCACCTGCTCTTTCTGATGTACAACCGGGCATCCCATCGCTGACAGGATATTCAAAAGGTTTTTGTCACCCTGCGCTGAGCCGGCCTTTATATTTTTTACCGTTACCGGCTGGCCGCCAATGGCGCCGGCGGCTAAGAAATAAGCGGCCGAGGAGTAATCCCCCTCTATCCGGTAGTGCTTTCCTTTGTATCTCTGCCCGCCTTTTACTAAAAACTCTTTATAATCTTGGTTGGCTGCCTCAACGCCGAATTCCCGCATGGCATTAAGGGTTATATCTATATATGGTCTGGAACGAGGCTCGTTGGTTAGTTTGATTGTAAGGCCGTTTTCGGTATAGGGGGCAATCATGAGCAGGGCGCTGATATGCTGGGAGCTTACTTGCCCGGAAACAGTGACCCCTCCCCCGCTGAGCTTTCCCCCCTGAATTTCTATTGGCGGGCAGCCGTTATTTTCCATCGAGCGGGCGTTAGCCCCCAGGCTCTCTAAGGCCGAAAGCAAGTCGCCTACCGGTCGCTGGCGCAGTCTAGTATCTCCGTCAAGGATGACCCTGGTTGGGGCTAGCGCCGCCAGCGGGGCAACCATGCGGATGGTGCTCCCCGAGTTACCGGCAAAAATCTTTCCTCCGCTGGCAGCGACCCTGATTTGGCCGCCGGTGCCGGTAATCATCAGCCGGTCGCTCTCCAGCTTAATATCGGCGCCCAGTGAGCGGCAGGCATTAATAGTGTAGAGGGTGTCATCCGACAGCAGGGGGTCCTCAATCAGGCTCTCCCCCGTTGCCAGCGAGGCCAGTATCACCGCCCGGTGGGTATAGCTCTTGGAGGGCGGTGCCGAAACCTCCCCAGTTACCGATGATGGAGTTATTCTTACTTTCACTTTTTCTTCCGGCTCCCGATATGCTCGACCAGGGCTTCCAGCCCCACTAAATAGCTCTGTGTTTTCAGGCCGCTGACCTGCTTGATGGCTATATCTGAAATGACCGATATTTTACGCCACTCCTCACGGGCGTTGATATCTGAAAGGTGAACCTCGACCACTGATAGCCCGACATCGGCCAGGGCGTCGTGGAGAGAATAGCCGTAGTGGGTCAGGGCGCCGGGGTTAATCAGGATGCCGTCGGCGGCGCCTGTTTTCTCCTGGATAAAGTCGATAATAGCACCCTCGTGGTTGGACTGGAAGAAAATAAGCTCGCAGCCCAGCGCCTTGCCCTTCTCGGTGAGCTTCTGCTCTATAGATTCCAGGGTATCGGTGCCGTAGTGCGCTGGCTCTCTTTTGCCCAGCATATTCAGATTGGGGCCGTTAATCACCATTATTTTCATCGGCATATCTCCCTGAGGATTTTTCTGACCGTATTTTCCGCCGCCGGCTGGTTAACCACCCCTCTGCCAATGCCCTTGAGCAGCACCCAGCCGGTCTGCCCCCTGCTTGTTTTCTTGTCAAAGCGGGTGGCTTCCATCAAATCGTTGGGGTTTACCCCCTGGCAGTAAACCGGCAGGCCGAACTTTGCCAGCAGGTTTTCAATTTTAGTAATATTACTCCGGTCAAGCATACCGACCTGTGCGCTTATTCTGGCGGCGGCCACCATACCGATAGCTACCGCCTCGCCGTGACTCAGCTCTTGCAGTTTGGTGGCGGCTTCCAGGGCGTGACCAACGGTGTGACCGAAGTTCAGTATGGCCCGCTGGCCGCTCCGTTCCGTCTCATCAATCTCTACGATGCCGGTTTTCAAGCGGCAGCACCGCATAACAATACCCTGCAGCTCAGCCGTGGTAAACTCTGCTTCCTTCTTTTGGTCCAGGAGGCGGAATAGCTCATCATCCATGGCTAAACCATACTTTATAACCTCGGCCATGCCGTTTCGCATCTCGGCGGGGGGCAAAGACTGGAGAAGGGCGGCATCGGCAATAATGGCGCTGGGCTGGTAGAAGCTGCCGACCATATTCTTCTTGCCGCCGAAGTTGACCCCCACCTTGCCGCCGATGCTGCTGTCCACCTGGGCGAGGAGGGTGGTGGGCAGTTGAATATGGTCAATGCCGCGGAGGTAGGTGGCGGCAAGATATCCGGCCACATCGCCAACCACCCCTCCCCCCAGGGCACAAATAAGACCCTTGCGGTCTACGTTGTTCTCCAGCAGAAATTTATATCCCCGCTCCACCGTCTTTAGCGACTTGACTCTCTCCCCCGCCGGCAGGGTGAGCAGAGACACCTTCTTGCCCGTTGTCTCCAGTGCTTTTATTACCCTCTGCCCGTAGAGCTTCAGGACGGTATTATCGGTGAGCAGAGCGATGCCGGAGTAGCCGCTGAAATCAAAATAGCCCCCCAGCCTGCCGAGGATGCCGTTACCGACAATAATCGGGCATTGCTTGGCCGTTTCCAGTTTAATAATGTGTCGGCCGTATTCTGCAGAATTTTCTTTTTGACTTGTCATTTGATTAAAGTATTTATCTCCTTCATTAGGTCGCCGAACTGCTCGGGATACAGGGACTGCATCCCGTCGGAGAGGGCGTGGGGCGGGTCGTGGTGCACCTCAACCAGCAGGCCGTCGGCACCTACGGCTATAGCTCCTTTTGACAGGGGAATAACGTAGTCGCGTTTGCCGGCGGCATGGCTGGGGTCAACGATGATAGGCAGAGGGCTGGATTCCTTGATTGAAGGGATGGCGCTCAAATCCAGGGTATTTCTGGTGTTATCGGAGAAGGTGCGTATTCCCCTTTCACACAGGATAACCTGATTGTTACCCTCCGAGCTGATATATTCCGCCGACATCAGCAGCTCTTCAATGGTTGCCGCAAAGCTGCGCTTGAGCAGTACCGGCTTCGAGGAATGGCCGGCCCGGCGCAGCAGGGAGTAATTGTGCATGTTCCTGGCGCCAATCTGGATAATATCGGCGTACTTTTCCACCAGTTCAATATTGGTGTGGTCGGTAGCCTCGGTTACGATTAACAGGCCGGTTTCCTGACGGACTTTAGCCAGTATCTTCAGTCCTTCCTCGCCCAGCCCCTGGAAGCTGTAGGGCGAGGTTCTGGGTTTGAAGGCGCCCCCCCGGAAGACCTGGGCGCCAGCTTTTTTCACCAGATTGGCGATGGTCAGTGCCTGCTCCTCGCTTTCTACAGCGCAGGGCCCGGCCATTATTACCGGTTTGCCTCCGCCAATCTTGATATCGCCCACGGCGATAACCCTTGCCTCCGGGTGTGTCTCCCGGCTGACCAGTTTATAGGGCTTGGTTACCCGGATGGTCTCCTTTACGCCTTCCAAAACCAGCAGCCGTGAATCGTCAACCGGCCCCTGGTTGCCGATAATGCAGACCGCCGTACGCAGGGCGCCGGGCATGGGAACGCCGCGGTAACCCATGTTCTCTATTTCACGAATGATTGCCTGTACCTGTGCCTCGGTAGCATCGTTTTTCATTACCACCAGCATCTGCCTGTTCCTCCTTTGGCTAGTTTATCCATGGCTTTAATCGGCCGCCCTTGCGGCCTGGACAAAGGCTTTAATTTTGGCCGCATCTTTTACCCCCCGGCTCTCCACCCCGCTGGAGACATCAACCCCCCAGGGTTTCAATCTTGATACCACCTCTCCCGCATTTTCCGGGTGGAGCCCGCCGGCAATAATGACCGGGTATCTGGCTACCGCCTGTCGGGCTATCTCCCAGGCAAAGACTTTCCCCGTTCCCCCGTACTTTTGCTCGACAAAGGTATCCAGCAGGTAGATGGGAGAACCAGACCCCAGCTTCCTTTGACCATTCTCCAGATGAGCCAGTAGCTTCTCCTCATTCCAATCGGGCATTATATGTATTGCCTTTATTACCGGTTTTTCGATTTGCCGGCAGTATTCCCAGCTCTCATCACCGCTGAGCTGCACCCAGTCCAGCCCGCAGTCAGCCGCGGCCGCATTTACCGCGGCCGCGGGCATATTGACGAATACGCCGACCACCGGGAAATAATGTTTTTTGGCTGCCGCCACTATCTCCCGCGCCTTATCACGGGTAACCTGCCGGGGGCTGGGGGCCAGGACCACTCCTATGAGGTCAGCCCCGGCTTCTATCGCCGCCTGGGCATAAGAGATCTCGGTAATGCCGCAAATCTTAATTTTGATCAAAGCAGCTCCCTTATCTTGGCCGCCACGTCGTCGGCGGTAACCAGCGCCTCGCCGACCAGCATGGCGTTAACCTTCCATTCCTTCAGCTTCTGAGCCTCGCCCCGCCCCTTTATGCCGCTTTCGCTGACCACTATCCGTCCGCGGGGGATGGGGGGGCGAAGCTGCCTGGTTATGTTTATGTCCACCGTCATCGTTTGGAGGTTGCGATTATTTATACCGATTATCCTGATATTGTGTGCCAACGCCCTTTCGAGTTCATCCCGGTTGTGCACCTCAACCAGGCACTGCATTCCCAGAGCGTGGCTTAAAGAGAGCAACTCACCGAGCTCGGTGTCGTCCAGTATGGCCACGATAAGCAGCACGGCGTCGGCTCCCCAGGCACACGATTCAAATACTTGATAGGGCTTCAGGATAAAGTCCTTCCTTAATAGCGGGATATCGGGTAAAGCACGCTTAATAGATTCAAGGTCTTGCTGGCTTCCCCCGAAATACCGCGACTCGGTGAGTACCGATATTGCCGCTGCCCCGCATTGGGCATAGCTGCCGGCGAGCTTGACCGGGTCGAGGTCGGGGCATAGTACTCCTCTAGAAGGTGACGCCCGCTTGACTTCGGCAATTAAACGGAGGTTTTCACCACTGAGGGCCGCCGCCAGATCCAGGGGCGCCGGCCTCTCCATAATGGCTGCCCTGACCTCAGGCAGAGGGACAGCTTTTTGACTCTGCTCTACCTCTTTTAGTTTTTCGGCAACAATCTTATCTAGAAACATGGCTCTTAACCGTAGCTCTGGCTCAGTGTGATTAGTTTCTCCAGTTTGTCCAGCGCCCGTCCGCTGTCTATTGATTCCCGGGCTATCTCGGCGCTTTCCTTCAGGGTGGGCAGCCCGGGGCGATTTTTAGGGTGGTGGCTGACCGCTATGCCGGCGGCGGCGTTCATCACCACGGCGTCTCTCCTCGGCCCCTTTTCCCCCTCCAGCACCGAGCGCAGTATGGCGGCGTTCTCCCGGGGTGTGCCTCCCGCCAGCGTCTCTACCCCGGCAGCGGCCAGGCCGAAGTCCTCGGGTGATACCTGATAATCAGTAATCTTACCTTTCTGTAATTCCCAGACCCGTGACTTGCCGGCTACTGAAATTTCATCCATTCCGTTCAGGCTATGGACCACCATGGCGTGCTTTGAGCCCAGGCGCTGGAGTACCTGAACCAGCTTTTCCCCGAGTTCTTCACTGGGCACGCCCAGGACCATAGACTCGGCCAGCGCCGGGTTGGTCAGTGGGCCAAGGGTATTAAATATGGTGCGTATGCCAATCTCACGCCGGGGGGCAGCGGCAAACTTCATTGACGGGTGAAACATCGGGGCGAACATGAAGCCTATGCCTACCTTTTCCAGGCAGTCTTTTACCTGGCTGGCATCGAGTTCGATTTTCATTCCCAGCGCCTCCAGGACATCGGCGCTGCCGCACTGGCTGGTCATGGCCCGGTTGTTATGCTTGGCTACCTTTATCCCGGCGCCGGCGGCAACAAAGGCGGCGGCGGTGGATATATTAAAGCTCCGGGAGTTATCACCACCGGTGCCGACGATATCAATCACCGGCTCAGGTACTTCCACCCGGATTGATTTGGCCCGCATGACGCTGGCCAGCCCGGCAATCTCATCGGCGGTCTCTCCCTTGATTCTCAAGGCGGTGACAAAGGCGCCGAACTGGGCGGGTGTTACCTGTCCCGTGGTCATCTCCTCCATTACCCCGGATGCCTGCGCCATAGTTAGCGATTTGCCGTCTATTAACAGGCTGATGGCTTCCTTAATCATTTTTCTACCTCACCCCCTTTTCACCCTTCTTAAACATCCCTACTATTTAATTTTAAGAAATTCCTTAACACATCCTTGCCGGCGTGGGTCATAAAAGACTCGGGGTGGAACTGTACCCCCTCCACCGGGTAGTGGCGGTGGCGGAGCCCCATAATGGTGTTATCTTCAGTCCAGGCGGTTATCTCCAGGCAGTCTGGTAGCTTTTCCCGGACTACGACCAGAGAGTGATAGCGGATGGCGGGGAATGGGTTGGGGAGACCACTAAAGACGCCGGTATTGTTATGGTAGACCAGCGACGACTTCCCGTGCATAACCTTGCTGGCGTGGCTGAAGGCGCCTCCGTAGCTGTAGCCGATGCACTGGTGACCCAGGCAGACGCCGAGTACGGGCAGCTTTTCCCCGAAGCGCTTTATGACATCGTTGGATATGCCGGCGTTCAGGGGGGTGGAGGGGCCGGGTGAGATTACTATCCGCTCCGGGTTCATAATTTCAATCTCGTCCAGCGTTATCTTATCGTTGCGGACTACCCGCACCTCTTCCCCCAGTTCGCTAAAGTACTGGAACAGGTTATAGGTAAAGCTGTCGTAGTTATCAATCAGTAACAGCATGGGTCATCTCCTTAGCCTCGGCCTGCTCGATAGCTTTTAGTAAAGCGCGGGCCTTGTTCATGGTTTCTTCATATTCCCGCGCCGGCAGGCTGTCATAGACAATGCCGGCACCAGCCTGTACGTGGGCTGTTCCGTCGGCCATGATAATAGTCCTTATGGTTATGGCGGTATCCATATTGCCGGAGAAGCTGAAGTAGCCCACGCAGCCGGCGTAGGGGCCTCTCTTATCCGGCTCAAGCTCGGCGATAACCTCCATGGCGCGGATTTTAGGCGCTCCGGAGACGGTACCGGCGGGGAAACAGGCGCGCAGGGTGTCAAAGGGGGTGAGGTCGGGGCGCAGCTTGCCTTCCACATTGGTGACCAGGTGCATGACATGGGAGTAACGCTCCACATCCATAAGCTCCGAGACCTTAACCGTCCCCGGCAGGCTCACCCGCCCGATGTCGTTGCGCCCCAGGTCAACCAGCATTATGTGCTCGGCCCGTTCCTTCTCGTCGTTGCGCAGTTCTTCTTCCAGCCGCTTGTCCTCGGCTGGCGTCTTCCCCCGCGGCCGTGTACCTGCCAGGGGACGGGTGGTCGCCGTGCCGCCAACCGCTCTTACCAGAATCTCGGGGGAGGAGCCGATTAGCTGGAAGTCCCTTAGGTCCAGGAAGAACATATATGGTGAGGGATTGATACCCCGCAGGGCCCGGTATATGTCGAAGGGGTGAGCTTTGGTGCGCCGGCTCAGGCGCTGGGAGAGCACAATCTGGATGGCCTCTCCCTCGGTTATATATTGTCTTGCCTTCTCGACATTAGCTTCAAATTCTTCCCTGGTTAGGTTTGAGGAGATTTCGGCGGGTTCTGCTGGTGTAGCTGAAGTTCGTGGCTGGGGGTTCTTTAACGGTTGCTCCAGCCTCTTCGCCAGGTCATCTATTTTCTCCACTGCCGTCTGATAGGCGCTATCGGCGTCGCCATCGGGGCGGGCGTGGCTGACAATTTTAATCTTGTTGGCAGCATGGTCGAAGATGAGCAGGCTATCAATGAACATGAACACCGATTCCGGTAAATTTAGGGGGTCAGGCTCTGGCGAAGGGAGTTCCTCCAGGCGTTGTACCGTTTCGTAGGCAAGGTAGCCGACGGCGCCGCCGCAAAAATCGGGCAGGCCGCTTACCGGTACCGCCTTGTGTTTATCTAGCTCCTCGGCGATGAGCTGCAGTGGGTCGGCCTTGTCTCCTTCTCTGGTGCTCAACACCCGATAGGGCTGGGTGCCGATAAAGCTGTATCGTGCCGCCTTCTGGCCGCTTTCCACGCTCTCCAGCAGGAAGGAATAACCGCCGCGTTTCACCTTCAAGAAGGCGGAAACCGGTGTATCCGCACCCGCCGCAATCTCGCGGTAGATGGGTAACAGCTTTCCCTGATTTCTCAGAACTTTAAATTCTTCCAGTGTTGGATGGTACACAGTAACTTAACTCCTTCTCCCCAAAAAATAACCTCCCACCCCTATAGGGGCGAGAGGCCAATCCTTCGCGGTGCCACCCTACTTGATTGCCACTAATGGCAATCATCTCTTTTCAGGTACAGCCTTAATATCTAAAGCGATACCCTGGGCTCTGTTAACGGTGCCCCTCCGGCAAAGCCTACTCGGTAATACCTTTCGGTTTGCGGCTCCCGAGTCCATTCAACCCTGGCGCTGGCGCCGGTTCACACCACCCCCGGCTCTCTGTAGCCCCGCTTGGAGCCTACTAGTCTCGTTCTCAGCCTTTATTGCTATATTCAGTTTGGGCTAGTATACATAATTACTCGTTTTTTGTCAAGTAGGCTGGCTAGTACCTTTGTAGCATTGGTGGACAGCGGGCAAAATACGAGCCCAAACCTTATCACGCTTGACTTTTAGCTCTTACGTTTTTATAATAATCCAGTTGACTAGCGCCTGAAATATTGCCCGAGTGGCGCAATGGAAGCGCAACCGACTTGTAATCGGTAGGTTAGTGGGTTCGAATCCCCTCTCGGGCTGGGATTTATTGGTGATGTGGGGAGGGGTGCCGGAGTGGTTAATCGGAGCAGACTGTAAATCTGCCGCCCAAAGGGCTACGTAGGTTCGAATCCTACCCCCTCCACCGTGGCTTAAATAATAGAAATATGCTATCTTGGTCATAGTGCCCACATAGCTCAGTTGGTAGAGCACGTTCTTGGTAAGACCGAGCTAGACAGCACACCAGAAGCCCTACAATCAAGAATAAACCTCATTGCCGAATAAAGTCAATATTTTCCTTTACAAGGAAGATAATCGTTACAGAGTTGCGAAGCTCATTCAAACTTCCCCCCTTACCGTGTCCATTTTCTAACGAAAGTTACTAATAGTAGTGCCATCATAAAAACCCCAACAAACGCTTCAACCGCTCCTAGCCCTTTTACCCAGCCGATAGGCTCTACTGCCCATCTACCATAGCCCAGCGCAGTAAATGAGACAGCGCTAAAATATAAAGAGTCTAGAATCTCTAATTTCCCCCCAAAATAGTAGGCTGTTGCAAAGAGGATTAAGCAGCCTGCCATCCACAAAGGAATTCTTCTCCACCTTTCGCCATGTCCGAAGACTGCCCAACTAAACCATCCTGCTACGCGGTCATTCCAGTGTCTCGCACCCTTCCTACTAGCTTCTCTCTCACGATAGTTGAACTCCGCTGCAATATCATCATATCCAGATTGCTTATACCACTCCTTTAAATGTCTATATCGATGTTCCGCAAAGTAATACTCCTTCTTATTTTCCTCCCCAATTTTATAACTTCCCCAATCTGCATCACCCAAATAAGCTTCGGTAATATCAGCGCCACGAATATAGGCACCTTCAAATTTAGTGCCATAAAAACGGCAGCCCTTAAAGTTTGTGTGGGTTAAAATCGCATCCCTAAAGTCGGTTCCATCTAAAGACGCAGATAATGATTGTGGTAATTCCTCTTGAAGTTGGGCTACAGTCAGGTCAGCACCTCTAAACTCAGCGTCGTGTAAATCAGCGCCTCTCAAGTCAATACCTTGAAGCGAAGCAGCCTTTGACTCAAGAGGATTAAAAGTAGCATATCCCAGATTAGCTCTTTGCATAATTGCCCTGTCAAGATTCGAGCCATTAAAATTAGCACGAAATAAGTGCACATCCTTAAGGATAATCCCGCGAAGGGCTAAGTCCGAAAGGTCTATCACTTCCATAAATCTTCGGTTAGAAAGGTCAAGCCCATCGGCTGTGCCATCATGTTCCTTTATCAACCTGATTACATCTTCACGAGTGTAGGGGTTTTCTTTTGTTCCGTCTCCCATAGCTAAAACCTCTCTCCCGAACTGATATAGTCAAGAGGGGGAGCTTCACTATGTTCAGCTTCCCGTATATACTTATTATCTCCACTAACATTCACTTGTCAAGGGACTAGTCCCTGAGGACTCTTCTTTTACTACCACCTTACCTTGTCCATCTATACGAAACCACTCGCTACCTGATACAGCACCAATCTCCAGCCTCCAACCTCTACTCATAGCCAAATGCTGCCCGGCATACTTGCCAGCGCCGACATCACCCAATATTTCTTCCCGAATATACTTCCTCAATTCCAATTCAGCCCACATCTTAACCTCAACCTTAACTTCACGACCTTTTTCCCAAGCCTCCTGCAATACCGTCTCCAACCTAGCACCGCTCATAGCTTTCTCTAATCTAACCAACCCTTTCAGCTTATGCCAACCATCCACCGCCTCAACAGGCGCACAGAAGCAACTCTCATACTTCAACCCCGCTTTAGCCAGCTTAATCTTCATATCCCTATTCCGCTGTATCAAACTCTCTCTTGTCCCTCTCATAGATATTTCAACAATATGAAACCTATCCCAACGACCACTACTATACTCAGGCACACCCGACAATATCACACGCCTCAACCTGTAATACCGATTCCTTTGCCCCATAACCTTAAGATTACTTATTTTCACCACCAATAACCCCCCTTTATTTTTCGCACTTTTATAGTGCACTATTTTCACTAACGATATACTTAATTAAATAAAGCGGCGGCAGCCTTCGGCTGCCTGCCGCCCCCTTTCGCCAGCCTATCGGCCATCTATCATTTCTAAAACCTTTCTCTTCCATATACAATCTTCTATCGAAGATAAATCACTTTCCAAAACAGACCACAACTTACCAGCAGTCGCTACTCTCCACACCTTTCTGCATCCGGAGCAATATAGAGTAATACCACTACCACCAACAGCCACAGCTACAGGAGTATGTCCTTTAGACACACAATCAGACCATAAATTGCTCTTATACTCATATTTCCAACTCATACTTTTAAAACCTCCTTTTAAGGTGTTCACCACCTCAAAGCTATTATATGTTCGCTCAGAGCCGTCAAGGCTACGCCTCTTTCACTTCG
>Ga0315539_1001928_pt1 | contig 15037 bp, 13 predicted proteins | sample SalMarSW160150MG_FD_203097 | JGI IMG/M metagenome (GOLD analysis project Ga0315539, IMG submission 203097) | Salt marsh sediment microbial communities from the Plum Island Ecosystem LTER, Massachusetts, United States - Salt Marsh Sediment SW1601-150 ... | reverse complement strand
TGCTCTACTATTCGCTCTCGTCCATCGAGCCGCTGCTTAACAGGCACGGCCTGGTCGTGACGGATGTGGACGAGAACTTCATTAACGGCGGAACCATCCGTGTGTACGCCTGTCAGCGAGGAGGCAGATTTGCCAATCTGTCGGACGAAGCGCGGATGCGCGTGTATGCCATGCAACGCAAGGAATTTGAAATGAAACTCGATACGGCGGAGCCCTTTGACGCGTTTCGCGAACGCGTTGCGCGCGTGCGGAACGAGCTCCCGGAACTCCTCCGGCGGTTGAAGTCCGAGGGCAAGATCGTCTATGGCTACGGTGCCTCAACCAAGGGGAACGTGACGCTCCAGTACTGCGACATCGGCCCGGACCTGCTCACGGCCATTGCGGACCGGAATCCGGCGAAGTGGGGACAGACATCGCCGGGCATGAACATCCCGATCTGTTCCGAGGACGACATGCGCGCCGCGAAGCCGGATTGCCTCCTGGCGCTGCCATGGTCCTTCCTCTCCGCTTTCCTCGAGCGTGAAAAAGATTTCATCAATCGCGGCGGCAAATTCATCGTCCCGCTGCCGGACGTGAGCATGGAGCCGCAGTGAGTCTTATGCCGAAGAGGCGCGCGCTGATTACCGGAGCGACCGGCCAGGATGGAACGTACCTGGCCGATTTTTTGATATCCAAGGACTATGAAATTATCGGGCTCGACAGGCCGGGGAGTACGCCGCGCTCCGCGCTCGCGCGTTTTACGGAAATGGATATCCGTGATTCCGGTCGGCTTGCGGATTATGTAAAGGAGATACGGCCGGACGAATGCTATCACCTTGCCGCGTTCCACCAGTCGTCATCCGCCGTAGAAGGGGAGCGGAAGGGCGAAGACGAGCGCGCGTCGTTTGAAACGAACCTCCTGTCCGTTCATGCCATCTTGAATGCGCTGCGAACCGCAAGGGCCGATTGCCGCGTGTTCCTTGCGGGTTCGTGCCATATGTTCGGTGACGCGTCGGAAACGCCGCAGACGGAAGCAACGCCGCTTTCGCCCGTTAACACGTACGGCGTTACCAAAACCGCGGCTTCGCACATGGGACGCTTGTACCGCGAGCGGGAGGGTATGTTTGTTTGTACGGGCATCCTCTATAACCATGAGTCGCCGCTTCGCGGCCCGCACTTTGTGACAACGAAGATCGCGCGCGCGGCCGCGGAGGCGTCGCGGGGAGCGGCCGATCGCCTTGTGCTTGGAAACCTCGATGCGCAAGTGGACTGGGGCTTTGCCGGCGATTACGTCCGTGCCATGCACTTGGTGCTTCAGGCGGAACATCCGGAAGACTTCATCATCGCGAGCGGGGAACTTCATCGCGTCCGGGATTTCGCAGAGATCGCGTTCCGCCGCGCCGGTCTCGACTGGACGAAGTACGTCAGCGAGGATGCGAGCGCATACCGTCCCGTATCGCACAGCGTATATCGCGGGGATGCGAGTGCGATCAGAAATAAGCTCGGTTGGCGGCCGGAAACACCATTTAGCGATCTCGTAAGGATGATGGTGGATCATTATCTTGATTCGGAAGGTGTTTCGTGATAAAACCTCCAGACACGTATGCTCGCAGTCATTCTTGGAACACGGCCGGAACTCATCAAGTGCGCGCCGGTTGTACTCGAAGCGCAGCGCCAGGGGATCCCGGTCGGTATCATTCATACAGGTCAGCATTACTCACGCGAACTGGACGGCGTTTTTTTTGATGAATTGAACCTGCCGCAACCGATAGCGCACGTGCATGTCGGATCGCATCCGGCCGCCGCGCAGATCGGCCTCATGATCCAGCGCCTCGCGGACGCGCTCGATGATCTGAAACCCTCGGCGGTTCTCGTTCAGGGAGATACGAATTCCGTGCTCGCCGGCGCACTCGCTGCGTACAAATCGGGAATCGCCGTGGCGCACCTCGAAGCGGGATTACGGAGCGATGACTGGACCATGCCCGAAGAATCGAACCGCGTGCTTACGGATCGGATTTCGAAATGGCTGTTCTGCCCCACGGAACTCCAGCGCGAACGCCTGAAACGGGAAGGTATTGATCATGATGGTGTGCACGTGGTGGGGAATACGATCGTCGAATCAACCGAACAGTATAAGAAAGTCGCATATGAGAAGAGCGACGTCGCAGAGCGTCTCGGTATCAACGGAGTGCGCTACGCGCTCTTGACCATGCACCGACCGCACAACGTTGATGATCCCGCGCGGCTACGGCCCATGATTCAAGCGATTCATAAGGCCGCGGACAGTCACGATCTCCGTATCGTTTTCCCGGTTCACCCGCGCACGAAGTACGTCATGGATGCACACGGGATACCGCTTGGCGAACGCTATCTAGCAACGGAACCACTGGGCTACCTTGATCTGCTTCGATTGCAATCTTCTGCGAGCATCATCCTTACGGATTCTGGTGGCATTCAGGAAGAGGCGTGCATTCTTCGTGTCCCGTCCGTCACGCTCCGTCCCAATACCGAGCGTCCGGAGACCCTCATGGTCGGCGCATCCGTCCTTTCTCATGAGCTGGATGGCGATGCCCTCGCGGAAGTGATCGGCCGACAGATGGCTCGTGCCCGGGATTGGGAGAATCCGTTCGGCGACGGAAACACCGCGGGGCGGGTATTGGATATTTTGGCGCGGGATGCCGGACTCGTATGAAGCTGATCGAATCTGACGGAAAACGGTTGCTTGCCGGAATCGGCATATCGGTTCCTCGGAGCGTTTTCGTGCGAAGCGAGCACGAGTGGGATGCGGCGCAGGCCTCCTGGACCGGCGCGTCGTACGTGAAAGCGCAGGTGCTTCGAGGTCGCCGCGGCCGTGCGGGATTCGTACGGAAAGCCGAAACGCTTTCAGACGTTCCCGCCGTCATCTCGTCTATCGCATCCGCGCTCGGCGCGTGTTCCTGCGCGGGCTGGCTCATCGAAGAGGAGATGCCGCATGAAGGCGAGCAGCTGCTTGCCATGGATATCGACCGGCGGGACGGCCGGCTCCGCCTGACCGTTGCGTCGGAAGGCGGAATGGACGTCGCATCCGGTGCATCCTATATGTTTTCGGATCCGTCCGATGTCGCGGCGCTTCCGCTTGACGAGAACCTCAAAGATATCGCACGCAGACTCGCGGAAGCCATGCGGGCGAACGACTGCGTAAGTATCGAGATCAATCCGTTAGTGAAACGCGGAGCTTCGTTCGTTGCGCTCGATGCGAAGATCGAGACGGATGAAACAGCCGCATTTCGACATCCGCTGTGGGAACACTTCACATCACTTCCCGCTTTCGGACGCGAACGCACGCCTTATGAACAGGCGTATGACGCGTTTCGTAAAGATGTCGGGCATCGCGGAACTTTCGGAAATATGATCGAACTCGACGGCGATCTCGCGCTCATCCTTTCCGGTGGCGGCGCAAGCTTGATGGCGCTTGACTCGCTCTCGCGCGCGGGCGGCGAGCCGGCGAATACCTGCGAGTTCAGCGGAAATCCGGAGCGCGAGGCCGTTCGTAAGGGCGCGGCCATCCTTTTTCGGAAACCGGGCATCCGCGGTATTTGGATTGCCGGATCGTACGCGAACTTCACGGATATCTGCGAAACGGTCATGGGTATGCTCGAGGCTATTGAAGACGCGGGCATCCGCGTTCCCATTGTCATCCGCAGGGACGGACCGCGCAAAGACGAAGCTAAACGCGAAGCGATCACATGGGCGTCTCAACACGAGATCCCTCTTTTATTTCATGGCGGCGATGTTCCATTCGACGAATCCGCGAAAGAACTTATGCGTTTGGTAGAAAGCCGGCAGCCAGCAGCCGATAGCCGATAGCAGATATGGAATACCCGATGATTTTTCCAGATACCCACATCATCATCCAAGGGATGACGGGCAAAGAAGGCCTTCGTATGTCCGAATGGATGCTCGAAGGCGGGGCGAACATCGTCGCCGGTATCAATCCCAAGAAAGCGGGGGAGATCGTGCACGGAAAGCCGATCTTCGCCACGGTACAGGATGCGTGTGCATTCGATCCTGAGATCAGCGTCACGTCTATCGTGGTTCCGGCACCGTTCGTCTTCAACGCAGCGACCGAGGCCATGGATGCGGGGATCCGATTCATCCATATCCTTACGGAAAACGTTCCTGTACATGACGTCGTGGAACTGAAAAAGCGCGCCAGGGAATCCGGAGCCATTCTGCTGGGTCCGAGTTCCGTCGGCATGCTTCGGTTCCCAGGGTTCCGCGTCGGCTACCTTGGCGGTCAACGACCGTTCGAACGACTGAACGAGGGGGCGATCGCGCTCATTTCCGCTTCCGGAGGCATGACGAATGAAATCCTCATGGCGTTCGCGCGCGAGGGGATCGGCCTGCGTATCGTTCTGCACCTTGGTGGTGATCGCGTGAACGGCGTAAACATGGAAGAATCGATCAGCTGGTGTTCGACGCTTCCGGACGTCCGCGCATTCGCCGTCTTCGTTGAACCGGGAAATCCGTTTCTCCGGTCGTTGGTGAAGGGCGAAGTGCATGTGGAAAAGCCCGCAGCGATTCTTTTACCCGGAAACGCGCTTGAATCCATGCCACGCGGATTGCCTTTCGGACATGCGGGGACCATCGTAGGCGAAGACGACGTGCCACTTGCGCAGCTTCGTGCTGCTATCCGGGAACGGGGTATTATGTGTACGGATTCGATGTCAGCATATGTGAATGCCTGTAAACAGCTATGAATCAAATGAACGAAAGTATCATCGGTGCAATAAACGGGGACGAGTACGAACTTCGCGGTACGAGCATCGTGGAACTTATGAGGTCATCCGATTTCATTTCAGCGGCTTGGCTGGCATGGACCGGTGAGTGTCCTGACGAACATCAAAAGCGGATGATCGAGGCGTGTTTTGTCGCGAGCGTGGATCATGGGAGCGAACCGCCGAGCGCCGTGGCAACGCGCGAGGCGGCGAAGGCCGGCAAACCGCTCGCAGCATCGGTCGCGGCAGGTATGCTCGCCATCGGTCCGCGCCACGGAAACGCCGCGGGTCCGGCCGCGGACTGGGTGCGCGAAGCGGTCGGAAAGGGGACGGCGCCGTCGGATATCGTTGAAACCGCCCTGAATGAGAAGGCGCGCATTCCCGGGCTCGGCCACCGCATCTACGAAGTCGACCCCCGGACGCAAACGCTTCTCGGTCTCGCAAACGAGCATCTCGGCGGTTCCCGCCATCTTTTATATATGCAGGAGGTCGCAGCCATCCTGTCGGAGAAAAAAGGCAAACGCATGCCCGTGAACGTGGACGGCGCCATCGGCGCCATCATCGCGGACATGGGCGCCGAATCCTGGGTTGCGGACGCGATTTTTCTTTCCGCGCGCGCCGCCGGACTCGCCGCGCATGCGCACCAGGAAGCCACGGAAACGCCGTCCTCACAATCGGTAAACACGTAGTCCGCTATGCGCATTCCCTGTTCCGTTCCCATTCTCACGCTCGACCGAGTGAATGAACTCCGGCGCCTGCTTTCTGCGCTTACGGAACGGTTCGAAGACGTTTTTCTCATCGACGGGAACAGCTCGGACGGGACGCGGGAGTATGCCCGTTCGCTCGGCGTGCGCGTTGAGCGGCAGTTCGACGACGATATCCGCCGTCCGATTGCGGATTTCGCGGCAGCGCGGCAAAGCTCATGGGCCATGGCTCGGTTCCCGTGGATATTCTGGATCGATTCGGACGAAGTCGCCACGCCCGAACTTCTCGACCGCGTGTGTGACATCGTCGCGTCCGGTGATCCGATGAGCGTTCACAGTTTTATCCGCGTGCCGCAGCTCCCGGACGGACGGATTGTGGAAGAAGCCTTTTATTTTCCGGAACGGATCATCCGTCTGTTCCACCGGAATGCCGGCCTTCGGCTCGTTGACAGGCCGGTCCATGAGAAGTGCATTGTTCCGGAAGGAGTCCGTATCATCAAACATGAAGAGCGCATCATCGCACCGTGGCCGGATCCTGCCGCCATGTGGCCTCGTCAGCGTCGCTACATTGCACTCGACGGTATCGAAACGAAACCTGATTGGGTATACCTGATTCGCTGGATTTGGTTCTACAATGTTCGTTCGCTCGCAGGCCAGTTTGCCCGGGCCGTCTGCGCCTCCTGGCGTGCCATGCGGAGCAAGAAGACCGCGCTGCCATGGTCGTATAATCGGCTGTTTTTCAAGTACCGGATTCTGCGGATCGTCTTGGGTACGAAGGAATGGTTCCGCCGGAGGTACCGAAATTTGCCGCGACTGTCCTCCTTCTGAGATTTTCGTCGGATTATGCCGTTCCGGATTTGGGAGGTGCGATCAGTCGTTCGAGCCTGTCCGACAGGCGTTTTATCCAGACGCGATGGTCGAAATAGCGGATGCGTTCGGGCGCGGCCGCGAGGAGTTTTGAAATTCGCGAGGGATCGTCGTAGAGCTCGCGGATCGCGCGTTCAAGATCTACAGCACTGCCCATCTTCGTTGCAATTCCCGCGTCTCCGACGGCCCAGGCGGATCCGCTCCCTTTGCTCGTGATTACGGGTTTGTCGAAAAACAGGGCCTCGAGCACGGTCCGTCCGAAGGGCTCGGGGTGGCGGCAGGGATGCACGAACACATCGCACTCCGCGTAGCCCTGCGCGAGCTCCCGTTCGTCCGCCCAGCTTTCAAACTTTACGGCATCCGAGACGTCCAGCCCCTTTGCGAGACACTGGAGGCGTTCAATCTGCGGGCCGTTCCCTTTGATGCGGACGGTTACATTCCGTCCGCTTCTCCGTACGTTCGCAACGGCCCGGATCAGCAAATCGGGGCCTTTCGTCCGTATAAGACGGCCGGCATAAAAGAGGCGGAGCGGCCGGTCCGGTCCGTAGGCCGTCGCCATATCCGTCCGCCGCACGCCGAACGACCTGAAGCGGTGTTCATCCACGAATTCCGGCAGCACCTCGAGCCGGTCTTTCGGAAATCCGAAATGTTCATAGGCCGCGCCGAGGACCGGGGAGTCCACGAACACGACATCCAGTTGACGGGCGTATTTCAGGCCGACCAGCTTCCCCCATAACCAGTGTTTGAGCCGCTGGATGCGGATCAGGACGTGGAAGCAAAACCATCCCGTAAGGTCACGTTTCGGGTCCGGGGCTTCGGGCTTGATTTTGTCAACGACTTCCGCATAGGTGGGGAGGTAGGCGACCGTAGGGATCCTTCCGCCTTCGGCTCGATACATCCCGCCGGCCCACAAAAAGGAAGTCCCGTCGATGTGGAACAAGTCCGCGTGTTCCTCGTAGGAACGGAGCGTACGGAGCACATGATCCTGCAGGGATAAAAACGCCCGGTCCGTGCATGACGCTTCATCCACGGGGTAGGGGACGCCTTCCGGGGGCAGTCGGTTCAGTTCCGGAAAAATCGTGACCAGACGAACCTCGTGCCCGAGCTTATGGAGCCCGCGCAGCTTAATATCCATGCCGCGGTTTGCGCCGCCTCCCTCCTGGAGGTCGAGTTTGAGGGCGAAAAATATAATGCGCATAACGAGGTAGATCTGTTATCGGCGGGTGGCATGCATCAAGGCATCCGCGAGCGGCGCAATGCCGTTGCGTCGTTTTTCCTGATTGCGCTCTTCTTCCCAGAGCTGCTTCAGATCCATTTCGAATGAACAGCGTTTGAGCGCGGCGAGGTAGGCCATGACATCCCGCTCATCGGCCGGCGGCGCCTGCAGCCGGTCACGGATCACGTCGGGCAGACGAGCGTAATCCGTGCAGTGCGACACGTTCGGAAGCGTGTTGAAATTCTGGCGTCCGAAGCTGATGACGGGAACGCCGAACAAGCAAGCTTCCCATCCCACCGTGCCGGTGATGGTCGTGACGAGTTTTGCCCTGGGTGTGATCTGAAAGCTGGTGAGCGTGGGCGGAAGGAGCCGCACGTTCGGAATCGCCTTGAGCTTCTTATAGAAGGAACGCGGCCGGTACTGCACCATGACCGGGTGTTCTTTGACGTACAGTTTCATCTGCACGGGCAATGCGCGGGCGATTTGGCCGATCAGGTGAATCTGGTCCGTGAACTGCGGCGAGAGTACGAGGAGCGAGAGTTCGGGCTCATAGTGGAGCGGGAAGAACGCAAACGGTTCTTCGGGATCAAAACGGTCATACAGGTCGCCGTTACCGCGGAGGTTGCGGATTTTTCGCTTCAGCAGGTCGATGTTCTGCCAGAGCGGATGGATGTAGTCGTAGTCCTGGCGGTCTTCAGAGGCATGGTGTTGTTTGGCGGTGCGTACGATTTCCGTGAATGCGCTCAGCGCGCGCGCCGGTTTTAAAAAGCCGAACTGCTGTGCGCGCGTGACGGGCTGGTGCGTTGGCGTGGTTTTTTCGAAATTCGGAACAGGTCTGCTGCGGAATGTCTCCAGGTAGTCTCGCGCCCATCGACCGTCCTCCGAGGAGAGGAGTTCGTCTTTCGCTTCATGAAACAGGGCGTCCACGGGCGTGAACGTGGTGTAATCCTCGGTCAACACGTAGCGCTTCTGAATGTTCGCGGGTACGACGTAGAGCGTCTTGGCTCCGTGGGCGCGCGCAAGGTGGTAGAACAACATGCTGCCGAGTGCCCCCGGGGGAATACCGAACACGACATCCGGCTTTTCGCGCGTCAGCATCTCGTCAATCGCTTTTGCACGCACCTGCAGCATCTTCAGGAGATCCTCGTGCGAATAGCGCAGACGGTCGTGCGGGTACTCCCGTACGAGCTGCTCCTGCATGAGCATGCGGTCCGCAATCAGATACGGCCACAGGGTCGGAAGGCCGATGCGCTGTTCGAGAGTATCCAGGTACCCGCGGTCGATTTTTTCATTTTTCCAGTGTTTGTGAATTTCTTGGTCCAGGAGTAGCATGGAGTATCGGATATCTTTTTGCGAAGTCAGAAAATTATAACTGGAGCGCAGATAGACATACCCTGAAAAATCACGTTCACCGTATTTTTCCTGAAGCGTTTGTGCGAGATAATGGCCGATATAGGCGAATTGGCGTTGGAGAAGCAGGCCGTATTTCATAGCGTATGGCGGAAGACCGTTCAGTTGGCATACCTTATACGAATTCTGCCGGTGCGACAAGTAATCCCGTTGCGCCTCAGGAAGGAACCTATGCGAAAACCGTAAAGGGCGCGTTTTGGTTTACCGTGAATTTCGTCGCGCAGAAAGTGCTACAGGTCGGCATTTTCGTGGTTATGGCGCGTTTGCTCGTACCCGCGGATTACGGTGTGATTACGGTCATTCTCATGACCATCGGGCTGTTCAACCTCCTTACGAACATTCCGTTCGGCACGGCAATCATTCAGCGGCGCGGGGACGTGGAGCCCTACCTCCATGCCTACTGGACGCTCGATATTTTCCGTTCGGTCTTCAACGCCCTGCTCATTGCCGTATGCGGCGGATGGATCGCGCAATGGTTCGGCATTCAGGAGTATGCGTTCCTAATCAGGATCTCTGGGATTCTGCTTATCATCCCGACGTTCTCCAATGTCCGGACGGCTTTTCTGTTTCGGAACATGGATTTCCGTACGCTTGCCATCCGCGATATTTCCACGCAGGCCGCATACGGCGCGGCCGCGCTCGCGTACGCACTTTTTGTGGACCGCAGTCCGGTGGCGCTCGTCGTGGGGTATGTGACGATGTACCTGACCGGTGTGATCTTAAGCTACATTCTGATCCCGGGACGCATGCGCGTGTCGTTTGCATTCTCGCGATTGAAGGATCTGGTGGGATACGCGAAGTGGGTGTACGGCCAGGGACTGGTGGATTACGCGGCGCAATACGCGGACAAAATCGTTCTCGGTGTCATGCTCGTTCCCGCCCAGCTCGGCGCGTACGCGAAAGCTAAGGATCTTTCCACGAGTCCGGCCGGATTCGTGGTATCCATGGCGCGGAAAGTGGGACTTTCGGCCATGGCGCGCGTTCAGGAAAACCGTGTGAAGATCCGTGAAGGCATGCTTCGCGGCATCGACGTACTGTTTCTTACGGCCGTGCCGGCCGCCCTTGTCTTCCTGCTTGAAGGCGGAGCCATCGTCCATATTCTGCTCGGTGACGTATGGCTGCCGATCGTGGTCCCGCTCAAAATCATGGCCGTGGGCGCGATTTTCTTTGCCGTGAATAATGTGATGACTACGGCCGTGATGGCCGTGGGAAAACCGAAGGAAAGTTTTGCCGCGAATCTTCTCCAGACCGTCCTGATGATTCCGCTCGCCATCATCGGTATCCGCACGGCGGGCGTGCCCGGTCTCGCTTTCGCCACCTCGGCCGTGTGGGCCGTGCTTGCGCTCTATCTCTTTATCCGCGTGCGCCATACGATTCAGCTCTCGCGGTTTGACGCCGCCCGTTTCGCGTTCTACGGTTTTGCGGTCACGGGCGTTCTGTGGTTGCTCGACCGGTACGTTACGCCCCGCGTCCACGCCTTCGAGAGCGCCATGTACGATTTGGGATGGATTGCGGCACTTATCCTCTTCTACTATGTCCTCCTGTTTATCCTCGGCCGATTCTGGGCTCCCGGACCTATTGAAACGGGAAAATCCGTCCTGAGCCAGCTCAGACGCCCCCGACCGTAACATCTGCGTATGAAATTCACGCCAACGCCCGTGCTGGGCGCGTACCTCGTTGATATCGAACCGCGCGGAGACGACCGCGGCATGTTTGCGCGCGTGTATTGTCCGAAGGAATTTTTTAGAGCAGGGGATTGATTTTCCGGTCAAACAGGGAAATATTTCGCGATGCACATCACGTGGAACGATCCGCGGGCTGCACTGGCAGACCGAGCCGAACGCCGAAGCCAAGTACTTCCGGTGCACGCGCGGCGAAATCTACCAGGCGATCGTCGATCTGCGAAAAGATTCGCCGACGTACCGCGCGTGGTTCGGAGCGAAACTCGACGCCGAAGGCTGTCGCATGTTTTATGTTCCGCCGGGGTGCGCGAACGGCTACTAGGCGCTTACGGACGGCGCGGAAGTCACGTACCTCACGAGCGCGCACTACCACCCCGAATCCGAACGGGGCGTGCGCTGGAACGATCCGGCATTCGTCATCGAGTGGCCCGTCCGCGAGGGCGTTATCGTGTCGGACAAGGACGCGTCCTGGCCCGATTACCGGGAGTAGTGAGAGATGGAAAAACAGGACGTCATTCCGATCTATTTTTTACACCTGACGATCGGACGCCGGTTTAGGGACGCACCTCTCTGATCCGTCCCGCCACAACGTAGTGCTGAAGCTGGACGATTGTTTCGTACCGCGAAAACGTTTCGGGCTCATCGTACCACCGCTTCTCGTTCAGGATGATCGTGCCCGGTTCAGAAGCGAGCGCTTCTTCGAGCGGGATGCCGACCGCGAATTGCCCGGACTCGCTTCCCTCGATGTATTGCGAATAGGCGCTTCCCGTCAGGAAGGGGACGATCTCCGGAGCGTCATACACGTAGGGCTGTCTCCAGGATTCAAATTCCGTGCCGAAGTATTGTTCGAGCAGCGGGATTTGCGTGGTCGTATAGGTTCTGCTGATGTAGGCCTTCGTAAACATGTGGTACGTCTGGAACGTGACGAGTCCCACGCAGACGAGTATCGTCAGGTCCCTCGACAGCGTATTTGTGTTCCATGATCGCGCGTGCGTGATCAGGTTCTTCAGCACCAGTTCCAACGCCGCGGGGAAGGCTAAGATCGCCGCAACGTTTGCGTAAAAGAAGTAGCGGTAGAATCCGGGCGTGCGCAGGTACGCAATCAAAATCAGCGTGCCGAAGATCCATGCGCACGTTTCCGCGGCGTACGGTCGTCCGGAAACGCTGTTCCACTTCCGGATACGGAAGGCCATGGACGCCGTCCATACCGCATAGAGTCCGAGTATGTAGAGCGCGTACTTTCGCTGACGAAACGTTTCAGATTGACGAGCATGGTTGCGCCGACGTCCTGGGTGAGAAACGGGTTCCTGTAGAAGAGCAGGATATTTCCAAAGTCATCCTGCAGGGAAAACTGGGTCATAGCCCATACACCCGCGCATACGAGCAGGGTGGCCACGCTCACGCCGATCGTCGCCGCGGAAACCGGAAGACGTTTCCGGTAGAGCAGGAGCGTAAGCCCGGCCGCGGGGAGTGCGATGAGAAAAACGGGTTTCGTGACTGCGGCAAGTCCCAGAGCGAGCGTTGTGGTGAAAACGAGAAGCAGCGTCTGCTTGAGATTCCGTCGTTGTCGCGGACGGACGCTTCGGTCGCGTAGAGCCCTAGAAAAAACAGGGTGAGATAACAGAGCCCGGGAATTTCGTCCAAAACCACCTTTCCGTACGCATAGAGCGAGGCGTGCGTTGCCAGGAGCGCAACGGAAAAGACGGCCGCGCGTTTCCCGAACATCCGCAGCGCTCCGGCGTACAGCGCACACAGGAGTGTAAGGAGGAACGCTACGATGACCAGTCGCGCCTGGAGGAGGCCCGTGCCGAACAGACGGAAGGAGAGCGCGATGGGAGCGAGCGCGGGAAATCCCGTACTCATGTACGCCCCGGGGCCGATGCGGATATCGAACGCTCCGTGATCAGCGGCGTTCGCCGCCATTTGGACGAGAATCCCTTCATCGTAACCGGTGGTCGGGGTTCCGTTCAGGCGGTAGGTGGCGAAGACGGCCGCGAACAGGAGGATGACGACAAACGCCCCGTGCCGCCAAAGGAGCGCCCGTGCGCATGCAAGACATTCAGATCCAGAGGTGCTCATACAAGGCGGCGTTGTTCGTGTGCCATTCGACGGTCTGTTTCAGGCCTTTATACTGTCCGATCGAGCGCTTCCATCGCAGTAGCGCCCGTACTTTGCATGCGTCCATGAAATAGCGCATAGTTCCCACTTTCGGGTTACTTGGCTTGGCGCCGTAATTGACGGTTGCGTCGTTATCGAATTCCACGCGGATAATGTCTTCCGGATTCACCTGTTCGTCTGCGTGCGCCCATCCGAGCACGTCTCCCTCCGCCGCACGCAGTCCGCAGAGAATGCCGTTTCCGTACCCGATGTTCGTTCCGATATGCTCCACGCGGACGTTCGGGAGGCTCGTTGCCAGGCTCTGCGCCACGCGCAGCGTGTCATCGGCCGAACCGTTGTCCACGATGATGATTTCCGTTTCCGGTTCCGCCTCGCGGACGGCCGCATAGAGACGACGAACGACGGCATCCAGGTGATGACCTTCGTTGTACGCGGGGATGACGATCGAGAGGCGCATGAAGTTCCAAAATCATAGCATAGTGAGCCCGTTTTCCGGCCGTTTGTCAAGGCAAGCGCACAGGTCGTCTCGGCTTGACGCTTCGGGTGTATTCTGTCTACTATGCGCACACATTTATAGGTCTATGAAGGTGCCCTGGGCCGGTGTCATCAGGCGGGCGTGAAGTACTCTTGCGCGGATTGCAAATGTCTGATACATTTCATGGTTCATTCAGCGTTTTATCTGATGCGTTAACATTTACCCGAAGCGGTATTGTCAAATATGTTGCAACATACAACGTGGCCCCTGCTAGACGGTGCAAGCATCCTCATCACCGGCGGAACGGGTTCGTTCGGCCGCCATTGCGTTAAGACGCTTCTTGAACAGACGAACGCACGCCGTGTGATCGTATTCAGCCGCGACGAGCTCAAGCAGTCCCAGATGCAGTCCGCGCTTGCGGAGCACGCGGATCGGCTCCGGTTTTTTATCGGCGACGTGCGCGACATCACGCGGCTGCAGCGCGCCTTCCACGGCGTGGATTACGTGATCCACGCGGCCGCGCTCAAACAGGTGCCGCTTTTGGAGTCCAATCCGTGGGAAGCCGTGCGTACGAACACCGTGGGTACGCAGAACGTCATCAACGCCGCGATCGACCAGGGCGTAAAGAAAGTCCTGCTTATCTCCACGGACAAGGCGGCGAACCCGGCAAACCTGTACGGCGCGACCAAGCTCTGCGCCGAAAAGCTCATGGTGCAGGGGAACGAGTACGCGGCCGGCAGAACGAAGTTTTCCGCGGTGCGCTACGGAAACGTGCTCGGAAGCCGCGGCAGCCTGCTCAAGCTCATCGCCGATCAGAAGAAGACGGGGACCGTGAACCTGACGCATCCGGACATGACGCGTTTTTGGATCACGCTGCCGCAGGGCGTGGCGCTCGTCTTAAACGCGCTCGAACGCATGCGCGGGCGCGAGATTTTTATCCCGAAGATCCCGAGCATGCGCGTGAAGGATCTTCTCACTACGCTCGCGCCGGAATGTGAATTGAAGGTTATCGGCATCCGTCCCGGAGAGAAGATGCACGAAGTGCTCATTACGCCGGAAGAAGGACGTCATGCCCTCGATCTGGGGGATGCATACGTCGTGTACCCGGAATTTTCAACGGAAGAGAGGGACTTTGCGCAAGATTTGGGGGGAGTGCATCTACCAGAAGACTTCGTGTACACAAGCGATAATAATACAGATTGGCTAGATGAAGCACGTTTGCGTGATTTGATTTCTTCTCTACAAGGGAATGAACATTGAATAAAATAATTTAGCACCTTCCTTATTGGTTGTGATGGATTAGCGCTCTTGATACTTTAAGTGTGTTGTTTTGGGAGTAGATTGCAATTTTAGTTATGTGCAAAGTTTATTAAATTATTTATAATTCATAGATCTTATGGGTGATGTAGCGATGGGTATGAATAGAGGGGCGATCAAGACTGTTATCGGAGTGGCGATAATACTGATATTGGCTGCGATACCGCGGGCGTATTCTGTAAATTGGAGTTTGCCGTATTGGCATGACGATGAACTTTATGGAAACGCAGCGCAGTCAATGGCGACACGAGGGGATTTTAAAATCGGGACAGTAAAAGTAACAAGCGATGAACTCGAATATTCCGTAACAGAGTTAGGAGGCGAGTATCTGTCTCATAATCCCGCATGGCCAATAATGGGGGCTGCTGTTTCAATTATTACGGGCTTCGATGGGTTTGTTTCTCTCGCATTGCTTTCATTCGTTTTTGGTATAGCGACTCTAGTTCTGTTGTTTTTATTGGCGCGGTTGCTAGTCGGTGAAGAAGCCGGGTATGTTGCTTTATTTCTAGGGG
>Ga0315539_1001926_pt1 | contig 15041 bp, 6 predicted proteins | sample SalMarSW160150MG_FD_203097 | JGI IMG/M metagenome (GOLD analysis project Ga0315539, IMG submission 203097) | Salt marsh sediment microbial communities from the Plum Island Ecosystem LTER, Massachusetts, United States - Salt Marsh Sediment SW1601-150 ... | reverse complement strand
CGCGGTGGTTTTCCAGTATTTTTTTTACCACCGGTGCATAGGTTCGGGTTGGGGAGAGAACAAGTTTACCGGCATCCAGGCCAAGCGATTCAATGGTGGATGTGAGGTTGAGTTTTCCCGAATAAACCAGTTCATCAGGCATTTCCGGGTCATAACTTTCCGGGTATTTTTTAGCAAGGTATTTAGCAAACAGGTCGTGTCTGGCTGAGGTAAGGCCATTGCTTCCCATACCGCTATTGTATTGCTGTTCATAGCTTGCTTTGCCAGTTGAAGATAATCCGATGATCAGATCGTTTGCAGCAATCTTGTGGTTACTGATAACATCCTCTCGTTTCATCCTGCAAGCAACGGTTAGATCGACAATAATCGTCCGTACGAGGTCTCCCAGATCGGCAGTTTCACCACCGGTTGAAAAAATAGTTATTCCAAGGTCGCGCAATTCCGAGAGCAGTTCTTCTGTTCCGTTAATGATAGCAGAAATCACATCAGAAGGAATTCTGTTTTTATTTCTTCCGATGGTGGAAGAAGCCAGGATATTCTCTGTTGCTCCAACACACAACAGGTCATCCAGGTTCATGACGATGGCATCCTGGGCAATTCCCTTCCAAACGGACAGGTCACCCGTCTCTTTCCAATAGAGGTAGGCCAGGGAAGATTTTGTTCCTGCACCATCGGCATGCATGATGGTGCACCAGGCGAGATCACCGGCAAGTATGTCCGGGATCACCTTGCAAAATGCCGAGGGAAAGATCCCCTTGTCCACATCTTTTATAGCCTGGTGAACCTCCTTTTTTGTTGAAGAAACACCCCGTTGTTGATACCTGGAAGTCTGTTCCATCAGGCAATACCTTAATTTATTGGTCGTTCAATTCGTAGTCGGTTGTAAGGACCCTGAATTCAGTTCTACGGTTCATCTGGTGGGCTATTTCCTTTTGTTCAACAGTAGCCAGGCGATCGATATACTCTACGGACAAGACATCATTTTCATTCAGAAAATCATACTCTTCAACCATTCGTTTGGTCACCACTTTGGGTGTCGACTCACCATATCCTTTGGCCGAGAGCCTGTCCGGGGTGATTCCTTTTTCAATGAGGTACTCGACTACGGACTGCGCTCTTTTCTGAGAAAGATCCAGGTTAAACTCTTCCGTATCTCTTGAATCGGTATGAGACATCAATTCGATGGTTACATTGGGATTGTCATTTAACGTTTCAACCAGTTTATCGAGGGAGACCATGGCTTCCGGCCGGAGGTCCCATTTTGCGAAGTCGTAAAAGACATTGCTATTGGATAGTTCAATGGGTTTCGCGATGGATGCGATGTAGATGGTTGCCCTGAAATCCCTGCTTTGATCCTGTCCTTTGGTTGTTTCCCTTCCTTTGCCATTCAGATAGCCCTCTTTGGAGGCAAGGAACACATAGTCGGTATTTGGTTGCAGCATGAATCTGAATGTTCCATCATCCCCTGTTTCAGTCTGAATATTCAGTCCATCACTTCCAATCAGTTTTACGGTTGAACCCGGGATAACATCTTCGGTCTTCTCATCCCGGACCACACCGATGAGGTTAAATTTCAATGGAGGAAGGACGAATGAATAGATATCATCATTTCCTCTGCCCTTTCTGGCAGAGCTGAAGAATCCCCGTTCCATCTCTGTTTCAAAAACGATCCCGAAGTCATCAGCAAATGAGTTTATCGGGTGCTGCATATTTTCAATTTTCCAGTGTTTATCCTCCCCGAGTGTAGCCCTGAAAATATCGAGCCCTCCCATTCCAATGTGTCCGTTTGATGAGAAGTAGAGTGTACCGTCGGGATGGATATACGGAAAAACCTCGTCTCCCTGAGTATTTATTTCAGGGCCCATATTGACGGGTTTCCCCCAATCGGATCCTTTGGATTCTCTGGTAATCTTCCATAGGTCCTTACCCCCGAAACCTCCTTCAATATCGGAGACAAAATAGAGTGTTAATTCATCAGCAGAGATGGATGGATGAGCTGCAACCAGGCTATCGGAGAGGATTTCCAGGGGTTCTGGTGTACCCCAGTTTTCTCCTGTACGGTTAGCGACAAAGATTTTACATCCCAGGGTTTTTCTTTTGCTGATCTCGCATCTTGAGAAGTACATGGTTTCATAATCCTCTGTAAAAGAAGGTGTACCGTCTTCAAATTCGGAATTCACCGGTCCTTCGACCGGTACCGGAACGCTCCATTTTCCCTTACGGTCGAGTTTTGATTCAAATATATCGGTAAAATCCTCGCCAGTGGCACCATGTGTCTTATTCCCGAGTGCTTCATCTCTGGAGGAGGTAAAATAGACCACCTGGTAATCGTCCCTGGCGAATGCCGGACTAAAATCAATTCCCCTGGAGTTAAAATACTTCATATCCTGGACTTCATAGCCGATAGGATTCTCCATCCATTGCAGGGCAAGTTCGCAGGAAAGGATTCCGTTATCTGCTCTGGGGTCAGCCGGAACAAGTTCTTTATACCGTTTATATTCATCGATAGCTTCTTCATATTTCATGTTCATCTTCATGGCATCGGCATAGCGAAGCTGAGCAATGGGATCGGGGAAATCCCTGCCGATGGCTTTTTTGTACCACAATTCAGCCCTTCGCGGATCGTTTGTTTTACGGTAACACTCAGCAATCATGAACACGACCCTGTTTTTTTCAACCTTATCCTGGATGACGGAGTAGGCATCTTTATACAGGTCGATTGCTTCGTAATACTCACCTGCATCATAGGCTTCATCAGCCTTTTCAGTTCTTTTCTTTTGGGCAGAACTGTCCAGTGAGATCGTTAAAAGAAAGATTACTGCGAGGAAAAAGCAACGTTTACCCATACTCTTTTTTCTGTTACAACGTTTGATAAAAATAATTATTTTTCTATCAAATAAAAAATCTGCGATTACCGGGTAAATAGTAATTCCCGGTATTTGGGCAGGGGCCAGATTTCGTTGTCAACGTCCAGTTCAAGTTTGTCAACATGTCTCCTGATATCAGCCAGATAAGGTCTCACATTTTGGTCATACGCAAAAGCCTGCTCTCTCACATCGGATATTTTGTTTGCTATTTTGCGTTCTTCAATCATATCATGGACCTTTTTCTTGATGTTTGAAATGTGGTTTGAGATCTCCTTTATCATCTCCTTTCTTGTACTGGCAAGTGCTTCAAAATCCTTTTCTTCATAGATTTCCAGCAACCCTTTAACATTGGCTATCAGGGTATTCTGATACTCGATCGCGGTTGGAATAATATGGTTTATTGCCAGGTCTCCCAATACACGGGCTTCGATCTGGATCTTTTTTGTAAATTTTTCAAACTCCACATCAACCCGTCCCTCCAGTTCCTTTTCATCAAATATCCTGTTTCCGATCAAAACTTCTCTTGCCTTGTCAGTCAGATATTTAGTCAGGGATTCAGGAACAGAGATTATGTTGGTCAACCCTCTTTTTTCTGCATCTTTTTTCCACTCCTCACTATATCCATCCCCTTCAAACCGTATTTTCTCCGAATCAACAATGTATTTTTTCAACACCTGGAAGATGGCTTCATCTTTTTTTCTGCCTTTGTTAATGAACAGATCCACATCCTTCTTAAACTTAATTAGCTGATTTGCGACAGAGGCATTCAATGCTATCATGGCACAGGCACAATTGGCAGAAGCTCCAACAGCCCGAAATTCAAACCGGTTACCGGTAAAGGCGAATGGAGAGGTCCTGTTTCTGTCGGTATTGTCCAGCAGGATCTCAGGTATTTTACCAATACCCAGTTTCAATTCAGTTTTCAGGTCAGGGCTCATTTTTTTATCCGTCACTTTTTCCACGATATCATCTAAAGTTGATGTAAGCTGTGAACCCAAAAAAACGGAGATAATAGCGGGAGGAGCCTCATTTGCCCCCAGGCGATGGGAATTGCTGGCAGTTAGTATACTTGCACGAAGCAAATCCTGGTTATCATGAACGGCTTTTATCACATTGACGAGAAAGGTAAGAAAGAGGAGGTTCTGTTTTGGATTTTTTCCCGGAGAGAGGAGATTTACCCCTGTATCGGTCAACAATGACCAGTTGATGTGTTTTCCTGATCCATTGATTCCTGCAAATGGTTTTTCATGGAGCAATACCCTGAAATTATGTTTCATGGCAACCTTCTTCATAATATCCATGGTCATCTGGTTATGGTCCGTGGAGAGGTTTGCTTCTTCAAATATTGGGGCACATTCAAACTGGTTGGGAGCCACTTCATTATGCCTTGTTTTAATGGGAATGCCCAGCTTAAATGCTTCGATCTCAAAATCCTGCATAAAGGCTTTCACCCGTTCAGGGATCGAACTAAAATAGTGATCATTAAGTTGCTGGTCTTTGGAAGACTGATGCCCCATCAGGGTTCGCTCTGTCAGGATCAGGTCAGGGCGTGCATTATAAAGGGCTGAATCGATCAGGAAATACTCCTGTTCCCATCCCAGGGTAGCCATTATTTTGGTCACATTTTTATCGAAATACTGGCAAACGTCTACGGCGGCCTTATCGATCAGACTCAACGCTTTCAATAAAGGGGTTTTATAATCGAGTGCCTCCCCGGTGTATGCAACAAAAACCGTCGGTATACAGAGCGTTGTGTCAACAAGAAAAGCAGGAGAGGAGATATCCCATGCGGTATACCCCCGTGCTTCGAAGGTATTTCGCAACCCTCCACTGGGAAAACTGGATGCATCCGGTTCCTGTTGAACCAGCAACTCCCCTGAGAAGTTCTCTATCAGTCCTCCGTAATCTCCGAATTCAATGAAACTATCGTGTTTCTCAGCTGTCCCGTCGGTTAAGGGATGGAACCAGTGCGTATAATGGGTCACACCCATGCTGATTGCCCAATCACGCATTCCGGCGGCCACCTGGTCAGCCAGTTTCCGGTCGATCGTGGTCCCTTTATTGATCGCCTTCTTAATGCTTTCGTAAGCCTCTTTGGATAAGTACTTCTGCATTCTCTGCTGGTCAAAAACCCGGATTCCAAAATAATCTGAGATCTTGTTGGATGGAAACAGAACCTCTCTGGGTTGACGCGAAAAGACTTCCTGTAATGCTTTAAATCGTAATTCAGCCATTTTATTTATTTTTTTTAGGTATGGCCAAAAATAGACTATATTTTTCTGATTACCCCTCTTTTTTTTATACCCTAAGCATTATTTTATGAACATTTTCTCAACATACCCCCTTTTTTTTATGCATGCATTAAAAATATTAATTTTCTGGTTATTCGTCAGACGAACTCTAGTCGTCTGACGAATAGATCCACCTTAATCACCCAAGAGGCAAATTAACTATCGGATATCCAATATCGTCCGAAGGACTCCCTTGGAGAACAGCCATCAAAAAAAAGAAAAAATCGCAATCAAACATCCATCAAATAACAAACCAATATCAAATTCCAACAATCAAAACAGGCTATTGGAATTTGATTTATTGATGACTGGGATTTATTTGTGATTTGTACTTCGTAATTTGGTATTTTTTGCTTTTGAAAGGTCTATCTTTTTGAACGGTACATTTTTCATTTCATCATCTCTGCGAAATAGCGAAAGAATACCGGAATGGTTTCTATTCCTTTGAAAAAGTTAAACAGGGGATAATTTTCGTTCGGGCTATGGATGGCATCCGAATCAAGTCCGAAGCCCAATAAGATGGATTTCACTCCCAGCACCTGTTCGAAATCGGAGATGATGGGGATACTTCCTCCACTTCTGACCGGTATGGGTTTTTTTCCGAAGGTAACCTCACAGGCTTTGCTTGCTGCCTGGTAAGCAATTGTATCGATGGGTGAGACATACCCTTCACCTCCGTGAAGGCTTTTAACCTTAACTTTCACGCCATCGGGAGCAATGGATTTAAAATAATCTTCAAACAGTTTATCGATCTTCTTTGATTTCTGGTTCGGTACGAGTCGCATGGATATTTTAGCGGAAGCTTTGGAAGGAAGGATTGTTTTTGCTCCTTCACCGGTAAATCCTCCCCAAATTCCATTCACATCGAGAGAAGGTCTTATCCCGGTTCTCTCGAGTGTTGTATATCCTTCTTCACCTGACTCGTGGTCGATATTTATAGATTTTTTAAATTCATCCAGGTTAAATGGCCTTTTTGCCATTTCATCTCTCTCTTCCCTGCTTACTTCCAGCACATCTTCGTAAAAGCCCGGTATGGTAATCCGGTTGTTTTCATCGGTAAGTGATGCAATCATTTTAGCAAGAACATTAGCCGGATTTGCCACCGCCCCGCCATAAAGTCCAGAATGCAAATCCCGGTTCGGTCCGCTCACTTCCACTTCCATATAACTCAGACCACGCAATCCAATGGTAATGGAAGGGGTATCCGGTGCGATCATCGTAGTATCGGAGACGAGAATGACATCGGACAGGAGCAGTTCTTTATGGTCAACACAAAACTTTTTCAGGCTGGGAGAGCCGATCTCCTCTTCGCCTTCGATCATAAATTTGATGTTACAGGTGAGGGCATCCGTACGATTCATGTATTCAAATGCTTTCACATGCATAAACAGCTGCCCTTTATCGTCATCTGCTCCCCGGGCATATATTTTTTCGTCCCGGATTTCCGGTTCAAAGGGCGGAGAATCCCAAAGCTCAAACGGTTCGGCTGGTTGAACATCATAATGTCCATAGACGAGGACTGTCGGGGCATCCTTGTCCACCATTTTTTCACCATACACTACAGGATGTCCCTGTGTGGTAAAAACCTCTGCTTTATCAGCGCCGGCTTCCAGGAGTTTATCCTTAATAAATTCTGTAGCCCTGGCCATATCTTTCTTATGCTCGGGTTTTGCACTGACCGATGGTATCCGGATGAAATCGAACAATTCATCCAGGAACCGTTGTCTGTTCTCATCAATGTATTTTGTAACTTTTTCCATTGTTTATTGATAGATTATATGATTAACTGTTCAAATGTGGGTTCTGCATTTCACACATTCATTTGACCTGGATTTTACAGTTGTTACCGGGTTATGCTTCGTGCTGCTATTTCCAGTTCCCTGTACCATTGTTTTCCAAATTTCCGGATCAACGGATCCTTCAGAAACCTGTAAACGGGGATTCCCATTTTTTCTCCAAGGACCCGGGCTGGTTTACATATTTCCCATTGTTCAAGATTCACGCTGTCAAACCCGGAATGGTTTTTAATTTTTACCGGGAAAAGATGACAGGAAGCTGGTTTTCTGAATGTTATCCTCTTTTTCAGATAGGCTCTTTCGATAGCACATTTGTATATTCCGTCCTCTATCAGGGTATATGCACATTCCCTGTTCATGATCAGGGGCGTAACCAGGTCACTATCTGCATCGGTCATGCTTGTGCCGATTTGTTCAATTGCTTTAATTCCTTCAGGCCGTAAAAAGGGTTTTATTTTATCGTAGATCTGTTCCAGTATGATTCCTTCTTCCGGTTCAAGGGGAGCACCCGAATCACCATAGAGACAGCATTCGCCCTTGCAACTGGCAAGGTCACACACAAATTGTTTTTCAATGATATCTAAACTCACTATGGCGTTACCTATCTGTATCAAACGAGTATGGATAACAGGATTAAACGAGCAGGCTCTTGCCGGTCATCTCTTCCGGTATTTCTATTTCCATCATTTCCAGGATGGTTGGTGCGACATCCGCTAAAATTCCGTCTTTCAACCCCCGCTTCAGATCTGAAATGAGGATTACAGGAACCGGGTTAAGTGAATGTGCGGTATTTGGTGATCCATCCGGATTAACGGCATTATCGGCGTTCCCATGATCGGCAATAATCAAAATGGAGTAGTTGTATGCCCTGGCTGTCCTGACCACTTCCCCTGCACATTCATCCACCGCATGTACGGCTTTCAGGATCGCCTCATAATCGCCGGTGTGGCCTACCATATCTCCATTGGCAAAATTAAGGCAAATGAAATCGGCTGTTTGTTTTTGCAGTTCCGGCAGAATGGCATCCTTCACCTCATAGGCACTCATTTCCGGTTTCAGGTCATAGGTAGCCACTTTTGGTGAGGGGATCATTATTCTTTTCTCGTTTTCAAACTCCTCTTCCCTGCCCCCTGAAAAGAAAAAAGTAACGTGAGCATATTTTTCTGTTTCAGCAATGCGGATCTGTTTCCTGCCGGTTTTCGCCATGATCTCTCCCAGGGTATTGGATACGTGTTCCTTATCGTAGACTACGCGAACATTTTTAAATGTATCATCATACCGTGTCAGGGTCAGATAATGGAGCGGGATGGTTTTCATCTCCAATTCCGGAAAATCTTTTTGTGTCAGGGCGATTGTGATTTCCCTGAGGCGATCGGTCCGGAAATTAAAGCAAATTACCACATCATCCGGTTCAATCTTTCCAACTGGATTTCCACTTTCATCGACTTTCACAATTGGTTTGATAAATTCATCGGTTACACCCTGGGCATATGATTCTTTTATGGCTTCCTGGATGGAATGGGTGTGTTTACCAATACCATTCACAAGAGCGTCATATCCAATTTTTATCCGCTCCCAGCGCTTATCCCGGTCCATGGTATAATATCTCCCGGCGAGGGTTGCAATGGTTCCATTTGAATGCTGCAGGTGCTCTTCCAGCTCTCTGACAAATCCGAGGCCACTCCTGGGGTCTGTATCCCTGCCATCGGTCAGGGCATGGATAAATACATGTTCCAGCCCATATTCTCCGGTCAGATCGCACAATCTATAAAGGTGTTCATCCAGTGAGTGGACACCTCCATCGGATACCAGGCCGATAAAATGAACGCTTTTTTTGTTATCCCGGGCATAGCGGAACGCATCAACAAGCTGGGGATTCTCAGCAATGGAATTTTCTTTAACCGCTTTATTGATTTTTACCAGATCCTGATAAACCACGCGTCCGGCGCCAATGTTCAGGTGACCCACCTCTGAATTTCCCATTTGTCCTTCAGGTAGTCCGACATCTTCCCCACAGGTTCTGAGGGTTGCATTCGGATAGGTAGCCAAAAATTCATCCATGTTCGGAGTATCTCCATTGTAAATCACATCAGAGACTGTTTTATCTCCGATTCCCCAGCCATCGAGGATAACCAGTATGACTTTATTTCTCATTTTCAATCCTGTATATTAAAATCCAGCACAGTAAAAGGAGGCTGCTATTGACAGCCAATCAACATGTAATCGTGTCTCCAATAAAAATGGAATTACAAAAGTATTCTTTTTATGGAAAGAAAAAAAGCGACCTGTTTTTGTCGTTCAACAGGTCGCCCGGAATTATTGTTTACCGGTTCCGGATCACACCGGCGGATTTTGATCTAATGGATCACAATGAATCGTTTCCATCCCATTTTATCCTTCCGGTTCGTGATCTTCGCGGTATAAACTCCTTCAGCATAATTACCCACATCCAGTGTCATCCGTTCAGTATTGGCCGGAATGATCCGTTTTTCGATCAAAACCCCCAGGTCATTAAAGATTTCCAATTCATAGCGGTCTTCGACCCTAGTAGTAAAGGATAAATACATTTCCCCGGAGACGGGATTCGGGTACAGGTTGAATTTCAAATGTTCAAATCCCTGTTCGATTTCACCAATATCTGTAGCAACTCCTCCAAAATTAAGGAATGCAGTCTGGTACACTTCCTTTGTATCTTCATCCTGTACAAATGCAACGACGACAACCATAGACGTGTCGATCATGATGGGATCGAATGTCCAGGTTTGCGTCAGGTTATAGGTCCCCTGTAGGGAAAGATCAAAGATCTGGGTTCCGCCCGGATCAGGCAACATACCCCTCACCACATTCTCGTAATCTATGTTATCAACCGTCACGACCTCTTCCAGAATAATCAGATGCAATGTCAAAATATCATTGTATGCAAACCCATGGAGTGTATCAACGCTGACAGTCACGATGAGCGAATTTGCACCGGTAAATTCTGCATCAAGGTCAATTGCAACTTTTGGATCAACCAGTGCTCTTTTTATCATTACGGTATCGTTCCATGCGTGGACGCCAAGGGTGCTGAGGAAGTGATCTTTTCCATCCATCACCGAATAGGGAACATCAGAAATGCTGTAGTAAAGGTTTCTGGCACTTGGTCCTGCCGGGAAATAGGTATTCAGGATATCAGCACCTGGGAAGCTTACGTGATAATGGATATCGATGACATCGAGCGTATCGCGATTAGCAATTGTATTAATAGCAGCTTCAGCTTCATCACTATCGCCATCGTTCATATTGGTGAAGTGTTCAAGCACAACGTGGCGTGTCCTTTCCGTAATGTTAATATTATCGATCCCAATTCCCTCGTCGTTAATATCCAGGCTGGAACCGAAAATTATTCTGAATTTCACATCGGTCCGGCCGATCAGTTCATCAAGGTCATGCCTTGCTTCCTTCCAGTCACTATCATAGCCTGTCCATCCGTGTTGTTCATTACCCGGATTAGCGTCAATCTTGGTTGTATTGAACCAGCTTATTCCTTTTCCATCATCGGCATCCCCCACCCTGGTCCATGTCAATCCATTATCCAGCGAGTATTGAAGGACTGCCCCATCTCTTTGCAGCTCCATATCGGAAAACACATGCAACGTTATCATGGGTCGTTTAGTATTCCTGAAATCAAAACATGGGCCGGTAATCCAGGAGGTTTCACTGTTCAAATACTCACCCACAAGGTTTGTAACCCAGGCTGAACTTCCGGAAGCCGCTTCCTGTATCCTGCTGGCTGCCGGTGTTCCAAATTCCCAACTATTCCCCGATCCTTCTGCCTGTTCGGTAAGCCAGTGTCCTTCACCACTTTCAAAGTCTTCCATATAGGGAGAGGTAGCCAGTCTCATGGTGGGCTTCATGTTAATAGTCTGGGTTACCGTATCAATACATTTCCCGGTGTTTACAATCAATTCCACATCATAAAAATTACTCTCCGGGAATACATAGTCCATATCCTGGCTATTATTGGTATTCAGCAATGTTTGGCCTGAATCATAGATATTCCATGTCCAATCGGTTATAGTTACTTTAGTCTGATCTGTCTGATCAGAAAATGAGACGGGTAATCCATCAGTGAAACAATCATTATTCCAGTCGAATTCTGCAATGGGTCTATCCCAGAAATTGATTGAGATGGACCTGTCGTCTTCACACCCTTTATCTGTAGTTGCCCTGAGCTTTACGATTTTGAGGCCTGAAGTAGTATAGAGGTGTGCGGGATCTTCCTCAAGGCTATAGGTATTGTCCCCAAAACTCCAGAAGTATGTTTGAATGAAATCATCTCCTCCAACAGAGGAATTATTTACAAAAATGGTGGAATCGACAAAATTGAGGCAGGTATCGGCAACCGCAAAGTTAATGGACGGGATGCGGTTTACCACCACTTTCACACTGTCCCTGGCAATACATCCATTGGTTGAGGTAAATGTATAAACAAGGTAATTACTCCCCTGGTCCGGATAAAGAACCGAAGGATCTCCAGGATCAAACTGAAATCCGCTACCCACGTCTCCCACTACTCCATTTCCCGTGAATATCCCGGTCCCTTCAAAATTGCTTGCACCAAAAACATTCCCCTCCAGGTCGAAGGGTATATCGTTTTCACAGTATGGGATATCCTTGAAATCAAGCACTTTCGCATAACCCGGATCCTCAATGGTAAATACTTTTTCAACAAGAACATAATCATACGAGAATGGGTATTCATAATATAATGTATAGGTTCCTGCTCCATAGGTGTTTAATACCGTAGCCGGATCAAGAAATCCTGTATTGTTCCCATTATCAGTTAATCCCGGGAATGGATAAAACCAGCCTGATGCATCTTCCGTATTGCTTGCCAACAGGGAGATTGGAGTTTCATAATTGCAGAACACCGTATCGGGTTCGTCAACGAAATCAATACTTCCTGATGTTTCGATCACAGAAACCAGTTTGGAATCAGAATTCTCACAGTGGTGGTCCTGTTCCTCATAAGTATAGGTAAGGAGATGTTGTCCTAAACCAGCAATAGCGGGGTAAAAAGTATTTCCCGATACTCCGGTTCCGGTCCAGCTACCAGGACCATCATCCGGGGGATCTGCCATGTTCGTCAGATCAATCCCCCCACTTTCCACCCAGTAGGTATCCTGCAAATACAGGATATTAACAGAGGGTAAAGGGTGAACTGTTATTGTAGCACTTCCGGAAGTCTCTCCCGGGCAGTGCTCATCAGATACCGAAAAGACGGTGTAGGTCCCGCCAACTGAAACATCGAAAGTGTATGGGCTTGAAGTGATCCCATTAACCGAAACATTATTCCCTCCATCCCGCTGGTATACCAGGTTCCAGGAAGAGGCATCATCACCACTCAGAACAATAGATAATTCAGCCGTTTCTCCGTTACAAATCTCTGCAGTTCCGATAATATTTGCCTCAGATATATCATAATTTTCAATGGTTGCTTTGGAAGAGGCGTTCGGATTACCGGGACATAGTGCATCGTTCAGAGCAGTGATTTTGTATTGACCCTCATCCGTAACATTAATCGTATATGGGTCTGTTGACGTATTGGAAATGGTTTCTACATCATTACCATCCAATGCGTAGGTAAAGGTCCAGGGACCGGTTCCTGTCAGATCAATCTGTAAGGGTACATTCGTTCCTTCACATACGGTATAGGTTAATCCCGAAAAATCTGCGGTTGGTTTGGGATAATAACTCAGGACAGCACTGCCCGAAGTCACGGCTGTTCCATCATAACTGGTATATTCACTATCTTTTACGTCATCAATGGTATAGGTACCATCCTCAGAAACCTCCAATCCATAGGGTGAAACCAGAATATTGGTTTTTTCAGTTGAGAAACTACCATTCCTATATACTCTAATACTCCATGGCGGGGCACCGGTAAGCACGACGTCAAAGGTTGCTGTTGAAACACCGTCATCGCATATGGTAGCGGATCCGCTAATATCAGCCGTTGGTCTTTCAACTATTGCGAATATTGTCAGGTTGTTATCACTCTGCAGGTTGTGGCCGCTGATTAATTCTGCAGCAGAAATGGTAATGCGAAAATTATTGAAATCCGTATCAAAATCGTTATTACTGTCGAATGCTAAATTCAGTGTTGCAGATGTTGCACTGATATAATCCACACTTTCAACCGTTAAATCATCCGGTTCATTGTCCAGTGTAAAATTATTTATGTCAAATGTAGCATCAAGAAATTCATCATCACTCAGGGTGAGCAATACACCCTGGACATCGAGCTGGTTTTCGATTAAATTGGAAGCCGAGATGGTGAGGATCTCGTTAAATGTTTCCAGGTAAATATAATTTGTGCTAATGCTTGAACTACCACTGAGTTGAGAGCTGAAAATCCGAATATAAAAATCCGATTTATCATCATCACGATCGTCGTTATCATAGCCCAGTGTTATTGTTGCCTGTGTATCACTGTTTCTTACTACATTGGTAACATTCAAATCACCCCATTCATTCCGCTCATCAAAACCAAAAATATTTAAACTGGATATAAAGGTGTCTCCGGAAATGTCTATTACAACTTCCGCCCCATTTACATTCCTTTCATTCAATGTATTGGGTGTTGTATTTGCCTGTAACGTTTCAGTCACTGCCTGAATGGTATAATTGCTGCTTGTTAATGCATGGGAGCTGGTTACTTCACTTGCAGCGATAGAAATACTGAAATTTGTAATGTCTGTATCAAAATCAGATTCATTATAATAGATTGTAAGGCTGGCACTTGTTGGGCCTGAATACTCCAGGTTACTGATTAAGGTCAATTCCGGAGCATTGTTTAATGTAAAATTAGAAGGATTAAGTGTCCCATCTGCAAACCATGCGTCACTTAATACAAGGTTAATCACCATATCATTAAGATTATCCTCAGTAATGGGGGTTTCAGCTGGATTGAGGGTTAACGTTTCATCAAAAGCATCAATGGTAAGGACATTGCTTTGTATGCCCAATCCGCTAGTTAATTCTCCTCCCAGTATGGAGATGGAAAAATCGGTAATGTCCGTTTCAAAATCTGTATTATCAAATGAGAGGGTAACGGTTGCCGTTGTGGTACTGGTAATATTGGTACTGCTGACTCCGGTTATGGATGGTGGATTATGTAAGGTAACGGCAAGGGTTCCATCCTGTATAAATGTCTCATTGACCAGGGTAAGGGAAATGATTGCACCGTCCAGGTTATTTTCCGTAAGACCTGCATGTGAAATGGTTAGCTGGGGTGGAGCCACCGGTCCCTGGAAAGAAGATGCAACAGCGGTACCCGGTGTTGCACCTGTCTGAGCTTCGGGAGTAACTTCAAAACTGATGTATTTTGATATATCGGAAGGGGTAAGTGTATAGGTAATGGATGTCTGACTGGGGATTTCTGAGGAATTAGTTCCGGCCGCATCATCTGCCCGGTACCATTTGAATGTACTGGTGCCCTCTTCATCGTCTTCAGTATCATTGTATGTATAGCTTCCTGTGAGGATACTACCGTTGCCCAGGTTACCTGAAAATGTAACACCGGTAGCTTCCGGGGCTGTATTTGGTGTAACCGGTCCAACCGGTGAACTTTCTGCAGGAATTCCGAATAAAGATGGCTCTTCATCATCAACCGGTGTAACTTCGAAATAGATGTATTTCCCTTCATCGGAAGAGGTGAGTGTATAGGTAATGGATGTTTCATCCGTTATGACCTCTTTATTCGTTCCCGCGCCATCATCATCCCTTGACCACATGTATGTTGACATTCCTTCTGAATCGCTATCTCCGTTAGCATTCCATGTATAATTACCTGTCAGTGTCAATCCGACAACCGTTGAGCCTGATATGCTAACGTTAGTTGCTATTGGTGAATTCTGACCCATTGAGAGAATCGGCAAGAGGGTCAAAACGACACCAGTTAACCAATACCTTGCCTTCATAATTCAAGTTTTTTATTTGATCTCATATACCACTCTTTGTGTTATATAAACTAAGGACTAATTAACTAACTGTTTGGTTGTAGCCGGCATGAAATAATTTTCATCTTTTCACTACTGGAAAGG
>Ga0315539_1001925_pt1 | contig 15042 bp, 15 predicted proteins | sample SalMarSW160150MG_FD_203097 | JGI IMG/M metagenome (GOLD analysis project Ga0315539, IMG submission 203097) | Salt marsh sediment microbial communities from the Plum Island Ecosystem LTER, Massachusetts, United States - Salt Marsh Sediment SW1601-150 ... | reverse complement strand
ATTATGAGTGGGGTATAGAAGAATTTTGAAATCATCCAATTACGAACCTTGCAGTATGTATTAGCAAGCAAACCAATACCAGTCCATTTGCCCACACCTTTAGAGGTCCATTCGGGAGGATCATGCTTTTCCCATCTTTTTGATAGACCATAGGAATACTTCTTATATCCATACACTTCTGTCTTTGATTCTATTAAAGTTAAACTATCCCAGTGATCTGTGACAAATTCAACTACTCCTTCCAGATAAGCTGCTTTTTGGACTTTCTCAGCGATAGCATCAGCCATTGTTCTTTCTTCTGCTTCGAGCTTGTCTTTGGTTTCATCAAGAAAACTAATTAGAGAAAAGATCTCTGTAGGAGGTTCTGGACATTTTGAAACCTCTTTTATAAGGCCATTGACTAATCGCCAAAAAGGATTATGTTTCCTTTCAGGATAGAAGTAGTCCAGAAATACTTGACCACTTTCTGGCAGAGAGATCTGATGAAAGTTAGCCTTATCAAAAAATTTGATAAGACGTGGATTTTCCACAAAAAGCCTGATCAACCTCTGCCTTTTCATAATCTCTTTTCTTTGAATCACGCCGAAGCTTTTTCTAAGCTGGCTATTGTGTAATCCCAACACTCCTAACAACTTATCTTTGCGGAAGTCTTGAGGATTGATGAAATTAATCCGCTCGGCTTCCTTATTCCAGAAACTAATTCCTGGATACCTAATCTGATTGACCATAATATCTCCTTTCTGATTTTTCATTTAACGCACATCTTACCTTACAATTTTCAATCTCTTTCAACTATTAACAAGTTATAAAAGAGCAACTATAACAATATAACAAATTGCTTAAACTTTGTCAAGCGATATCGTCGTTTATGACTTTTGAGTTAATCTATATCTATATAATAAATAAATATTGAATTGCCGGCTCGAGCGATTGGCTCATAATTATCAAGCCAGAGATAATAGCCGGTTGGCTGGTCAAAGCCAGGCACAGCAGTTCCTTTGCCTCCTTGAAGAAGAGTTGCTGAGACAGCCAAATAACTTCCCTTAGGAAGTTCTTTTTTGTCACGATCACCCCACCAAGGAGCATATTTTTCCTTTAGATAATATTCAGGATTGCTTCCGCCAAAGTAGCTAAGATAAATCTTCTCAATGTTATTTTCATCTACCCACTCTTTTAATCTTTTCATATCTTGACCCCAGTCATAATTTGAATCCACTGCATATTTGTATCCATTTTTAGTACCATTGGCAATTTCATTAAAATAGGTTAAATAGTGGGGCCAAACCAAAAGAGAAGAAATTATGTAAAAGCCCAAAAGCACTAAGACAAGGCAAACTGCTATTTTTTTATAACATGCTCTGGATATGCTTTTTATCCACCTTACTATTCCCAAGCTAACTAAAATATACATGAAAGGGAAAACAGGCAGAATATGCCTTACCCCAATGTTAAGAGCTCCAGTTATAGAGGTGATCCAATAAATTGCCAAAAATATTAACATTGAAAACTCTGGAAAATGATTTTTTATCCAATTTGTTATTCTGTGGAAAACATTCTGCCAGGAAGGTCTTTTAATTATAACTATCCAGAATACATACCAAAGAGCAATTAAAGTTAAAATATGAAAGGCCAAAGGAATCTTTAAAAGGTAGACAACAGGGAAATAATACCACCAGCCCTTATTTGAGATTTCATTAAGAAAATATACAGTATTACCTCCAGATACTCTTTGGCTTGCCATTAGAAGCCCTAAAAAGTAATGGCCAAAAGGTCTTAATCCGGGTTTGTCAGCCATCCAGATGCAAATGCCTTCTGTAATATTTATACCGCCTGAAGCTAAAATAATCTTAGAATCCTGCACTTGACGTTCAGCTGGATAATTTAAAAGATGAAACTGATAAACCGGCCAGATAAGAATCATTCCGATTATTCCTGCAATTAGAGCCAGGCCAATGTATTTTAGGAGCGGTTTTTTCCACAAAAAAGCATAAACAATGGTGATTATGCCAAAGAGGGGAATAACCAAAACTAAAGAAAACTTTAAAAGCATTGACAATCCAAATATCAGGCCGGCTAAGATTATGTTCTTCTTTATCGGGTTTTTCAGGAACTTTATCCAGAAATACGAAGCCATAACCACTCCTAAAGCTGCAGCCACATCAGTGGTTACTAATCTTCCATGAGCTAAAAAAGTAGGGGAAAAAGAAAATAGAGTTAAAACTAAAAGAGCAACTTTATTTCCGCCTAATTCTTTTGCCCAGCGGAATATAAACCAGCCTAAGAATATTAAAAGCAGAATCATTGGGATTCTGGCCCAAAATACAATCTGATCAGCATTATTTCCTGAATAGTATAGGAATTGAGAACCATATGTCCATTGTTCATTAGTTCCTTCAGTCCAGGAAGTATGGTCTTGCGGGAAATTTAGGTCTAAAAATAGAAGTGGAAGCGCAGCTAAGTCTTTTATCAAAGGAGGATGTTCCGGGTTAATTCTAAAATCTCTCTGCGATAAATAAGAATAGCCAGCCGGGATATGAGACATTTCATCCATTGTGGTTGAATCGCCTTTCATGCTGAAAAAGCAAACCAGGAATACCATAATAAGCAGAAGACCAGCGATTAAATTTGTGACACGATTAGACATAATATATTATAGTATTTTAACATTCTTTATGCTACAATACAATCAATGAGTAATCAAAATCAAAAAAGGGTTCACCTTTCAGTAATCATTCCTGCATATAACGAAGAGAAAAGATTACCAAATACTCTGCGAAAAATTAATAATTATTTGAAAAAACAGACATATACTTCTGAAATTATTGTAGTAAGCGATGGTTCAAACGATAAGACGGTTGAAGTATCAAGGAGTATGGCGTCAGAGATAAACAACTTAAAAGTCCTTGAGTTCAAGGAGCGGCTGGGCAAGGGTTTTGGAGTAAGAGAGGGGATATTTGAAGCTAAGGGAGAATATAGGGTTTTTACTGATGCTGATAACTCAACTTCAATTGATCAAGTTGAGAAAATGTGGCCAGAATTTGAAGCAGGATATGATATTGTTATTGGTTCAAGGGATATGAAGGGATCAGTTTTAGCTGTGCCTCAGCCCTGGCTAAGAAAAGTGCTTTTAGGAGGAGGCTTTAAATTAGTTAGAAAAATAATCATTGGTTTGTGGACAATTAAAGATACTCAGTGTGGTTTTAAGGGCTTTAAGGGAAAAGCAGCTCAAGATATCTTTTCCAGAATCACTATTCGTCATTTTGGATTTGACCCAGAGGTTTTAGTTATAGCAAAGAAGCTGGGTTATAAGATTAAGGAGGTTCCCATAACCTGGGTAAATGACGCGCAAAGCAAGGTAAAATTTAAAAGCATGGTTAAAATGCTTTTTGAGACATTGAAGATCAGGCAGAATCTGATTTTAGGAAAGTATGAGAAAAAAGAAGAGAAAACAGACACAGTTGTCTGGAGAAAAACTGATTTGATTTCTGCTTTAATTATTGGCGAGATGGTTGCCTGGCTCACTTATACAATTTTAAAAACCTTAGAATTTGAGGCTGTTATTTACCAGACAATGACTGATATTTTGGGCTTTAAGATTCATCTGGGCTTATTGTTAGCAGTTATTGTTCCAATTGCAGCTGCAATCTGCCTTTATATCACCAGTCTTTTAGGAAAAAAGGTTCCAGTTATTTTTCAGGCTGGAAAGTTTGCAACTGTAGGAATTTCCAACACTTTGATTGATTGGGGAGTGCTCAATTTACAGATTCTTTTAACTGGAATTACTGCTGGTCTTTTTTATCCGGTTTTTAAAGGAGTTTCTTTTTTAGTAGCTATAATTAACAGTTTTCTTTGGAATAAGTTTTGGACCTTTAAAAAAGGAGAAGCTGAAAAAGCTGGAAAAGAGTTTTTGCAGTTCTTAGTAATAAGCGCAATTGGTTTGGGAATAAATGTAGGGATTGCTTCTTTAGCAGTAAATGTAATTGGCCCTCAAGCTGGAATTTCTCCCAAAATTTGGGCAACTGTTGGAGCGCTGATTGCTACTATGTTTTCCATGGTTTGGAACTTCCTGGGTTATAAATTTATTGTTTTTAAGAAATAAACATTCGTCGTAATCGTCGTAGTAAAGCCGAGCTTCTCGCCAAAGCGGAAGCTTGGTTTTGGGGTTCCCTTTTGGGCGATTTTTTGCTTGCCCTGAGCGAAGCGAAGGGGTAGAATAAAAATGAAAGGTCATACATAAAAAACTTTAATTAAAAAATAATATGTTTAAAACATTAATTGTAATTATTGCTATAGTAATTATTGCAATAGTAGGTTATTGGATTTATCAATCAACTTCAACGCCTCAAGAAATAACTGAGGCAGAAGTTAAGAATTGTGAAATTGATTCTGATTGTGTTGTCTTTGGACAAGACGGGGACTGTAATTGCGGATGTTTTAATAAAGATTATCAATGGAAAAAAGAAGGTGATTGTTTCTGCGCAGTCCCAAGGTCGTGCAAATGTGTAAATGGGAAATGCGAAGGAGTTTTTGAAGAAAGCAAAGAAGCAGCAATAAAGAACCTTCTTGCTGATAAATATGATAAAGATGCTTCAGAGATAACTATAGAGATCAACCAGGAAACAGAAAACCACGTAAGAGGGACGGTTGTATTTCAGCCAGGGGGCCCCGGAAGTTCAGGAGGTTTTTTAGCAGCGAAAAAGGATGGTGAATGGGAATTAGCATATGATGGAAACGGGGTTATATTTTGTTCAGTTATTGAACCATACAATTTCCCAGTGGATATGGTTATTGAGTGTTATGATGAAGAAACTGGAAAACCAAAAGATAGAGCAGGAGAGGCATGTGTTAATTCTGAAGGCGAAATAACAACTTCTCTTTGCTGTAAATCATCAAGTGATTATCCAAACCTATGTCTTATTGGTCCTTGCGGTTGTTCGCCAGATAATAGCCATCAAGTAAGGATTTGCGATTGCGGACCTGATAAGTGCTTTAATGGAAAGGAATGCGTCTCGTTTGAAGAATAAAAAATCAAAAATTGATTAAAATAAAAATATGAAGAAATTGAATCTGAAGATAAGATTGCTGGTACTGATAATAATTGGCGGTTTGGTTATTCTCGGCTGGTTTTTGTATTATTGGACGATTCTTCGTATTTAATTGACTTTTAATTTTTTTTGGATTATAATAGTTTTATAGAAATATGCAAAAAAAACATAAAAAAGATAATAAAGAGCAGGAATACTTGGAGAATTGGAAAAGAGAAAGAGCGGCTTTTTTGAATTATAAAAAAGAAGAAATGGAAAGGATGGAAAAGGTAGTAAAATTTGCTAATCAGGAGTTAATATTGAATATTTTATATATTTTAGATAATATATATATTGCCGAAGAAAAACTTCCCAAAGATTTAGAAGAAAATGAATGGGTTAAAGGGATATTAAACACTAAAAACCAGATATTGGAGTTTTTAAAGAATCAAGGAGTAGAACAAATAGATTGCTTAAAAAAAGAGTTTGACCCTAATTTTCATGAAGCAGTAGAAATGACTGAAAACAATTCTAAATCTGGAATAATTATTAAAGAAATTAAAAAAGGCTATATTTTAAATGGCAAGGTCATCAGACCGGCCAAGGTAAAGATAGCTAAATAAATAACATGGCAAAAATATTAGGCATTGACTTAGGAACAACTTTTTCAGCCATCGCTATAATAGAAAACGGTGAGCCGAAGATTATAGAAAACAAAGAGGGCACAAGAACAACTCCTTCTGTTGTTGCTTTAACTAAAAACAACGAAAGATTAGTTGGAGTTACTGCTAAGCGTCAGCAGATTACAAATCCTCAGAATACTATTTCTTCTATAAAGAGATTGCTTGGAAGAAGATTTTCTGATAAAGAAATTCAGAATGACAAAAAGCTTCTGCCTTATCAACTTAAAGAAGCAAGCGATGGAGGCGTAGAAGTGAAAATGGGGGATAAGTGGCACAAGCCGGCCGAGATTTCAGCAATGATTCTTCAAAAGTTAAAACAGGACGCTGAAGAGAAAATAGGAGAAAAGATTACCCAGGCTGTGATTACTTGTCCTGCATATTTTGACGATTCTCAAAGAAAAGCTACAAAAATAGCAGGAGAAATAGCTGGATTAGAAGTTAAAATGGTTCTTAATGAGCCAACAGCGGCTGCATTAGCTTATGGTTTGACTAAAACCAAAGGCCAGCAGATATTAGTTTATGACTTTGGAGGAGGAACATTTGATGTTTCCATATTAGATGTTAGAAAAGATCCGGATACAGTTGAAGTAATAGGAGTGGGCGGGGATACTCATTTAGGCGGTGATGACTTTGATAGGAAAGTAATGGATTGGATAATTGAAGAGTTTAAAAAAGATCAGGGAATTGATTTGTCAAAAGATCAATTAGCTTTGCAAAGAGTTAAAGAAGCAGCTGAAAAAGCAAAGATTGAATTATCAACTACTTTAGAAACAGAGATTAATATTCCATTTGTTACATCTAATTCTTCCGGGCCAAAGCATTTGTTTTTGAAGCTGTCTAGGGCGCAGTTTCAGGATTTAGTTAAAGAATATATTGAGAAATCAATTAAATTGGTAGAAGAAACATTAAAATCAGCTAAGCTTGATTCAAAAGATATTGAAGAAATTGTATTAGTTGGAGGCCAAACCAGAACACCGGCTATTCAGGAAGCAGTCAAAAACTTATTTGGCAAAGAAGCTAATAAAACAATTAATCCTGATGAAGTGGTGGCAATGGGAGCTGCTATTCAAGCAGGCATTATGGGAGGGGATGCAAAAGAAGTATTGTTATTAGACGCAACGCCTCTTTCTTTAGGAATTGAAACATTAGGAAGCGTAAATACTGTTTTAATTCCTAAGAATACAATCTATCCAGTGAATAAAACCCAGATTTTTTCAACAGCAGCAGAAGGCCAAACATCAGTAGAGGTGCATGTTTTGCAGGGAGAAAGACCAATGGCTTCTGACAATAAAAGCTTGGGAAGATTTATGTTGGACGGCATTCCTTCAGCTCCAAGAGGAGTTCCTCAAATTGAGGTATCTTTTGATGTTGACAGTAACGGCATTTTAAATGTTTCAGCTAAAGACAAAGCAACAGGAAAAAGCCAGTCAATTAGAATTGAAGGCTCAATTGGAATATCAAAAGATGAGATTGAAAAGATGAAACAAGAAGCTCAAATTCATGAGCAAGAGGATAAAAAGAAAAAGGAATTAATTGAAGCAAAGAATTTAGCTGATAATTTAATATATTCCTGGGAAAAGACAAAAAAAGATGCTGGAGATAAAATAGATGAAAACTTAAAAAAGCAGGTTCAGGAAAAAATAGATGAATTGAAAAAAGTAAAAGATAAGGATAATATAGAAGAAATAAAAAGTAAAACCAATGACCTTTCTCAGATAATACAGAAAGCTGGAGCTGAGTTGTATAAGAAGACATCAGAGCAGAAGCCGAAACAAGAAAATAAAGATACTAAAGATGCTGAGGAAGGGGAATACAAAAAAAAGTAAGCACCAAATTTCAAGCACCAAATAACAAATAAATTCTAAATTCAAAATTCTAAATTCTAAACTCTTTTGGATTTTGGTCATTAGAATTTTAGATTTGTTTGTGATTTGGAATTTGTGATTTGGAATTTTAATAAAGTGAAGGATTACTACAAAATATTAGGCATTAATAAAGATGCTTCTCAAGAGGATGTTAAAAGAGCTTTTCATAAATTAGCTCACAAGCATCATCCTCATAAAGGCGGTGATGAGAACAAGTTTAAAGAAATAAACGAAGCATATCAGGTTCTTTCCAATAAAGAGAAAAGAGCCCAGTATGATACATTTGGCAATAGCGGAGATATGAATTGGAACTGGGGGAATTCTCCAGGAGGACCTAATGTAGATTTTGATTTGGGAGATTTGAGTGAGATGTTTGAGGATATGTTTGGTTTTGGAAGAAAAACACAAAAAACAAACCTTAAAAAAGGCAGAGATATTAAGGTTGATATTGAAATTTCCTTAGAAGAAACTTTAAAAAACATAACTAAAGAAATTAATTTATACAAGCAAGTTGTTTGTCCTCGTTGTCAAGGTACAGGAGCTGAACAAGGCACATCTTTAAATGAATGTTTTTCTTGCAGAGGCACAGGTGAAGTTCAACAAATAAAAAGAACTTTCTTAGGTTCTATTACTCGTTGGACGATTTGTCCTGAATGCAAAGGTGAGGGCCAAAAACCGGAAAAACCCTGTAATGTCTGCAAAGGAGAAGGAAGGGTTAAAGAAAAAGAAGATATTAAGATTTTTATTCCAGCTGGAATTGATTCAAACCAAGTAATAAAAGTTGCTGAAAAAGGTGAGGCAGGAAAAAGAGGCGGAGAATCAGGAGATTTATACGTTAGAATATTGGTGAAAAAACATCCAGTTTTTCACAGACAGGGAGATGACTTATTTATTTCCCAGCTAATTTCTTTTTCTCAAGCAGTTTTAGGAGATAAAGTTGATATACCTACTTTAGAAGGCAAGATATTGCTAAAAGTTCCTTCAGGTTCAGAATCAGGAAAAGTTTTAAGGATTTCTAATAATGGAATTCCTCGCTTTTCTGGGTTTGGCAGAGGAAATTTGTATGTTGAGTTGATTATAAAAACCCCAAAATACTTGACAAAAGAGCAAAAAGTGTTATTGAAAAAACTACAAGAGGAAGGGCTTTAATGAGCCCCTATAACTCAATTGGTAGAGTAGTTGACTTTTAATCAATTAGTCCAGGTTCGAGTCCTGGTAGGGGCACATTGTAAATAAAAAAGTCGCCAAAAGGGCGACTTTTTGATAAAATAGATTAATACGTATTGAGATTGATCAATCTGGTAAAGTTGAAGATACAAGAGTAAATACAGTGATTGCCTTTTCTAATCGAAAATCAAAAAGCATTTTGATTGATAGACGAGAAAAGAGAGAATTACAAAAGATTTTTAGAGAGAATAATAAAGGGCATGTTTTTATTTTCAAAACTTTTGCTATTTTAATTTTTCTTTTAATTAGGGGTGATTTACATAAAATTCAACATATTACTATTGACCTTGAGTATCCAGGTAAAGATTATTTAATTAAAGATTATCTTTTAAGAATGATTAGAGAACACAGATCATTTGATAAGAGAGATATTAATTTTAGTAAAATAGGTAGAAAAACAAAAGTTCATGAATTAGCTATTAATCTTTACCGAGGTCATGTTAAACCAGATATTATTGTTAGCAAGAAAGATATTATAAGGTTTATTTAATTATTTAAGCAAAAATAAAATTACCCAGGCCGTAATGAGTATCTTTCTGAACGATTTTACCCGTCAGATCCATACTTGCCCTGAGTAATTTCTATTATCATTATAGCAAACCCAGAAAGCTTGTCAAGTATTTTTTTTGCCAAAAGGGCGATTTTTTTGGCTTGTCTTTACATCAAAGTTGAAAACTTTTGGTAGTAAGAGTAGAAAGGAATGATTGTCCGAGATGCAGATAGGTTAGATGCAATAGGTGCTATTGGTATTGCCAGATGTTTTGCTACCGGCGTTAAGCTTGATAGAGAAATTTATAATCCGAGAGTGAAAGCAAAATTTCATAAAACTTTTAAAGAATATAAAACAAAAAAATCAACGAGTATAAATCATTTTTACGAGAAACTACTTCTTTTAAAAGATTTGATGAATACTAAAACTGCAAAGAAAATTGCTCAAGAGAGGCATAAATTTATGGAGCAATTCCTGAATAGATTCTTTAAAGAATGGGAAAGAAAAGATTAAAATAATAATAAAATAAGTAAAATGTGGGATACCATTGCTCAAATTGGATTAGCTATTTTTGGGATTAGCGCTATTATATTAATTGCTAAGAAAAATAAATGGGGTTTTGTGTTGGGATTACTTTCTCAACCATTTTGGATTTTAACCTCAATTATTAACAAACAATGGGGTGTATTTATTTTAAGTGTAATTTACGTTGGGAGCTGGATTTTTGGAATCTACAATTGGTTTTTTAAAGATAAAAAGGATAATCAAAAACTATGAAAGTTATATTTTTAGGAGTAGGGGAGGCGTTTGACCGTTTGACAAATTAGAAATATAGAGTAATATATAAACAGTATTTAGTTCATTGACATTTTGAAAGGAGATGATTATGAATAGATTAGTTCTTTTTGATATAGATGGAACCTTGGTTAGAGGGTTTCAAGGACATAACAAAGCATTTTCTGAAGCGTTTAGAAAAGTGTATCAAGTAGATGCTACTGTTGATACTATTGCTGTTCAGGGAATGACTGAGCAACAGGTAATAATTGAGGTTCTTAAGAAACAAGGACTTAGAGAAAAAGAGATAATGTCAAAAATAGAAGAGTGCATGGGGGTGATGATAGATCATTTTAACAAAATTATTGCTACTGATGAGATTATTCTATTAGACGGTGTTCAAGAATTATTAGAACAATTAAAAGATCGTAACATTCTGATGGGGCTGGTCACAGGTAATTTGGAGCCAATCGGAAGAGGTAAGCTTAGAAAGGTCAATATCAATCATTATTTTAAGATCGGAGGATTTGGAAACGATGATGTTGATAGAGCTAATCTCGCAAGGTTGGCAATCAAAAGAGCTCAAAGGGATTTCGATTTTAAATTTAATAATAATGTTTTCCTTTTTGGAGATGCCCCGCAAGATATGAAAGCAGGAAAAGAAATAGGAGTAAAAACCATAGGTATCACGACCGGAGTTTATCCGAAACAACGATTAAAAGATGCTGGCGCTGATTTCGTGTTAGAGAACCTTAGAGATACAGAGAAAATATTAAAAATAATAAGGGGTTAAAATTAAAACTTAAGCCCCTTTTTTCTTGAAAAATTTTAGAAAATGTTATAATATAATAAAAGTAGAAATCAGTTCATTTACATTTTTAAAGGATAGAAAAATGAAAGAAATAGACAGTAGAAAAGATAAGATTCTTATTGTGCTAGCGATATATACAATAGGTGTTCTTCTTGGATTATTGGTGCTTTTTTTAAGAATAATCGGAGTAATTAGAGTTTTAAATTGGGATCGTTTTCCAAAATATCACCGAAACCCAGAATTATTTAAAAATGGACTAATTGTAGTTTCTAATCATCCTTCTTTGTTAGAACCATTATTAGTCTCAGCTTTATTTTTTGGCCAATATATAATTCATCCGTTTAAGCTTTCTCCTTGGAATATTCCAGAGGAAAAGAATTATAAGAGATGGTATTGGCGATGGGCAAGCGTTCGAATAGTTTGGGTTAATAGAAAAAATTCAAAAAAAGCCAGGCAAACTTTTATTAAGGTGAAAGATACTGTTAATTCGGGAGGAATTGTTGTTATTTTTCCAGAAGGAGGAAGGACATTCAAAAGAGAAAAATTATATAGCAGAACAGGCAATAAACAAATTGCAATTCTGCAGGAAGGGATTGGTTTGTTGATTAGAAAAACAAATGCTCCAGTTCTTTTTATTTGGGTAGAAGGAAGCGATGAATTTTTCCCAAATACAATCTGGATTGAAGGAAAGAGAAGTAGATTCCCATTTCCAAGATTTTGGAAAAAGATAACTATAAAAGTAGGACATACTGTAAGCTTTGAAAAAGTAAGTAAAGAAGAAATTACTCAACAAGTTGCAGCTCATCTTTTAAAATTAGCTGATGAAGAAGAGTAGTGTTCATATTAAAACTGCTCTTCTATTTTAGGGCCCATGGCGCAGTTGGTAGCGCGCCTCTATGGCATAGAGGAGGTCGCGAGTTCGAGTCTCGCTGGGTCCACTCTTTCGCCCCTTGCTATCACTCGGGGCTTCAGAGTGCACAGCACTCAATAAATTGAGAGGTAAAGATTATAATCATATCCGGTTCTGGTATAGCTTTTAGCAAAAAGAGATTTCTAAAAACCTCAGTTTAATGGGGTTTTTATTTTATCTCAATGCTTCGCAGGAGATGCCGTCGTTGTCGTCATAAAGCCGAGTCTCCCTTAGGCGGCTTGTCTTTAACGCCCAGTCGTCGTTTAAACTTGATTTTAGGTCGGGAAAAGAGTAAATTGAATATATAGGGTTACATATTAAAAAATATCTCGGGGAAACATTATTAGTAATCGGGGTATTGATAATTAGATATAAAACTAAATAAATCTATGACCAGAAATAAAAAAATCATCGCCATCACATTAATTGCTATTGCAATTTTATTAATAAGCATTTGGTTCTTTTTAGATTCTCATACTAAGAATTCTCTGTATCAGGCTAGCTTGTGTAAATTGATTTACGGAAAAAATATCTGTAATTTTTATGCAATGATGGATACCCAAAATCCTTCGATTTCTGATTTTGATAAAATGATAGGCTTGTGCAGAGACATGAACGATGTTCCTAAAAAAGATAGTTGTTTTGAATACATCGCCCAAGTATTCTCTCGCATAGATATAGAGAAAGCCCAACAGGCCTGCGATGAGATTAAAGAGTTCAGGGAGGTTCACAAGAAAAATGATTGTTATAGCAAAATTATTACTAACAACAATCCATGTACGGTTTGTATAAATGGATGTGATACTTGTCCAGAAGGATGCAAGGAATGTTTAATCGGCATAGAGAAAAAACTGAAGGACCCAAACATGAAATGGTATTATAATCCTGAATTGCCTTAAATAACTAAGATATAGTGAGTAGCAGGGTGGGGTAAAATAAAAAAGCCCATTTCAGATTTGTTCCGAAACAGGCCTTTGGGCAGTTACTCTTCAGGTGTTTTTTCAGATGTTTTTATTACAGGTACAAGTTCGACCTTATCATCTGTTAATGCGGCCCTTTTTACATAGTCGGTCCCGGGCGGTAAAACAGCAGAGGTCTTTATACATATGATAGTCCCTCTGGCGTCTTTCAGAATAGCAATATTTTCATTGGTTCCACTTTCTACCTTTCCCATAAACATGTAGATTATTTTTTTGTTCAGAGCATTAGGATTTGCAGGAATTCCATGCCCTTCATCGTATGTGTTAACATAAGACATGAACAGAAGGAGAAGGGCAAGAATAACGCCAAGACACCCAGGGAACGGATCACCGTTCATAAATAGAACAACAGCTATTGCTATAAGCCCAGCCCCCACTATCAATAATAATACTACTCCAATAATCGGCAACATTTTCGTCTCCTTTCAATTAAAAAGTAACCATTTTTAAGTTGCTAACGATAGTCTAATATTAGCATACTATAAATAATTTGTCAAGTATTGGGGAGTAAGATTGGTTTTAGGAATATAGTGAGTTAAGTGGTGGGTGTATCACGGAGAGACCAAAACCGGTATCTCAAAACGCTCTTTTATATCCATAAAATAGGTTTTAGCACCGTCCCATTGCAGGTATTTTAACCTCACAATTCTCCAAAAACCAAGTTCTAATATTGTACCATCCCCGGAGCTCCGAAATAAAGACGTCCCGAAAGGGACGTTTTTGTTTCGGTTTTTCGTGTGATACGGCGAGAACCTAATCCCCGAATTGCGACGAGCGAAGCGAGGCGGCAATCCCTTCGGGCAACTCTTCGAGTCCTGTCCCCGGATACCTTTGGAGGGTTAACCCCCTCTTTTATTTTTGACCTTTGCTATTGACATATTTAAACAATGGGCGTATAATACAAATAATCGTTAGAACCCTATATTAACTATATTTGAAAGAAAAGGAGACAAGAAATGAGAAAGAATGGGTTTACATTGATGGAAATGATTATAGTGATTGAGATTGTGGTAATTTTAGTCGCACTCGCGATCCCGGTGATTATGAGGTCAGACATTTCAGACATTACGGTTTATATCAGCGAGACAAACGGAAAAAAAACGCTTGTCTATCTGGTTGTCGATCGATATGACTACAAAACACTTTATTTTCGAGATGTCGGACTTGATGGTACTTTGGATAGTGTCGAGGATTCTCACGGATTAATTTCTACGCCAAACATAATTGCCGTGAGGTCGACACCAGCAGCGAGAGTAGTGAGTTGGAACACTTGGATGGACAGATTTGAGCAAGAGGTTCGTCCAAGGGCGGTTGAAAACTGATGCGTTGGAAAATCCAGAGTTGTAAAGGTGTTGATCTTTAATGATCAGCACCTCTTTTTTTATGCTTTTTTATTACCATAATGCTTCGCAGGGGATGCCGTCGCCATCGCCGTTTTAACTTGAATTTAGATTAGAAAAGAGTTAAATTGAATATATAGACAATAAAAAAATTGATTAAATAATAAATAATTTAGATTAAAAATATGGCAGAAATATTATTTTCAGTCCCCATGTTGCTTGTTTATTCAGCATTATTTGGATTAACAATGAAAATTGCTGATTTGTTAGATGAGCACGGCTTAAAATTATTCAAGGGAAGTACTTTGTTGTTTGGTATTCTTTGGGGCGGCTTTGGTGCTTTGATGATCCTTGGAAATAACCTATTGGCGAATTTCTTTCTTGCAATGTTGATACATTGGATATTAAGATATAGGATTGACTATTTAAATCATGGTGTTGCGGCGTCAATTATGTTAATTGTTTTCTTATATAATCTGCCTAATTTTGCAATTGACTGGTTGTTGTTCTTAGTAGTTTTCATCGTATACTCTATTCATGGTTTATTGAATGATGCAGCAGATAGAAAAGAAATTGGTGGAATCTGGGCGAAATATTTTGAGTCAAATTCCCATTATTTTACAATTCCAATAATTTTAACATTTATTAATCCCGTATATTGGATAGTATTAGCAACTTCTGCTCTACATATTGTGTTTTATGAAACAACAAAGTGGTTTGGAAAAAATATACAAAACAGTAAAAATCAAAAAATTGATTAAAAAAATCGTTGCGTTTCGCGCAACGATATAAAAATTTTTCGGCTCGGCAAACAGCGGGCAAAAAGAAAAAAACGGGATTCTGTTCATAAAAAGTTCTAACTTTATTCAAAATTGACCACAACTTTGCTTTTCCACTTGACAAGGATTTAACCGTTGTATATACTTTAGGTATATGAA
>Ga0315539_1001919_pt1 | contig 15053 bp, 11 predicted proteins | sample SalMarSW160150MG_FD_203097 | JGI IMG/M metagenome (GOLD analysis project Ga0315539, IMG submission 203097) | Salt marsh sediment microbial communities from the Plum Island Ecosystem LTER, Massachusetts, United States - Salt Marsh Sediment SW1601-150 ... | reverse complement strand
TTGCCCGTGGGGTTCAGACTTATTGCGCCTGGGCAAATGGAGGATATGGCGGAGTAAGCGGCACCTCTTTGTCCGCGCCCTTGGTGGCGGGAGTCTGTGCCCTACTTTTGGAAATTCATCCGGATTGGACCCCCATTGAAGTCAGGGAAGCTTTGTGGACCACCGCCAGTCGAGCCGACCATCCGGATAACCTTTACGGCTATGGGATCGTCAATGCTGCCAAGGCCAGCGGCTTGAATTTCCTGGAGCTATCCCCAGAGGAGTTCAATTTCGAAACGGTTTTGGGAGACACGCATACTCTGGTGGATACGCTCATCATCACCTCAACCAAGGCCCAGCCCCTGGACTGGAAACTTGTTCAGAATCCGAATTGGGCGACGATCCAGCCTGACTCCGGGGCCACCCCTTGTACCTGCACGGTCTTGTTCGATCCTTCACACCTGGCCCCAGGCATTTACCAGGACACCATAAAGGTAGCGGCAACTGCCGCCATGGATTTCCCCCGCAGCGCTGAGTTAAACGTAACCATACATGCCGCAGCAAACATAGTCGCATTCCCCAACCCTTTCACTGACAGCATAACCGTGTTTGTAGACGAACTCCATACCGCCGACAAGGTTGACATCTCCATCTTTACGGCAGCCGGAGAGTTAGTCTACCGGTTCCCTCAACCAGACGGCGAGGAGGCCTTTCACAAGACCTGGGATGGAAAAAACGACAAGGGAAGAATCGTGAGCAGCGGAATCTATCTGCTTAAGGTTGACATTAATGATCATTCCGAAATTTTGAAAGTAGCTAAGGTGAAATAAAAGTCTGACGGTTCGCTCCGCGCACAGCCCCAATTCCGACCGCAACAGGTTTCCTTTTAGCTAGAAAAACCAAGAACAGAAGGGAGACAAAATGGTTTCTTACAGATGTCCCAAAATCATGACCAAACTGCCCGGTCCAAAAAGCAAGAAACTGATCTCCAAAGATGAAAGACACGTCTCTGGATCCTATACCCGGATGTATCCTGCGGTGATCGATCATGGCCAGGGAGCTTATCTCTGGGACGTGGACGGGAACTGCTACATCGATTTCCACACCGGAATCGGCGTCTGTTCCACCGGTAATTGCCATCCCGAAGTGGTGGAAGCAATCAAGAAGCAGGCGGAGAAAGCGATTCATATTCCCTCCGCCGATTTCTATCACCAGCCGGTGGGAAAACTGGCCGAAAAGCTGTCTCGGATAGTCCCGGGAAAAGGCGGTAAGAAAACCTTCTTCTCCAACTCCGGAACGGAAGCGGTGGAGACCGCTTTCAAGCTGGCTCGATATAACAAAAGAAAACCCCGAACCATCGCCTTCATCGGAGGCTTTCACGGCAGAACCATGGGATCTCTCTCCCTAACCAGCAGCAAATTGACCCAGAGAAGATATTTCGCCCCGTTGGTGCCGGAGACCACCCATGTTCCGTACGCTTATTGTTATCGCTGTGTTTTCAATCTAACCTATCCCAAATGCAATTTTGAGTGTGTCAGGTTCATCGAGGAGGAGATCCTGAACAACGTGGCTCCGGCAGACGAGGTAGCGGCCATCGTAGTGGAGCCAATCCAGGGGGAAGGCGGATATGTTGTTCCTCCCCCCGGCTATCTTTCCAGACTCAAGAAGCTGGCCGAAAAATACAAAATCCTTCTCATCATGGACGAGATACAGTCGGGAATGGGGAAAACCGGAAAGATGTTTGCCATGGAACACTGGAACGTGACCGCCGACATAGTGGTGGTTGCCAAAGCCTTAGCTTCCGGTGTGCCTCTGGGCGCTTGCATTGCCTCTAAAGAACTTATGTCCTGGGAACCTGGCTCTCATTCCACCACCTTTGGCGGAAATCCCATAGCCTGTGCCGCGGCTCTGGCGACCATCGAGCTTCTGGAGAACGGTTTGATGCGGAATGCTACACTGATGGGCAACTACATTATGAAGCATCTGAGAAAAATGAAAAACAAGTACGAGATCATCGGCGACGTCCGGGGCATAGGATTGATGATCGGAATTGAGTTCGTGAAGAGCAAAAAGACCAAAGAGCCCGCCGCCGATCTCTCTACAGATGTGGCGAATGAATGTTTCCGAAACGGGCTCATGCTTCTGACCTGCGGAAAGAGCGTAGTCAGGTTTATACCGCCCTTGATCATCAGTCAACACACTGTAGATCAGGCTTTAGACATTTTTGAAAAGGCAGTGAAAAAAGTTCAGTCAAAAAAGAGAAGATAAATTTATTTGTCAACGGGCGAGCGGGGGTTGCTGCGGTCGGCGGACAGCGGACTTGTCCTGAGCGAAGTCGAAGGACCGTGGACTAAGGAGTTTAGCCAGAGGAGCAAGTCTTGAGACTTTACGAATTCGAGGCCAAAAAGCTATTTGCGAAGTCCGGCATCCCCATAACCTCAGGGGAGGTGATCCAATCTCCTGCCGACGCAAAGCTTTTTTCCGAAAAGCTCCGTAAACCCGTGATTCTGAAAGCCCAGATTCTCTCCGGGGGGAGGGGTAAGGCTGGCGGAGTCAAGTTTGCCAACACCCCGGAGGAAGCGCAAAAGAAAGCAGAAGAACTCTTCGCCGCCAGGATCAAAGGCTTTGCCGTGGACAAGATTCTGGTGGACGAAAAGCTAGAGGTTGAAAAGGAGTTTTATCTAGGAGTCACCATCGATCGGGTCAATTACAAACTGGTGATCCTGGCAAGTTCCGAAGGTGGGGTAGAGATAGAGGAAGTTGCCCGAAAAGACCCGAAGAAGATAAAAAAGATAGACCTAGATATCGATGAGACTTTCTATCCTTTTCAGGCTTTGGCTCTGGCCAAATGGCTTGGAGCAAAGGGCAATAATCTCAAAGTTGTGGGAGGCATTGCAGTCTCCCTATTCAAACTCTTCAAGCAATATGATGCAAAGCTGGTGGAAATAAACCCATTGATTCTGACCAAGGAGGATAAATTCATTGCCGCCGACGCCCGCATGAGCATCGATGATGATGCCCTGTTCCGCCATCCTGAACTCTCCGAGATGGGCATAGAAAAAAGACACGAAGAGGGAGAGATGACCGAAAGGGAAAAGACCGCTCGGGAATGGGGGATTCCCTATCTGGATTTGGACGGGAATATCGGCATGTTCCCCGGTGGCGCCGGCTTCGGCATAATGGGAAATGATTTTATCCATCATTTTGGCGGAAAGCCTGCCAACTTCATGGACTCAGGAGGAGGACCAACTCCAGAAAGACTAGCAAAGATGCTCATCCTCTTGGATGAGAATCCCAGCGTCAAAGCCATCTTTGGAGCAAGATTCGGAGGCATTTCCCGCTGCGACGATTTCGCCAAAGGGGTAGTGATGTTTCTGAAGGAACATGGACTCTCAAAACCCATGGTTCTGAGGATGACCGGAAATATGTGGGAGGAGGGGGTAAGAATATTTCAGAAGGAGAAAAAGGAAAACCCGGAGATATTCAAAAGCATCGAAATCCACGGCATCGAAACGCCCATAGAAGAAATCGCCAAAAGAGCCGTGAAGTTAGCCAAGATATAACGATGCGGAACGCGTAGGGGCGGGGCTTGTCCCCGCCTGCAGTTTTCTTTGGAGTGCAAAAGCTTGTCGCAGCGAAGTGGAGATCCCGCTTTGCGGGGCTTTTGCGCTTTTACCACTTTAAGACAGAGCGTTCTGAAGGCCAGAGGCATTTGGCTTCCTATGGATCCAAATGGACAAACGAGGTGCTTGACATCCTTCTGAAGCTCATTGATAAAATACCAGAGCCATAAAGGCTCTGCTACGCGTCTTCTAGCGTAGCGGAGGGTTCATCCCTCCGGGTTTTTTCAAAATGGAGAATCCAATGGCGATTTTGGCAGATAAACATAGCAAGGTGATTGTACAGGGTATCACCGGCAGCATTCTGGAGCGCAGAGCAAGCTGTGCCGCTCTGGAGTAGCGAGACTTGTCTCGCGTTGACGTATTACTCGGATATGCAAATTTCCTGAACTGGAGAAGAAAGTGGCGATCTTGGCAGATAAACATAGCAAGGTGATTGTGCAGGGTATCACCGGCAGTGCGGGAAGGTTTCACACCGAGCGAATGTTAGCGTACGGCACCAACATAGTTGCCGGAACATCGCCGGGAAAGGGTGGAGAAAAGGTCTTCGAGGTGCCCGTCTACGATACGGTGGAAGAATGCGTCAAAAATCATGGGGCCGATACCTCGGTGATTTTCCTGCCTGCACGATTCGTGATGGAGGCGGCTATCGAGGCAATCTATGCTGGAATAGGATTCATTGTGGTTGTACCTGAGCATATTCCCATCCTGGATATGATGGCCGTCCGGAAAGAGGCAAAGAAGCATGGAACCATAGTTTTAGGAGGAAACACTGCCGGAATCATTACTCCTGGCGAGGCCAATTTGGGGATCATGCCGGACATTGCCTTCAAACCCGGCCGGGTGGGAACCGTTTCCCGATCAGGCTCTTTGACCTACTACGTAGCCGACACCCTGTCTCGAACCGGATATGGAGAGACCACCTGCGTTGGTTTGGGCGGCGATCCAGTATTGGGTTCCACCTTTAATGAGATATTAGAACTCTTTGAAAAAGACGAAAGGACCAAGGCGGTGGTTTTAGTGGGCGAAATCGGCGGAGTCTACGAGGAGATGGCAAGGTCGGCCATCCAAAAGATGAAAAAACCCGTCATCGGCATGGTTGGTGGTCTATTTGCACCTCCGGGAAAGCGAATGGGACATGCTGGGGCAATAGTCGAAGGGGAGATGGGTACCGCGCAGACCAAAATGAAAGCCCTGGAGGAAGCCGGCGCACATATCGCCAAAACATTTCTTGACATTCCAAAGATTCTGGAAAAATTGAAGATCTAATTTCTGGGACCGAAATGCGCACCAGATGATTGGGCACGAGTTGTACTCCTGCCCGCAAAGAGAGGAATAGGGGTACAACCCCTCTCCCGACGTTGAATTAACATATTGGGGAATAACTCAATGAATAAAAAAGCGCTCTTTTGGGAGAAGAAAGACGACGGGAGAATTCAATGTCTCCTCTGTCCGGTAGGGTGCCTGATCGCCGATGGGAAGATCGGCGTGTGCATGGGCAGGAAAAACGAGCAAGGAGTGCTTTATGCAATAAACTATGGTCGATTAGTTTCTCTGGCTATCGATCCAATCGAGAAAAAGCCTTTGTATCATTTTCATCCAGGGGCGAACATCTTCTCCACCGGTCCCAATGGATGCAACATGAACTGCCAGAATTGCCAGAACTGGAGCATATCACAGGAGGAGTGCCCAACCGACTTTGTCTCGCCCGAGGATCTGGTGAAGGTCGCTGCCGGACAAAACTCGGTGGGAATTGCTTACACCTATACCGAACCTTTGATCTGGTATGAGTACGTGAAAGACACCGCCAGGATAGCCAGGGAGAAAAACTTGGCCAATGTGCTGGTAACTAATGGATACATTCACGAACAACCTCTTCTCGAACTCTTGCCGTATATCGATGCCATGAACGTAGATCTGAAATCCATGGATGAGGATTTTTACAAGACCAACTGCAAGGCTAAACTTCCTTTCGTCCTAAAGGCAATTGAGCTCTCTTACAAACATGGCACCCACATTGAGATCACCAATTTGATAATTCCCGGCCTGAACGACTCTGATGAGCAAATCCAAGCGTTAGTTGATTTCGTTGCGAGCCTAAGCGACAGAATACCGCTTCATTTTTCCCGGTATTTTCCCGCATATAAGATGAACATCCCCGCCACTCCTCTTCAGACTTTGCAGAAAGCTTTTCTCCTAGCCAAGAGAAAACTAAAATATGTTTACGTTGGCAATGCTCACATTCCTAACACCTCCAACACCTACTGCCCCAACTGCAATAACCTCCTAATCCAAAGAGATGGATATTCTACCTCAATCAAAGGAATCAAGGATAAAAAGTGCGACAAATGCGGCGCGTCTGCGGACGTGGTGACAAAATAGAAATCTCCCCTGGTTGGTAAAGGGTCGCCTAACACTTAACGCTATGCTTTTGGGTGGGAGTAAGGGAGGGCAGGTTGAAGAGTTGGCTTTTCTGGGAGTACAAAAGCTTGTCGCAGCAAAGCGGAGATCCCGCTTCGCGGGGCTTTTGCGATTTTTTGAAATCCAAAAGTCGTTACTCGTTGGTCGAGGGTGCCCCCACCCTCGACCAAAAGCTTTTTGAGATCGGATAAAGGACAACCTGATCCAAAATAGAGGCTATGGGATTCAATCCGACCATCTTAGGCAGAACCGGACTGAGAGTTGGGCGCATTGGGATCAGTGCTGCCTATGGGGCTCCTGCCAAGTCTATCGAGGAGACATTTGAACGTGGAGCCAACTATTTCTACTGGGGTGCACTCAGGCGAGGAATGATGGCAGACGGGATCAGGCGACTGGTTAGGAAAAACCGCGACAAGATGGTGGTGGCAATTCAGAACTATTGGCCCTGGGCAAGGCTTATTCCCAAAAGCCTCGAAAGAGCTCTCAAAGAGCTTAGAGCCGACTACGCCGAGGATTTTCAGGCATTCAAATGAACTTACTGGAACGGGAGATTTACTCGAACCCTACAGATATCTCCTCCACACTTGTGCTAGGGGAGCAAGGGTGGCGTTCTCTCATCATCCTACGGTCCTCATTCAGGAGGCTCTTCTTGAAGCGCATCCTCCCTTTCCAACACCGTTACAGTATCCGAGGTTTCTTCTGGCGTACATTTGGGGATGGTGAATGAGAAAGTGCTGCCTTTGCCCGGTTCACTTCTAACCCAGATCTCTCCTCCGTGCAGCCTGACCAATTCCCGGCAAATATACAAACCAAGCCCCATGCCGCGATGGGTCGTCCAATCTTTGCTCGTGGCCTGATAGAATCGATCAAATATGTAAGGCAACTTATCCCGCTCGATGCCCCGTCCGGTGTCAGTGACAGAGACAATCAGGAATTCTGAAGCAGCCGGGTTATCGGCCAATTGAACCATTATCTGACCGCCTTCCGGCGTAAACTTGAGGGCATTTCTCAATAGGTTCGAGATAACCTGACTAATCCTCGCTTCGTCGATGTTCACCTCCGGGAGGCCTGGCTCTATGATATGCTTCAGATGAACGCCTTTCTCCTGGGCGGCAGGAAAGACTGAAGCCACAACCTGATGCACCAATCTGTCAATAGAAACGCGTGAGGGGAAGACTGCGAATTTCTCGGTCTGCAGCCTGGTCACGTCAAGGAGGTCTCCGACGTACACACACATCTGATCGCAACTTTCCCTGGCGATTTCCAAGAACTTGCGCTGTTCATCGTTCAGCGGACCGGCCGTTTCGTTCAGTACCATGGTTACGTACTCCCGTGCCGATGTCAAAGGTGAGCTGAACTCATGGGAAACCATGTGGTAGAAATTCCGGATTTCCTCATTTTTGCGTAAAAGGTCTTGGTTCATCTCTTGCAGTCGTCGGCGATGTTCCTCCAGTGCTTCCTGCAATTTGTACTTTGCTATGGCATTGGAGATGACACGCTTGAGGCTGTTGGCCGACAACCGGTTCTTTGTCAAATAATCCGCTGCCCCGTATCGCATTAGTTCGGCAGCAAGTTCCTCGGTGCCGCACCCGGTCAGAATCACCACCGGATACGGACAGCCGCAACGCTGGATCCTTTTCAGCACCTCAAGACCTGTTGTAGCTCCTAAAAGATAGTCGAGAAGGACAATGTCTGGGGCATGATCGACAAGTTGAGCTAGGCCCTCGGCTGGTTCTGTGAAGGCAAGAAGCGTGACCTCCCACTCTGGAATATCTTCAAGGTAACGGCGCAGAAGTTGAACGTCTCCAGGGTCGTCCTCAATTGCGAGAACTGTGACTCTTATGCGTCCCATAATTCACTCTCCTCGCGGCGGCAGCACCACGATTTGAAACCAATAATCTTTCAGAACCTTAATGGCGTTTACGAATTGATCCATGTCTACCGGCTTAACGATGTAAGAATTCGCTCCCAGGTCGTAGGTACGGATGATGTCGCTCTCCTGCTTCGATGTAGTCAATGCCACGACGGGGATCCGTCGCAGGCTGGGATCGGCCCGCATCTGCTCCAGTAGCTGCTTGCCATCCATCTTAGGCATGTTCAGATCCAGCAGCATCAGGTCCGGCTTGGGGGACGAAAGCGGGTCATGGTATCTACCACGGCGATGCAGATAATCCAAGGCTTCCTCCCCGTCCTCAACGATGTAAAGCTCGTTACGGATTCTGCTCTGTTCCAAAGCCCGCCGCGTCAGCTCTTGATCGCCGGGGTCATCTTCGGCAAGCAGTATGACTGCAGGCTTTCCGTCGAATTGTCCCATGTTACCTCCTCCTTTTTGTCAAACGACATTTCCCCCAGGGTGAATTTGAAGTGTGCGCCCCCTCCTATTTCTGATTCCACCCAAATCTTGCCCCCGTGGCGTTCAACTGTCTTGGCGCAGATGGCCAGACCAATCCCGGTGCCCTGATACTCGCCGCGTCCGTGCAAGCGTTTGAAAGGTGCGAAGATTTGGTCGGCGTATCTCGCATCGACACCAATGCCGTTGTCTTTCACCCCAAGAATGAGTCGACCGTCGATTCGCTCAGACGTCAAATGGATCAGTGGCCGGTCGGCCTTTGTGAATTTCAATGCGTTTGAGAGCAGGTTCTCGTAAAGCTGGGTCAGCATGGTACGGTCCCCCCACGCCTCAGGCAGGTCGTCTCTGAGGATCTCCGCTCCGCTTTCCTTTGCCCGCATTGTCAACGTTTCTAAGGCTTGATCAACGCAGTGGTTGAGAGAGAGCGCCTCCCATTTCATGGCCATTCTTCCCGAGCGTGAAAGCGCCAGAAGGTCTTGCACCAGTTTCTGCATTCGCCTTGCTGCATCCAGGATAAAACCAAGATCCTTGGCCGCTCGCTCGGGCAGTCTATCCCCCAAATCTTGACGAAGCATGCCGCTAAAGGCCATCACTTTGCGCAGCGGCTCTTGCAGATCGTGGCTGGCAACGTAAGTAAACTGATCCAGCTCTGCGTTCTTGCGTTCAAGCTCTTGGTTGGCACGCCGCAACTTTTTGGTTTGCTGGGCAAGCGCGGCCTCAACCCGCTTACGCTCGGTAATAATTCCTTGTGCATAAAAACTGAACAAGATGAGAATACACACAACCAGCGAGCGCATCCAGATTTTGTGCGAATCCAAGGTAAATATTTCTTCGATAATGTTACCGCCCTTAAAGACAAGAACATCTACGCTAGACCCAAGAATCCAGTATAGTGCCCCAAGCCCAAGAGCAGCCAAGATCATTTTTTTCCCGATGATTTTCCGACCAGTGCCTTTATCCATCATGCCAATCTTCGAAATAGCTCCCGTTGGCTTCACAGTTCCTCCTTCTGCAAACAATCCGTGTGCGTCTCCCATAGCATCTACGTGTGCCTCCGTTACTGACCGTCCCTGTCAGCCGGAGTTGGCCTCACATAGCCGGAACTTCATGGAGAATATAAGGTATTCGTAATGAGTATAATCGGCTCGGATTTCCTATACTTTATGTGCAAGTTTGACTTGTTTTCATTTGTCCTCTTGCCAAATAAGGACAAAGAGATTATGTTAGTTGCGTCTTAAGGTCCCAGATCGGTCCCGCATGGCTTCGAACCGTTCCGCGTGAGCAGGTTAGACCCGGTTTTGTGCCTTGCTGGCGATGCGCTGCAGCAACAGCTTGTGATCAAAAAGAATGATCTGAACTCAACGGAGGAGGAAAAACGTGGAAAAGAAAACGGTTTCTCGATGCGCTGACTGCCCGATTGACAAACAGGAAAAAGTCTGTTTGGTGGAGGGAGGAAGAGGTCCAAAGTTCTGTCCTACATTGAATCAGAAGAACGTGGTAACTGAGGCGATGGCTGAGTATGAGAAGAAGGAGATAGGGGAATTTGCCCGACAGGCTTCGGTCCAGGAAGGGGAATGCTACGCTCACAGAGAAATCAAACCTTATACTAAATTTCCGGTCAAACCCAGAGTTCAGGAGATCTGCGAGTTTGCGAAGAAAATGGGGTACAAGAAATTGGGCATTGCTTTTTGTATTGGATTCATGAATGAGGCGTCCATTCTGAACAAGGTTTTGGTAAACCAGGGCTTTGAGGTGGTCTCGGTGATGTGCAAAGTGGGAAGGGTGCCGAAAGAAAAAATCGGAGTACAGGATAAAGAAAAAATAAACATAGGCGAATTTGAGCCGATGTGCAATTCTATCACCCAAGCCAAGATCTTAAACCAGGAGAAGACCGAGTTCAACATACTCTTGGGATTATGTGTGGGGCATGATTCATTGTTTTTTAAATATGCCGATGCTTATACCACGGTGTTAGCCGCAAAGGATCGGGTTCTGGGACATAATCCGCTGGCTGCCCTCTACACGGCTGGAAGCTACTATTCCCGCATGATGAAACCAGGGTTTTGAAGGAGGGCTTACCAGGAAGACCCGAGGGTGTCGCTCAGGAAGAGAAAAAGGGCGGAGCAGACCCCGCCCATCCCGTCAGTCATTCACGCGATATATCTTAGGCCTTTCTCTCTGCAGCTTCAGTTCTCTTCTTGTTCGCGTAATCCGGATAGTGTTTTTCCAAGCATTCCGGGCAGATGCTGTGACTGAAATCTGCTTCCGTATGCTCACCTATATATGCCTCGATTTGTTGCCAATAGTTTTCGTCGTCTCTGATCTTCTTGCAGAACATGCAGATAGGCAAAAGCCCCTTCAGTTGCTTTACATGAGCCAAAGCTTCCGAGAGCTCCTTATTTTTTTCACGAAGTGATTTCTCGAGCTGGATCACCCTTTCACCTGCTCTCACCCGGGCCAAAAGCTCTGTTCTGTCGAATGGCTTGGTAATGTAATCATCAGCACCCGCATCCAGCCCCTGGGTGATATTCTCCTTTTGAGTTAGTGCAGTCAACAGAATCGCGTACACATAACCGGGAAGGTTGAGAGTCCGAAGCCGATGGCACAACTCCAATCCGTCCAGCTCAGGCATCATCCAGTCGGTGATGAGCATATCGGGCGCCTCCTTCTGGATCGCGTCCAGGGCTCTTGCTCCATCCTCAACCCCGATCACGTCATGACCGGCCTTGGTGAGGGTTGTCTCCAGTAATCTCCGGGAGATCGGTTCATCCTCGGCGATCAGTATTCTCATCGTTCACTCCCGCGAATTCGACGTTGGAGTATTCGGATTTTGGCACGCCCTCCACGTCCAAAAACTTGTCCACGTATTCCTTCAGGCGCTCGAGTTCACTTCTTAGCTTATGAACAATTTCCTTCGCATCTGCTAAGTCGCCCCTCCGCCCTAGGAGCTCCAGTTGCAAGGCTTCAGCGGCAACGGACGTAACACCCAAATTGCTGGCTGCACCCTTCATGCTATGTGCTTCGGTTTCTACCGCCTTAGCATCACCTCTCTTTATGGCCTCACCCAGTCTCTCCGCCTGTCTCGGTGCATGGTCTAAGAACTCCACAAACACCTCTTTAAGAAATCCTTTGTCGTTGTCGAATCTCGAAAGAACACTCTCGAAGTCAATCGGAATGTCTTTCTCTCCTGGCGGGTGTGCAGGCTGTGACACGGAGGCTGAAAGGTTTCTCTCTTGACCGCGCGATCCGGTCCATTTGTTTATGACGTCCAGCAGCTCTCGGGGCTCTATCGGTTTGCAGACGTAATCGTCCATGCCCGCTTCGAGGCACCGCTCCCGATCCTTCTGCATGGCATGTGCGGTGAGGGCGATAACGGGTGTATGCTTCTCATCACCCTCTCTTTCTCGGATTGCCTTGGTGGCCTCAAAACCGTTCATCTCCGGCATCTGAACATCCATCAGTACCAGGTCATAGAAAGAGCGCTCAAGCGTTTCTATTGCCATTCTCCCATCTCCCACCACGTCCGCCGAATAACCAGCCCTCCCCAGAAGGGTGACCGCTAATTTCTGGTTGGTGGGATTATCCTCCGCCAAAAGTATGCGGATCGCCCGGCGCCTCTGATCCTCTATGGTATGGCGGGTGACTATGGCGGCGGGTTTGTCTTTTGCCTCCCTACCTTGCCGGCTCAGGACGGTGATGATGGTATCGAACAACTGCGACTGCCTGACCGGCTTCATAAGATATCCCGCACAGCCCAAACTCTGCAGTCGGGCAGCGTCTCCACGGATTCCCACAGAGGTGAGGATCACGACCGGCACGTCAGTGATTTCAGGATCGTCCTTTATCGCACGCAAGGTTTGCTCACCATCCATCCCTGGCATCCGCATGTCCAGCAACGCAAAATCGAAGCACTTCCCCTGCTGAACCACCCGCAATGCTTGTAAAGCCTGGGTACCGCTTGATACGGCCTCGGCTTGGCACCCAAAAGACTCCAGCATCTTCACCAGAATGGTCCGGCTGGTTTCGTTGTCGTCCACCACCAACATCCGCATGCCGCGTACATCCCGAGGAGCCGTCGGAGACGTCACTTCGAGCTTTCTCTCCTTCTGCAAGGTAACGCCAAACCAGAAACGACTCCCCCCACCCGGTTGACTCTCCACGCTGATCTTGCCGCCCATCAACTCGACTAACCGCTTGGAAATGCATAGACCTAACCCCGTGCCCCCGTATTTGCGAGTGGTTGATCCATCTGCCTGGGTGAAGCTCTCAAAGACTTTCGCCTGTTTGTCTTTGGGGATGCCTATTCCGGTATCGGTGATGGAAAAAAGCAATCTGGCCCGATCCTCGGTTTCCTCCTTAAGCTCCACACCGATCACCACCTCCCCTCGTTCAGTGAACTTCACCGCATTTCCCGCTAAATTCATCAGGATTTGCCGCAGTCGACCCGGGTCACCGCCTAATAGAGAAGGTACCTGGGGGTGGATCATACAAACCAGTTCCAATCCCTTGGCGGAAGCCTTAGGAGCTAAGGCTCCAACCACCCCCTCCACAGTGACCCGCAGGTTGAAGGCTATGGTTTCCATCTCAATCCGATCCGCTTCTATCTTTGAAAGATCCAGGATGTCGTTTAGGAGATCCAAGAGTGCACGCGAGCTATCCTTGACCGTATTCAGGTAATCGCGCTGCTCCTCCGTCAACTCTGTGTCCAGAGCTATGTCGGTCATACCGATGATGGCGTTCAAGGGGGTGCGAATCTCATGGCTCATGTTGGCAAGAAACTCACTCTTAAGCCGGTTGGCTTCCTCCGCCTCCTCCTTGGCTTCCCTGAGTCCCTCTTCAGCCCGCTTGCGCTCGGTGATAATGCCTCGGGCATAGACGCGCTGAACATGATGAGGATGCAAAGCGCCAACGAGCGCATCCACATTTCTTGAGGATTTAGGCTGAATATCTCCTCGATGAGATTGCCCTTATGGAATACGAGGCATTGTATGGTGGATTCGAGAATCCAGAATAGTCCCCCCAACCCGATTCCCGCCAATATCATTCTCTTGGCTGCACTTGTACGGTCTGTTCCTTTATCCCTCATCTTTGGCCTCGCGGGCAGCTCCGCCCAGCGCTCCTAATACTCTGAATTCAATGATTCGTTGGCGCATCCTTAGCAGGTCACGCATGAGTTGCTCTTTGTCTTGTCCATACCTTCAGACAACCGGAACCTCCTCAAAAGAATGCCAGTGAGAATTCCGACATCCTTTCCTTAAACCTAAATCGGCTCTAAACTCTGGTGCTTTAGGTAAAGTACTTATATTCCCTTGACGGCCATCTTGTCAGGCGAAACGATAAAGTTATCCTCTTTGCTGTTTTTTAGGGTGGTGGGAGTCCTTTTTTCTTGGACTGTCCTTAGACCAGACTAACTCGGAGCAGCCCCGGTCTGGGGAGATGAATCTTCCCCCTTTACCTTTTGGGTGAGGATCGCAAACACCGTATTCTTGCGGGATGACGCTGCTCTGCCACAACAGCGATGATTCCCGGAAAGTCAGCTGCGGTTGTCGTGACCGCATCTCTTATCAGACTTCACCGTCTGTTTCCCCGGACATGAGGACGAAATAAGAAAAGGCCGGAACTAACACGTCAGGATTTCAGCGCAGTTTTCTTCTTAAATAAACGGTTAGAGTATTCTGCTAAGTGTTTCAGCTCAGACTTGAGGCAACGGAGGACGTCCTTCGCCTCGATCAAATCCTCCTTCCGTCCCAGAATCTCTAATCGCATGGCGGCCTCGGCGAAGGCCTTAGCCTCTAAATTGCCTGCCGCTCCTTTGAGGCTGTGTGCCTCCCGCTCCACCACTTTAGCATCACCCTTCTCCATAGCCTCAGTCATTTTCGCCAACTGTTTTGGAGCATAGTTCAAAAACTCCCCCAGCGTCTCTTTGAAGAATTCCTCGTCCCCGTCAAACCTTCGCATAGCAGATTCAAGATCAATCGGGATATCTTTGAAAGGGTCACCTTTCTCAGACTTCCTCTGCCGGGGGAATACCTGCTTCCGATGACGAGATTTCACGTACTTTTCTATGGTGTTGAAAAGCTTTTGTGGCTCTATGGGCTTGGGGACATAATCGTCCATCCCCGCCTTTAAACACCGCTCTTGATCTCCCTTCATGGCGTGGGCGGTCATGGCGATGATGGGCGTATGCCTTTTCTCTCCTTCCCTCTTTCGGATCACCCGGGTGGCCTCAAATCCGTCCATCTCAGGCATCTGGACGTCCATTAAGATCAGATCGTAATCTTTCCGCTTCAGAGCTTCTGTTGCCATCCCTCCATTCTCCACCGCATCCACTCCATAGCCAGCTTTCTTAAGCAAGGTAACCGCCAGCTTCTGGTTCATCGGATTATCCTCTGCTACCAGAATACGAACCCTTTGGCGCTTCTGCTCCGCTACGGTGTGACGGGTGATTATCGGAAGAGGTTTTTCTTCTCTTTCAGCTTTCTGCCCACTCAAGACAGTGATTATCGTATCAAATAATTGCGATTGCTTGACCGGTTTCAGAAGGTATCCCGAACAGCCCAATCCCTCCAGCCGGGCCACGTCTCCACGCACACCTATAGAGGTAAGGACAATCACCGGAACCTCCTTGATCTCAGGGTCGTCCTTGATGGTACGCAGAGTCTCCTCCCCATCCATGTCCGGCA
>Ga0315539_1001913_pt1 | contig 15082 bp, 11 predicted proteins | sample SalMarSW160150MG_FD_203097 | JGI IMG/M metagenome (GOLD analysis project Ga0315539, IMG submission 203097) | Salt marsh sediment microbial communities from the Plum Island Ecosystem LTER, Massachusetts, United States - Salt Marsh Sediment SW1601-150 ... | reverse complement strand
GCTATTGTTATTGCGGTTTTTTCTTCTGTTTCTTCAATAATTATGCTTACACTGGGGTAAACCCTATACTTTAATATTATTTGTGCCAGTTGCCGAGTTATAGCCTAAATAGGATATAATTTCTTAGTTTGTCTTGAAAGAAAAGAAAAAAACAAATATGAGAAATTATATAGACAGCTTCCTTTCTTATATGAAAATTGAAAAAATTGCCTCTCCTTCTACTATTTACGGTTACAATAAAGAGCTCAATAAATTTTTTGATTTTTTAAGTTATGTAAATATTTTAGACATAAACTTAATTAGTACAAGAATAATAAGGCAATATTTCTATTATGCTAAGGACAATAGAGGTCTGGGGCAAAGTTCAATATCAAAAATAATTGCCATAATAAAAAGCTTTTTTAATTACCTTGAAGAAGAAGATATTACAGTTAAAAATCCAACTAGAAAAATCAGGGTACCTAAAAAGATAAATAAAATCCCTTCTGTTATGTCCAAGTATGAGGTAGACCTGATTATTAAATCTGTAGATTTTACCCCTTTAAGATGCCGTAAAAACGCTTTAAGAGACAAACTGGTTCTATCCCTACTCTACTATACCGGTATAAGGAGAAATGAGTTACTTAACCTTAATTGGAGTAATTTAAACCTGGAAAAAAATACTTTAATAGTAAGATCCGGCAAGGGAAATAAAGACAGACTTATTCCCCTTCATAAAATCCTTACCGGGTTACTAGATAAGTATCTTGATAAGAGACTTCCCCTTAAGACAGATGCACTTATAATCGGCGAACAAGGTAGAAGAATGTGTAAGTGCAGCTTTGTAAATCTTCTTAAAATGTATCTTGCCATATCCGGACTTAAGAAAAAAGGTTATACAGCACACAGCTTCAGGCATAGTTTTGCCACCCATTTAATTGAAGCCGGGGTTGATCTTTTTAAGGTTCAAAAGCTATTGGGTCATGCAAGTTTGGATACTACAAAAATTTATATTAATTTTAACAGCTCGCAGATGGCAAAAGCTGTCGATAGGTTATAGGCAAGGATATGACCAGTTATATAATTTAAAGGTTGATGATAGGATACCGGTAAATCCGAGGATGTTTTTACCTTGGGGAATCCACTTCCGCACTGCTTTAATGGTTTAGAATCCGTTAATCTCATTTGGTTTTTTATAAACATCATTTCAAATGCTACTTTTATTCACAATATTGTAATAAAATTATTAAAAATAAGAAGTGAAATTTTTTATAATAAAGATAATTTAGCAATAATTAGAGTTCAATATAACTCTGTATAATACACAATTAACGATAATTATTATGAAAAAACTTCATATAAAAACTATTTATATGCAATGCTGTGATATGAGTTGTTAATCAATGAAATATTTATAACTGGACAATTAAATTAGAATGATATTGTAAAAGTAAAGAAGGTCATCTATGGGAAAAATATTTGAACAATTTCATTCTTTAAGAAATAAAAACGAAGCTGAGGTAAATCAAAACTTTGTGATACCTCTTTTGACTAAATATCTAGGTTTTTCCCTAGAGGATATTAAACCTGAAAAAAATTTTCCAGCAAGTAATATTTTTTATGGGCTAAAACACATAATCTCAAAAGACCTACCAAAGAGCCAACGCCCCGATTATATTGTCTGTATTAAAGATATTTCAAATCCGAGATATGTTATCGAGAGCAAAGCTCCAAATGAGGATTTGGAAGAACATTTACCACAAATTAAATCATATGCTATTGGTGTTGGTGTAAACTTTTTAGTTATAACAAATGGGGTCAGTTTAAGAATTTATGATGTTAACCATCTGATGTTTAAAGCTAATAACATTAAAGAATTAGATTTAAAATTTAATATAGTTAAGAAAATACTTCATAAAGACGTCCAATCCTCTTGTTCTCCTATGGAAATAATAAAAGGCATTGATATTAACAAAGCCTTAGATAAATCTTCTAAACAAATTATCAAGGAAGAGAAGATAAAACGGCAATTGGAAATATCTGATTTTCAAGAATATCTTAAATCTATTAAAACGGAATTTCAAAATTGGCATATCCCACGGGAGTTCCAATTCTTATCTTTAAAAATTGAACAATATCCTCCTGATAGATTGCATAGATTTCAGATATATGAAGCTTCTAAATTCGGTATACAAGATGAAAAAAAATATATTCTCGCAGAAATAGAACAAAAGTTTAATACCCCTATTAAGATTTTTATTGGTCCATCAGGTATTGGTAAATCAACACTCCTTAAATATATTACATATATAAAAGCAATAGATTGCTTGGGTCTCCAAAATATAGAAATTCCGATATATATTCCATTGAGAAACTTCGGATGTAATCAGGGATTGAAAAATCTAATTATCAACTCATTAGCAAAAGGAGACATTAACATTTCAATGAGAAATTTATCGGAGTTATTTAAAAAGCATACTTTTCTCTTTCTGTTAGATGCATTTGATGAAGTACAAGAGAAATATTTAGAAGATGTAAAAAGAGAAATTGAAGGACTCGTAGATATAGGAAATAATAAAATCATTATTACATCACGAGAAACAAGACAAATTAGATTACCTCTATCTTCACGATTTCTTATAAATCCATTAGGACAAAATGAAATTGAAAATCTTCTTGAGCAATATTTTGGTAATGAACGGTTTAGATTTTTATCTGAAATAGAAAAAAAGGGATTAACCAAGGAGTCACAAAATACATTACTACTTATACTGATGATATCAATTTACAAAGAAGGTGAGGCAATTCCTCCTTCGAGAACAAAAATTGTTGGAAAAATTATTGGAAAAATTAAGGAATGGGAGACTAGTAAGGGAGAAAGATTAACAAATAGTTTAAGTTGGGAAGTTAAGGAGAAGATACTTGGTGAGCTAGCTTACAAAATAGTTGATACTCAAGAAAACCTGATACTATCCAAAAAACAAGTTAGTGGTGTGTTGATGCCATTACTTGATTATCTCGAAGAAAATAGAGAAGTTCCCAGAGGTATAGATATACATCGGGTAATAGATGACTTAGCTCTTACTGGTATTGTTAGTTGTAATGCTGATATGTTGTCTTTCTGGCATAGAGCATTTCTTAATTATTTTGCTTCGAAAGCTCTTGTAGATAAATATCTCGAAGACTCAAAAGTCTTAGAAAATATTAAGAATAAACTTGCATGGGAACCTATTATTGTTGGCTCAGCAGAACATTTAGACGACTCGACAAAATTCGTAGAGACTATTAAAAATACTAGCTTATTTTTAGCCTCTTCATGTATCGTTGAAGCCCGAAAAATTAGCGTACATACTATTAAAGATATAGTGTCACAGTTAACAATAAAATGCTCATCTCCTATTGGAGTAATCAGATTTAGAGCAATCTACTTCCTCAAAAGAATTAATCCCAAGTATACTATGGATGTATTTTTAGACATTTTGGAGAATAACAAATATCCTGATGTTCGTAAAATTGCTTTAGAAGAAATTGCTAAAGAAAGATCTAATAGAGCAAAAAGAGCAGTTTATAAATTTATAAACTGGAATGAAGGGGGCTTATTTCTGGGTAGTACACAAGGGAGTATTGCCAAGGCGTTGGCAAACTTTGATGTAGTAGATCAATTAAAAGCAATTGAAATATGGAGAAAGAAACCAGATATTTACACTAGTGAGGATTGCAGAGAAGCTATGCGTAATATTATTAGAGAAGGAAGACTAACTGAAAGCGTTAAGAAAGAACTATTGGATTTTTACCAAGAAAAGGGAGATATTCACAAAGATAGTAAAGAGAGAGGATTAGCTGATATTTTGATAGATATTAGTGATGAGAACTTAGTGCCTAAACTAATAGAAAGTTTTGAGATAAGAGGTCCTCAGGACTTCATGCACGACACGAGAACGGAAGATATCCTTGCCAGTTATAAATCCGAACATGTAATAGAGCAACTTTCATCTAAAGTAACAGATCCAAAAAATAGCGATCTAATTAGAGAAGGATGTTCTGGGGCATTAAGTAAATCAAAAGGAATTGTATCCATATCAATCTTTGAAAAACTACTAGAAGACAAAAATCCCAAAGTTCGTAGAAATGCTGTGAAAGGTCTGGGTAGATTCTCAGTTACCTATGTTAAGAATTTATTGCCGAAATATGTTAATGATGATGACTGGTGGGTGCAGTATGAAGCTATTAAAGTGCTAGGCGATAAAGGCTTACTCGTAGAGTTAATGGAAACAAATAGATTTCCTAAAAGACTTTGCAACATTACCGAAGAAATTCTTTTGGAACAAATAAGAAAATATAAACTTCGTGAAATGTTACCTCTTATTAATTGGCTAAAAGACAAAGTTTGTGCCGATGATAGAGCGCTAATTGACATTGCTCATACTTATTGCCTAATTGACGAGGCAGAAAAGGCAAAAGGGCTCATTGAAAGCTTTTTCTGCGATAATGAACTAGCTGTAAGTCAATATGGTCTTTCAGATTTAGCAGAAATATCACCAAACTTTGATCCACTATATTCTTTAAGAATTATAAAAGAGGTTTTAAAATCTATAGATAAACTGGAAGACAAGAGTTCCTTTTGGGAAGATAAATGCATTAATTCTCTTGAAAGAATTGGTGGTAAGGAGGCACTTGATATACTAAAAGATTTAGCCAAAAGGTACGCTGCTCAAAAGCATGTCGTAAGCATAGAAAGATCGTTAAGATCAATAAATCGTTTAGCCACAAATAAGGATGAAAAGTGGTATATTGAGTTTATAAATTCAAACCCTCATCTTGAAAGGTTTGATTTAAATAGAGCAATAGAAGGATTGGGAATAGTTGGTTCAAAAAAATCAATACCAATTATAAAGGATTTAGCCGCTTCACATAGGACAGAGGAATATATAATAAACACTTGTTATTTAAGTATTGAGAATATCTATAAAGCTACTGGTATATTAACAGAAATTACAGAAAAAGATCTATTTGAAAAATAAATGCAAATTATTAAAGAAAAGACTATAGATATTACAACAGTCAGCTGATTTTAAAGTAGAGGCACAAAATAAATAAACGGAAAAGGTAAACCTAGGTTTACCTTTTTTTAATCCAGAGTATCCGGACCCGCACTAAATGTGAATTTAGATTAGCATAGTCGGCCTTCCATTTTTAACTTCCCAAAAGACATATAGAAGAACCTGTCTTTTGTAAATGTAGTATTTTACTTTGCGAGCAATTACCTTTGACTATATTACCTAAACTACCTCCAGAAGCTAACGATTCAATAATTGCCATAAATAATTATTTCACTTTCTTTATAACTTTAGATAAACTATTCCAAGTCACAGTCAAATCATCTTTTATTTCTTTTAAATTGTCTCCTAAAGCAGTAACCTCACCGGCATTAACCCTGTATGTCAATTGATTTAGGTTATTTCCTATCCTCTTTAAATCTACTATAAGTTCTCTTACCCCTGGTATTACCGTTATCTTTTTATCCAGTACACATTTTCTTATGTATTCACTCTGACTGTAGTATGTTTTGGACCTTTTATCTCTATATGTTATATATTCCTTATCATCCAAATAACAGGATATATGATGTTTTCTTTTTCTTTCCGGACGTTTAGGATTTGTATTTAACATATCTATCCTTTCTAATTAATAAAGGGTTTGGGGAGAATCCCCAATTTAGAGTATGTGTGGCACACATGCATATCTTGCCTTACTTATATTAATATTCCTTCTATTTGCCCGGTTTAAAGTGTCTTAAGACAGCATAAAGGACAAAAAATCTTTTTACAACTACGAGTTAAAACCTGCTATTCTTCTTACTAATTATGATGGGATATGATGTTGGATCCAGTTACTTTAACTCCTTCAGGCTGATACTGATAGGCTGCTTCCCGGGCAGGTATTATACTTAGAACCTGTCCTCCGTCAAGGTAGTATTTTCCTTTGTGAACATAAACCGCTACGCTATTTATCCTTCCCAATCCTTGCAGACAAGGACCGGAAAATCTCCACCTTGACTTAAAGGACAGAACCTAATGTTCTGCTACCCTCAAGAGGAAGCGCACTATTTTAAAAGATAATGATATATATAAACAATATATTTTTACTTTAGTTATAAAGGAATAAATTAATATAAAAGAGTAGGCGTTAAAATGAAAGATAGCCATTCTTTAAGGGATATAGTTGAAAGAGATTTAATAAGAATAATAAAAGAAATGCCACCAGAGGAGCTGGTAAGTGCCTATAAGAACTTAAGCGGTATAAAGGCTAAAGTTATAAGCAATCCAGAAGTTATAGTTAAAAATAATATAGACAAAAAAGATATAATAAGAGAATACACTGCTCACCTCAGGTCACAGAATAAGGCAGATTCAACCATTAAAGACTACCTGGATACAGCAGCTAAGTTTACCTCATATTTAAAACAACATGGGATTAATATAGAGCCTCTTGCTACTGGCGACATTGAAAAGTATCTATCATTTGCCAGATCCAGGAATCTTTCAAATAACACATATGCCAAGCTTGTAAACTGCGTCAGGTCATTTTTAAGGTTTCTTTATGGGAGAGGATACACTGGTAAGGACCTTGCCTCTTTTATTAAGATTCCAGCAAAGGTTTCCCCAATTAAAGAATATCTCTCGGATATGGATATAGAAAATATTAGAAATTACCTGTCTAGAAGAAAAGAAAAATATAAAAATGAAAATTTAAGGGATAAGATAATTTTCAGTTTAGGGATTGGCTGCGGACTTAGAAGACAGGAGTTTATCAATCTGAACTGGGAAGATATAAATTTTGATGAAAGTTCCATTAATATAAAAAATTCTAAAGGCAGAAAAAATAGAGTTGTATATTTTAATAGTAACTTAAGAGAACTTCTGTATTTATATAGGAAACTGAATGGAAAATATATAAATGCTCTAATTAGAGGTGCACATGGAAAAAGATTAACAAAATGTTCGTTGCAAAATATAATATCCAAGATTTTTAAAGAATCAAAAACTTACAGGAAAAATCTTACCCTCCATAGCCTAAGGCATACCTATGCAGAAAGACTAAGAAGGAAAGGAATAGATTTACCAACCATAAGTAAACTATTAGGACATTCGAGGCTCGATACTACTGATATTTATCTGCATGTAAATAAAGATGATTTTAAAATGGCGGTATTATAGTTTAAGGTGTTAGCAATATTAGCCACAATTAAAAAGGCTACTTGCCTAATAGATTTCTATCTCTCAACTTTCTTTAATAGTATAGGTTTTTTATTCTTATGCTCGATAAATCCTTCATGATACATGATTGCTGCTATTGCAGATGCATGCCTTGGGGTTAGCTCTTTTCGATATTTTAACTCTAAATACCTACCCAGACCTCTAAGCATCGGATTTACCTCATCAGCCCCTAGTGGATACCATTTGTTGGTTTCAAGAAAGAAATTTTCTAAAATGTCATCAATTACTGAATCAGATAAATTAAATTTAGTACTCCCCCATTTAACATTTCTAATATTGTTAACTACCTCATAAAAGATTTCCTTACCTCTTCCGCTTAAAGGGAATATCTTTTCCATTATTACCATCCCAATTGATATTTTTTTATTATTTTTATATAAAAATAATAACCTTTAAAGTAAAAACAGGTCTATTGATTTTTATGTATCATCCTTTTTACTTTCCTGCCCCTATTATCAAATGCTTCAAAATAGACTTTCTTCCACTTATTTAAATTTTTTATATTCTCAGTTTTAATATATCCACTTACATTTAAATAAATCATTTGCTTAGAAGGTAGATTAATAATTTTGATCGGATCTATTCTGGATCCACCCGTAGATACTTTTCTAGTGGATTCATCCTGAGGTATAGATTCTACTAATAATTTATTATCACTATTATAAAATCTAACTTCAATATCTCTTAAAGCTTTTGGGAGTTCCGAGGAATTCATGATTTCCATCTCAAAAGAATAACTACAATAGCTCGCCTCTTTAATTTCAGAGATTATATGGTCTCCTACCCCGCTCATTTTATAAAACTTTATTCCCCAGTCAAGAAAATAAATGTATATTTTCCCTAAATTTTTTATTACGCTTGTAACAATGAGTGTAGCAATAACACCCACGGTAGCCCCTATTATCCCTTGGAATTCTGATAGAATTTTTATCACAACTTGCATTTTTTGCTCTATATTTTTAATTATTCAAAATTGAAAAAAATAGGTTTTTTTAATTCAATATATTATCTATCTCGCACGTAATTCTATTAGTTTCGGTAAGAGCAACGATAATTTTTTGGTAGTGTTCAATATCGCTATTTGTAAGAGTACGGCCTTTACGATCTTTTAGCCATTTCTGTGCAGGTTGATATCCACCAATATAGAAATTCCATGCTATTTCAGGAACATTACCAAAGTATTGTTCAGCGTTAATGAATACTTTTCCATTTTTATAAATTAATTTTTCAATTGTGTCAGAGCCAACAATGGGATAAGTTGTTATAAATTGATTTACCTTTGGGGATTCTAGAAGATGCAAAGAGCACAATTCAGAGCCAAGCGCAACAAGTCTTCTAAAAATTTTTATATCTTTAGGGTATGATATTCGTGGAAAATCAATTTTTAAAAATTCCTTGTATCTTCTACGATAACTTGGTGAATATAAAACCGCATATATGTAATATAGAATATCCTCAGGGGTAACTTTACCAACAGTCTTCTCTATTTCATTAATAATTTTAATATTAAGGTTTGGATTTTTTTCTCCATTTTCAGAATAAATATATAAAGGGAAAATATATCCCCATTCTCTTGTCTGTAAAGAAATAGCTCCACTTTCAATCATATACCTTGTTGCAAATATATGTTGAAAATCAAAAGTACTTTGCTGTCTGACTGTTATTAACCCAATATTATCTCTATTTATAAAATGTTTGAAGGTTTTTTCTCTTGGATAAGCTAAGAAACCTTTTGAGTTGCTTGTATAAGCTGTTTGTCTTATATCAAAAGGTCTATATAAAACAGGTTTTATAGCATAACCGTTTTTTAAATCTTTTTTTGCCCATTCTATTTTCCAATCTCGACCATCTGGTGGAAGATGATATTTTGACCTAAATGTTGAAATATCTTCTTTATCAAAATCAATTATTATTTCTTCTAATTCATTTTTCGTAAAAGTAAAACAAATTTTATCTCTTTTAGATTGAATACCGGAATTATACTCCATCATCAATTCATTAATTTTAAATCCTTTTTTATAGTCTTCTTCGGATTTCATATCCTTAGGCATAAAGAAATAATACGGTTCAGAATATCCATTTTTTCTCCATTTGATATTTTGTACCAGATTTTTATTAAGAAATTCGTATTTATAATCCCTTTCACCATAAACGTCCTCATATTGAACATTCCCTAAAGTATTTTTCTTTTTTTCTTTTTTAACAAAAATATTAATAGATACACCCTGCTGAATATTAAATACATTTTCATCTTTACTGCCGTCAGGCGCTTTCTCTTTTTTCTTTGAATTTCCATGTAGGTTTAGTATATAGATATCATCAAAGGTTTCTAATAAATGTTTTCGCATTTGTCGATGAGTTATTCCATCTATAAACGAATTATTGGTAATCATGGCTACGATTCCATTTTTGTTTCTTTCAATAAAATTCTCGGCAAGCCGGATAAACTTAATATAATCATCGTCAATATTAATCTTTTTTTCACCCAAATTTTTTTTGTATTCCTTAATAAGATCTAGTATCCACTTTCCTTTATTTGAAGAACTTATGCTATATGGAGGATTACCAATAACCACCATAATTGGCGTTTCATTTTTTATTACAGCTGCTTCTTTAGATTCTTCTGCAATACTTTCGGCAAGACCAAAAGCTGTAAATAATTCTCCCTGCCCTATAGCTTTTTCTAAAGAATTTGTCAGGTAAATACCAAGGCGACGGTTAAAATACTTAAAGCCAGTTTGCCCGAATGCCATGGCTAATTTTAAGTGTGCAATAGTATATGGTGCCATCATAAGCTCAAAGCCATGGAGGCGAGGGAGCAAATCATTATGAACATATGTTGGCCAACGACCTTTTTGTCCGTTCTTTAAGAGACTTGAATAAATTATGTTAATTACAGCACTAATAAATGTCCCTGTCCCAACAGCCGGATCAAGAATCTGTACCCTATGGACACCAGTTGCTGTCTTTGAGGTATCAGCTAAACCTGCAGCAAGACCGAATTCTTTCTTGAGTAGATAATCTACAGACCGGACAATAAATTGTACAACAGGTACAGGGGTATAATATGCTCCCATTTTTTTGCGTAACTCTGGATCATATTCCTTCAAGAAATCTTCATAAAAATGAATTACCGGGTCTGGTCCTTTGTGTTCTTCACCGAATAAATCAGTATCATAATATTCTCTCATTAGCTCAGGTACATCAGCATGAGAAAATACTTCGCACAGTTCATTTACAATATATTCAAGCCTTTTATCAAAATTAGGCCCAACTATATGATCAAAGAAATGTCTTAGTAGTGGATTAGATTTTGGAATAAGGTCTCTTGCTTCCTGGCGAGTAAAACTTGCAGGGCTTTCGTCATGATAACGAGCAGCAAATAATCCGTATACTAGAGTTTGAGCATACATGTCTGCGAAAGTATCTGTAGTTAGGTCATGAACTAGTAATTTTTTAATAGTTTTATATATCTTAAATAGCTCTTCATTTTTTTTCGATTCTATAGCAAGGAATTGTTTAATATTATCCCTAATTCTTTGTGCCTTACCTCCCATTATTTTTGCAAGGTGCTCGCCCGATTTTATTGGTTCTTTTTGAGATTGTGTGAAATCAATTAATGTTCTTGCCAGGTATTCATAGTTATCCGGTATTGAAGTAATTTTTCTGGTTTTTAAATCATGTTCAGCTATTTTTATTGGCTCTATATAATAAAGCCCATTTCTATAAAAACGGAATTCCAGATAATCTGTTAAAACTAAATTTGTATATCCATAATACCGTCTCATCTGTTCAGATTTTTCTATTTTATCCAAAGAGGTACCTATATTCTTTGTCTCAATATAAAGTATGGGAATACCATTCTTAATCACCACAAAATCCGGCTTATTGCCTTCCTTTGCTCTAGCATCATGGTCAAATCGCGTGACATTAATTGATTTAAAAATCTCCTTTAATAAAAACTCAAAGTCGGCACGGTATCCCATTTCGGTGGTTTCCTCATGCAAAAACTTTGGTGAGATTGATTGAATATAATTTTTGAAAATGTCTTCCATAACTTGGGTTAAAATCTTTCTTACAATCTTAATTCCTTAATAATTTTTTGGCAAATGGTTTAGGGTGTTGTGACATAACATATCTAATTAAGGAAAATACTTATTAACATAATTAAATGGTATGTAAAACTATATTAATTTTAGGAAGTTGGTCAGTTTGCAAACTTTTATTCGATATCACCATAAAAATATTTTCTTAAATTTTTATTTATATTCCTTAACACGCAATTTAAATCTGGGAGATTTTTTACTTGATTAGACAAACGATTTTTCCACATCCGTTCAATTGTATTCTTTTTTCTTTCAAGTATTTTTTTAATATTACTTATATCAATTCCTTTAAATTTTGCTTTCTCTATAAAAGCCGCTGGCAAAGTATCAAAATCAAGCTTTTGCTTAAAAAGAAAATATATATCATAGATATCTCTTGGTTCAGTTCTGCTAATCATTGCACAAAGCTTTTCAACAAATATTTCCTCAAGCGAATATACCTTAATATTTTTCTTTATCACATCACTATACTCGCTGTATATAATTTGTGGCATAATATTAAATATTATCTTTTCATTTAATGTAAAATCTACTTTAATAAAACGTCTACCCAATTTTGCTTGAAGAGGACCAACAAAACCAATATAAATGGTAATTGAGTCAGTACGGGTCTCAGTTTTTTCCGGAGGAATAATAAATTGGAATCCCTGATTTTTAGACAGATCATTAAGCATGAGTTCTAAATTTAATAATAAATTTTCTGGTGCTATTTCCTTTAAAAGAGTAAAATCCAAATCCTCTGAATAACGATAGTTAGGAAAATATATTCTTTTAAGTGCTGTACCACCTTTAAATGCAAGTACAGGAAAAAGTTTTGAGTCTGCGATACCTAGTAAGATCCATGTAAGAACGTAATCCTTTTCAAGAATCAATTCATTCATTTGCAACCTATGGGAAAGTCGAGATATTTCTTCTCTGGGAATCATATTATCTTTTTATTTTATGTCTTAGTAATATTTAATAATTCATTCTGATCAATATTTACTCTCAATTTCCAAGAGTTTAGAAACCTTCCCGTATCTTCAAGAGTGGGGTCAAGCCTGGCATAGCTTGGAGATAATAACTTTTTTAATTCAGATTGGACCTCTTTATTCGCAATACCATAAATATCGAAAAGGAATCCAAGACGCTTAACAACACTTTTTCGATTAAATCGGATTAAATATTGTATTAGTTTTCCAAAATCTAAGTCATTTCTTTTAATCCATATTCCTCTTGCGACTTCAGTAATCCCACCACAAAATTCCAATCGATCCAAGCAATCAATAATAGTTCTTTCTAAATCACTTACCTTTAGTTTCTGTGAAGGAGTAACCCAATTATCTTCCAAACCCCACATATCTTTTTCCTGGGTATATACGAATTGAAAAGTGGCCCCTAATATATCTTTGGGTCTTTTTCTATTTGGAGTGCTTATATATATTCTCAAAACAGGTTGAATGGTCATTTCATGAATTTCAAGAGCACTAAAATATGAAATATAATAGAGTGAAGGTTTGATTAGATTTTTTGCTATTAAATACCAATTTTCCGAATGTTCACCTTTTTCACCAGCAGACAAAGGAACAATTAAATATTTTCCAGAAGAAAGACGAATAAGCCACCTTTTTTTTGCCAATTTGCTTAAAATAATCCTTGTTGCAGACATAGAAGAGCCAGTTACATTTTGGGCATCCTTAACTGAAAAGATAGTTTTACCTGTTGAAGATAAAGTACTAAGTAATCTGGATTCAATATTTCCAAGTGTACGTTTTATTTGTTCCATAAAAATTACCTTTGATGTGTAATTAATTTCTTAATAGGATATATTATGCACATGTAACATAAATTTTCAAGAGCTTTATGCTATTATATTATATTACCTCATTAATTGAGGAAGAGCTGAATTTTAGAACGTTTTTATAATAAAATAGAGACGATATCCCGTAGAGCACATAAATTTAGGAACTTTAAAAACTACAAATTGAGAGTAAAAGCACTATGTTGTTATTATGGGTTCCCCTGTTAACTGATGTAGTGCCCAAAAACCTATTTGTAGTAGAGTTTATGCTATTCTGAGTCTATTTTTAATACGTGACTGTCCCATGTGGAAAATCGAACTAAATTATAGAAGAAATTATTAAAACTAATGAACTTTATAATTAACTCGGCTACTCTTGATTACGAAATTTAAAGCCAGATTATTAGGAAAATAATATTTAAAATTAAAATTCTATAAAATTATTTTACTGCAATATAATCTAATAGATTATTCCATTTAGATTCTCTAACTATTTTAATAAAATTTATTACTGCTGTAGCATGCCTTTTTTCTAAATCAGTCCTAATATAAAAACAAAATAATCTTGTTTTTCCTTCTTTTTTGATACTCAATTTACTAATTATTCTCATCCATTTTGTATTTTCTAATTGCATGTTAATGCCACCTTCAAAAAATCCATCACTTTCTTTAATAGGAAATGAATTTTCTTTTCTACCCAAATATATCCCTGTTAAATTAAATAACTTTATCTCATTATTTATTAAATTTAGATATGATTTTACTAAAAGAAATATTATTTCCATTGGAATATGTTCAATGTTCATTGATAGATTTCCACCATTTTTAAATTTCTCAATGCTGCTCAAGTCTTTAACTATTACAATTCTTCCGTCACAATCTTTATACTTATTAAGAAAATTTATTACATAAATAGAGTTTTTAACTAGACTATTTGCATTCTTTATTATATTAAATCTTACTAATTCATAATTTATCTTGGAAATACTTTTATACATATTTTGTATATGAGGGTAAATATCTATTTTATCTTCACTTAATAATTTAATTTCATCGGAAAAATTCCTTTTAAAATTAAAACCTTCCAGTAATTTTTCTTTATCAATTATTATTTCTATCTTCTTTTTTTCATCCTTAAACGCAAATGTTATTTGATGAAATGCATAACCTGTATGAAATGAATAATTCCTTAATTCATATATTAATCTATAATGAAAATAATTGTCATATTCACTAGCTGTCAATCTTTTAAAATTTTCTACTTCTTCTGATTTATTACCGAAATTGTTTTTTAAATATTTCTCCCATTTATTTAATAATGATATAAGCTGGGATATACAATTACAGACTACTTTACCCAAAATATTTATTACTGCCCTATCATCAATTCTCTCTGATTCATAATCCTCTACTACATCATTTAACTCTTTAAAACTAGATTTTAAATCACTAATGAAATTTAATTCAAAAAATATCTTATTAATAGGTTTCAAATTTTCTTCTAAAGATATGTACTTATCTTCTGCTAATTCTTCTATTACTCTCAGATCTTTTCTTTTGGGATCATCTTTATCTTTTTTTATACATGCTATTTGTTTCATTTTGATTCTTAACTAATTTATATTTATCTTTCTAGCTATTCTTTCTTTTTCTATAACATTTATTATAACAAAATGAAATAATAATCTAGGCACCAATAGTTCAATACAAACAATTCTTGTACTAAATAGAAAAAACAAATTGAAATAATATGGATCCCCTGTATAATTAAATCTGTACAATTTAAGCCTGTGCAGTGGAGAAACTGTAAGGATATCTTAAGAAATATACCCTATTTAGCCGGCTTATAAGGTAAAAAATAGTTGGAGTTAGCCTGTAAGCCGAGTTATGAGCTAAAAACACTTAAAAGACTATATAGACTTATAATCAATTCATATTCA
>Ga0315539_1001903_pt1 | contig 15116 bp, 9 predicted proteins | sample SalMarSW160150MG_FD_203097 | JGI IMG/M metagenome (GOLD analysis project Ga0315539, IMG submission 203097) | Salt marsh sediment microbial communities from the Plum Island Ecosystem LTER, Massachusetts, United States - Salt Marsh Sediment SW1601-150 ... | reverse complement strand
CAGATTGGTCGACAGTCCACGGTCAGTAGTCCACAGTAGAATACTCGCCTGAATTGATCGTTTACTCAGTGGTAGCTGTGCTTGTTTCGGAATATTGTCTCAAAAGCAAAAAACCCTGGATTCTGAAAATCCAGGGTTTTTTTGGTCTTTTGGATTTTTCGCAATTTCCTAATCCAGATACGCCCTCAGGGATTTGCTGCGGGAGGCGTGCCTTAATCTCCGTATCGCCTTTTCTTTTATCTGTCTCACCCTTTCGCGGGTCAGATTGAACCTGGTTCCGATCTCCTCCAAGGTCAAAGCCTTCTCGTGGTTCAGGCCAAAGTAAAGGTTAATCACCTCAGCTTCCCTGCGCGAGAGGCTGTCCAAGGCTCTTTCGATCTCCAGCCTCAAGGACTCATCCAGCAGGGCCTCATCCGGAGCGGGTTGGAATTCATCCTCCAAAACGTCCATCAGGCTGTTGTCCTCGGAGGTGGAGAACGGAGCATCCAAAGAAAGATGGCTGTTGGAGATTTTTAATGTGTCCGAAACCTCAACTGCACTCAACTCCAGTTCCCTGGCGATCTCAGACGGGGAGGGCTCCCTTCCGTATTCCTGCTCTAACGAGCTGGAGATTTTGCCAATCTTATGTAAGGTCCCTACCCGGTTCAAGGGCAATCTCACGATGCGAGACTGCTCAGCCAGAGCCTGGAGAATCGCCTGTCGGATCCACCAGACTGCGTAGGAGATGAATTTGAATCCGCGGGTTTCGTCAAACCTCTTAGCCGCCTTCATCAGCCCGATGTTTCCCTCGTTGATCAAATCAGCTAAGGAGAGCCCTTGATTCTGATATTGCTTGGCTACAGAGACCACGAATCTCAAGTTCGCCTTGGTGAGCTTCTCTAAGGCCTCATGGCTACCCTCCTTAATCCTTTTAGCTAATCTGACTTCCTCGGCGGCGGTGATCAGCGGAGTCTCTCCGATCTCCCTCAGGTATAGATCCAAAGATCTATCTTCATCTCTAAACCTTCTTACCTGTTTTGCCAATTACAGACCACTCCTTAGTTTTGGGTTTAAGGTTTTACCGCAATAAAAAGGGGTTCCCCGTCTCTTGATACCAAGAAGAGCATCGCTTTTTTGTTATCCTTTAGCGATCGAGCCGCCTTTTTATAATCGTCTATGTTTTTGATCTCTTGGTTTCCTGTTTTTGTGATTATGTCGCCCTCTATGAATCCGCTCTGCTCGGCCGGACTTCTCGACTCCACGGCAAGTACGATAACTCCTGGTCGAAAAGCCACGCGAAACTGAGATGCTAACGCTTCGGTACAGGTCGTGACCTCCAGACCCAACCACTGCTCCGTTTTTTCCTCTTTCGGTTTCTCTTCTTGTGGCGAAACCGTGAATCTTTCCCTATCCGCCAGAACTATGTTTTTTGAGATTCTCTTCCCCTCTCTTAGAATCTTAAGGGTGACTTCACGACCAGGCTCCACCTCCGCCACCATCATTCTGAACTTGGAGCCATTTTCCACCTTCTTTCCCTCAAACTCCAGTATAAGGTCGCCAACCCTTATCCCAGCTCTATCTGCCGGAGCGTCGGGCTGCACTCGGCTGACCAATACGCCTTCAATTGCAGGAAGATTCAAGGCGTCCGCCGTGTTTTGGTCTATCTCCTGGAAGAATATTCCCAGAAATCCGCGGGAGACCTTTCCCTTCTCTATCAGATCGGGAACTACCCAACTGGCCAGGTTTATCGGAATGGCGAAGCCGATTCCGATGTTGAAGCTCATTCCGGTGGGATTGGTGATGGCAGAATTAATGCCTATTACCTGCCCCTTAATGTTAACTAACGGACCTCCGCTGTTTCCCGGGTTTATGGAGGCATCGGTCTGAATGTAGTTCTGGTAGTTGGGAGTCTCCTCCGGGGCAAAGCGCAGGTTGCTTCTCCCTTTGGCGCTTACCACCCCGACGGTGACCGTTCGGTCCAGGCCTAATTGGGGAAACGGATTTCCGATGGCCATCACCCATTCTCCCACACGCAGTGAATCCGAATCTCCGAACTCGATCGTGGGAAGGTTTTCTCCCGCATCTATCTTCAACACGGCTATGTCGGTATCCTTGTCCAGGCCGACCACCTGAGCATCGTGTTGGCTGCCGTCGGGGAGCTTCACAAAGATGTTGTCCGCTCCCGCTACCACGTGATTGTTGGTCAGAATATAACCGTCTTTTCTGAAGATGAAGCCCGAACCCAGACTCTGCGCCTTCTCGGTCTGGGGTGATTTTCTTTCAGGAACCTCTCCGAAAAATCTCCGGAAGAAATCTTCAAACGGATAATAGTCCGGATAACCTCTTCGTTCTATGATCTTTTCTGCACTTATGTTGACCACCGCCGGGCTGGCCTTCTCTGCCACATCCACAAAAGGGCTTTCCTGGCCGAGGGAAGGCTTCTGTCCGGAAAATGATAGTCCACGGGGATGCTCCAAGGGCTGTTCTGAAGCGCTTTGGACCTCGTGGACTGCCCCGGATTGGGAAGACCAATTGAAGTTTGTCGCAATGAGCGTGCCAATCCAAATAAACAGAAGAGCAAGAGGAATGTAAACTAAGAGCTTTCTTGTTTGACCAAGGATGTTCTTATCCCTCAAGAGTTGGCCCTCCGGAAAATCACAAAATATTATTATACAACCTTCAGTTTTTTTGTCAAGGGAAATCTTGCCCCGTTAAAAACTTTTCCTCTAACCCCCTGTGTTTCTTCGTTTCGTCTTTTCGCTTCTTATAGCTTTGCACATGTTCGCATCCAAAACGCAAAATATGATACGCCTCTATTTCGATTCCGTTGCAAAAAATTTCACACCAATTCAGAAAAAATCCAAACCCGCGCTTGCATGGGACACGGGCTTTGCTTGTGCCTAAGCCTGGGCTGACTGGAAAAATGCGCTCAGTTTTGAAATCACCCTTTATTTTTCACTTGACTAAAAGAGTTGCCGATATTAATTCTAAAGGCGTATTTACGTGGAAGCTAATGTCTGTGGCATTTGATGAGAACCCTTAAGAAATACCCTGACTCTGTGCGGTTACGCATTGCACCATAACGACTTGGTCTCGTATCCGCGGTATCGAAATCCGCAAGGATAAGTCTTTCAAAGGCCTCATCGCAAAAGAAAACGACTTAGGAGGAACGATGAAAAAGATGATTGTCTTTCTTTACCTGATCATCCTTGTGCCCTTTTCGTCCGGCATGGTCCCATCAGGGCCACCGGACCTTTGGGCTCAGCCTGCTGCCAATCAGAAAATCCTGAAGCTCTTCGATGATCTGCAGGACGTGATTATTTCGGTGTCCAACACCATCAAACCTGCGGTGGTGCACATCGAGGTGGTTCACAAGTCGGGACAATTCAAATACAAGTCCCTAGCCTCCGGGCTGATAGTGGATGACCGGGGTTATATTCTCACCAACGAGCACGTGGTGGATAAGGCCCAGAGTGTCACGGTTACTCTTTCCAGCAAGATCGAATATCCCGCGGAGATAATCGGAACGGACAAGCAGACCGATCTGGCCGTGATCAAGATAGGAACCGAGGAGAAGCTCTTCGTCGCGAAATTGGGAAATTCGGATGACGTGAAAGTTGGCGAGTGGGTGATTGCAGTGGGCAATCCGTATGGATTCGACAGAACCGTTTCATTTGGAATAGTAAGCGGCAAGGGAAGGGTCTTTCCCAATCTTCCCATTGAGACTCAATTGATCAACGACTTCATCCAGACCGATGCGGCCATCGATCCCGGCTCGTCGGGCGGGCCGCTGGTGAATCTGAAAGGCGAGGTGGTGGGGATAAATTCCATAGGCTTCGGCAGAGGACAGGGATTCACCATTCCCATGAATACGGCCAATGAAGTCAAGGACAAACTTCTGACCACAGGAACCATCGACCGGGGATGGATCGGCATTACCATACAACCGCTGAGCCGGGATTATGCCAAATATTACAGCCAGCCCGATCTGCAAGGAATTCTCATAAGCGACATCATCCCCGACTCTCCTGCTGAGAGGGCGGGGCTTCGGCCCGGAGACGTAATCGTCGAATACATGGGCCAGGAAATCTCTGCGGAAAAAGAGGAGGATCTGAACAAGTTCCAGTTCCTGGTATCGCAAAGCAGGGTGGAGGAGCCGGCTCATATAAAGATAGCAAGATACGGAACTCCTATGGATATTCAGGTGGAAATTGCCAGACAGCCCAAGGTCAAGGCGGACGAGTATGAGACCGAGCTTGGGTTTACGGTTAAGGAGATCACGGACGCCATATACAGGCAGTATATGCTGGATGACAGGCTGGGGGTGTTGGTCTCCTTTGTTGAGGTGGGAGGCGTGGCCAGTACCGCGCAGTTGGAGGAAGACGACATCATCGTAAAGGTGGAGAAATCCGAGACTAAAGATTTGAATGGCTTTAAGGAAAGCCTGGAGCAAGTTAGGGGACAAAAGCAGATAATGTTGACGGTCAAGAGGGGAAAGAGCAAGCGATTCGTTCTGCTTTTGCCGGAGGAAAAGAAGACAGAGGAAACAGAGTTGGAGTAATCCTTCTGTTCGTCACGGACGAGAGGCCCGGCACCAACGAAAGAGGTGCACTCTGGGCGGGATGAATTCCCGCCCCTATGAGAGAGGTTTAGCTACAATGCATAGGGCAGGGTTCATCCTGAGGGGATTCACCCCGAAGGGCATTTAGCCCTGCCAAAGGGCTGTCGACACTGACAGCCCTTTCTTTTTGGCGTTGAAGGAGGTTGGTGGCCTTGGTGGGCTTGGTGACCTTGGTGGCCTTCGTTTTTCAAATTTTTTCATGTCTCCGAATCCGGACCGAGTTAATTCCGCACAGATGAAGGGAAAAGGTTGAACATGGTGTCGGCTTCGCAAAATCGGTCTGCTTGATTCTAAACATGACTCACTCTCCTCGCCTGTTGGTTCAGGGTACCCTTACCCTGAACCGGAGCACAAGGTCAGGGGTGAGGGTTTATCCTGAACCCGCCTCTGGCGGGAGAAGGGCACCCCTGACCAACGAGGATTCCGAACATAGCTCACTCTCCTCATAAACAATCGGAATACCTGTTTCAACATTGAAGTTGTAGCGATTTTGATCTGTCTGGGGAGATAGCATACAGCCAGACTCTCAGGTCACACCCGCCAAACGCAGACAAGACCTGATAGAGCCGGAAATCAAGAGAATCACTTTACGCACCGATGTTCGCGAACAGGTTTGCCCATTCTTTCAGCGGCGCGGTGAGCTTGTCGAAGCGAACGGAAATGACCGTGCCATTGACCATTCGTGTTGCCTCTGGGGTTATCATGACAACCCTGGCCGTCTTTGCAGTGTCCGCATGATCCTCTATGAATCACAGCCTTCTGTTCAGCAGTCCAGTTCTCGTAAACGTAAAAACTCATGACATCTGCCTCTATTTCCTAGAATAGTGTCAGGAGCACGGGGCTGTTGCCCTACTACTCTAAACAAGCTCAAAACGGACACCAAAAACCCCAGCTCTGCTCTACAGCGGAGCGAAAAGTTGGGTGTTCAAATGTGAGCTTCATATTTCTTCATTTCGTTCCTGACTTGGCTCAGAAGTTTTATTATATTCTCTCGGGCATTCTCCATGATAGAAGACAGTTCCTTTAAGTCAGACCGTATTTGATTATCCAATTCTTTGATCTTGTTTTTGACCAGAGCTTCGTCTTGTGTGCGTTGGACTTTGGGTTGTAATGCATAGAGAACACTCAGCGACTTGGCTAAGGCCGCAACGGAGGAAAGTTTGGTGAAGTAGGTTTTGATGGATTTGTTTTCCCAAAATGATTCGTCTACATCAAAGTAAAGTAGAAATGAATGAGCTAAATCGTCGGACAATTCCAGGACCTTTTTTAGTTGGGCGCTAAAAGTAGAATTCATAACTTCAAACACTTCAGGTTCCACGCCTTCCTCCAAAATAGGAGCATTCTCATAAAGTTTGGCAAGCGCACCTATGGCTCCTGCCGTAACATACCACTGAGATACAGCAGCTTCAGCGGCTTTAAGCTTTCTGGCAAAGAATGATTTTTGCAGTGAATATTTATGTTCTTTTGACTTATGAATCAGGTCCAATATTTTAGTTATGAATACTGTTATAATCGAACCTATTAGTCCGGCAAGTATCGCATTCATATTGAGTTGCTTTGCAGAGCTAGTTTATAGCCTTTTAGGTCAGGTTGCCTGCGCATCTGACAAATGAATGGTGTCAGGAGCACGCGGCCGCCACACCTCTAATGCCCCAAGTCTCTTAATATCTGTTCCATGAAGTCTTCGTGACTCTTGTGATGACCATCTATTTTCGAAGTTATTTCAAAAATACTTATTGCCTTAAACGCATATTCTCTCCATTTATCGTCGCCAGTTCTTCGCAAACAATCAGCCATGCCAACGTACGAAAAAGGAAAACGAGGGTGCTCTTGGATCGTTCGTTGGTATCGTTTCAGAGATTCATCGTCGCATTTGAAATACAATATCCCATCTTTTTCAGTTAATGTTTCTTCCATGATCCTAGAGATGGCCGTTGAATGTTTGAGTCCAAATCCAGCTACAAACGATTTGCCGCTTGGATTGAGCTTTGAAACATACGCATAATCTCTTATGTTTTCAACTGTTTGCTTTAATCCGGCCTCTTCGCGGTTGCCGCGCCGAACGAGGATTATTTGAATTATGGCACAAATCACAAGTGCAGATATTGCTATAATTCTCAATAATCTTTTGCCTCTTTCCGGTTTAGAGAATCCAAGAATCGCTATTGCCAGGGTTACTATAATAAGAATGGTCTGTAACATTTTCTTGAAATCTACTCTTCGTGATGATAACCGTAACTAGTTGCTCTGTGGTTTCCGTATAAGAATTATTATATGTGTTAAGCTCAGCCCAGAACACCCAACTGTGCCGCCTATACGCTGCGTCTTCCTAGATACATAATACATACTACAATCATCTATCCGACCGTGTCAAGCACTTTTTAGATTAGTTTCGGCCCCAGCTTAAGGCGACGGGTGGCCCGGCCTGTTCATCAGGCCGGGTCTATCATAAAAAAACAAAACGTGCCATCACCACCATTCCGGCCAGTCTACCTCAATAGGATCGGTTTCTCTGGTCTCATAGAATCTGGCACTCGACCACTTCCAGTCGGCAGGCGACTCAACCAATCCTTTTCTAACGGGGTTGAAATGCATATACGTTAGTGTGTTTGCGAAAGTCTTGTCTTTGTACACGTTTCGATCGTAACCCCCACCAGCCTGCCAGAAACGTCGAACCTCTCGAGTGCCTTTACGCACTCGTAGCTTCTTACAAACTTCCGGCCATCTGTTCTGTAAATGGTTCAGAGCCTGAAAACTGAACGGACGTTTTATCGCTGTTAGAATAGCAGAGATGGAGATGTCCTGATCAGGGTAGATCAAGAGATGCACGTGATTCGGCATAACCACATAGCCGTAAACATTAAACAACAGCCTTTGCTTCGCTCTTTCCAAGTTCTGAAGGAAGGAGGAATAGAGCATCGGGCTTTTGAATAGCCATAGCTTCTTGTAGCACGAAAAAGTCAAATAATGGATATGACCTTCTCCTGTGTAATGTTTAGGCTTCATGCTTTTCTGGCATATTTAGGATATACCCGGTCTGGCAAGCAGACCGGGCCACCCACCGCAGCAGGCGATCGTTAGCCCCGTCGCTCTAAGAGTTGGAGACAGCTGGGCAACGACTCCTTCAGAGCACTGGCCATAGGAATAGTGGCTTGCCCAAGGAACTGTCGTGCGTGACTCAGCGGGACAAGAACCAGGCCTGCTACCTCGCCGTCGGGAAAGCAAATCTTCCCGAATCGATCTTGCCTGACTCGAGCAACATAGACATCGCGCCATTCGGAATTGTGAAAATTGTCTTCGACCCGGGATTCGTCGAACGCATAGCCGCCAACAGGTTGAAGCTGCCCATCGAGATCTGATGGGTCGAGACCGGTCTCTTCGAGCATCTCAGCAAATGCCGTGTACTCCTGGGAACTTGACCGTTGCGAGGTCATGTGACCGCCGACCGAGATGTCGACGTGCCCGGGCGAGTCATCTTTGCTCCAATCCCGGATTTGCAGAAGCAGGACATCTCCGAGAGAGGGGCTTCTCCAAATCATGAGTATGTGGGAGCACCGATGGCGCAGTGCGAGCAAGTGGCAGATCCACCGGGGAGCAGTCGTGCCCAGTTCCCGCCCTTGACGATCGAAGAGAGGCAACGCCTCGGTGTTGTCAATGGAGCGTAGTTTGTCCTTCGCGGGGGCCAGTTCAGCACTCACCCGATCGAGCTCCTCTTGGGTGATGCCCTGGCCGTGTCGGAGTTGGTGGCGCAGCTGATCTATCCTAGAATCATTCACTACGTACCTCATGCCTGGATTCCTTTCTGCGAGTTGACTATTGATTCTATGATTCGCGTATAAAAACCTTCGTTTGAGTCAGCGCCAGCGAGAGAGACCCAAGCATGTTAGGCGTGAGCCGTATCTTCCTAGAAAATCAATGTTTATTATAATCCTTCATGCAACCCTGTCAAGCACTTTTTAGATTACTTTCGGCCCCAACTTGAGGCAGATGTTCTTCACCCGCCGTTTATGTCCCGTTCCTGCAGAACTCAAATGGGCAATAAGAAGCTAATCCCCCTTTGTCCCGCTTTGCAAAAGGGGGATTTTAAGAGAATCACTCCTAGGATATACCCGACCGTTCCGTAGCCGGGGCTCCCAGCCCCGGCACACATGGCACGCCGGGCAAGGTGCCCGGCCTACGAACTGACATATTCTCGGTATACCCGGTCTGGCAAGTTTACCCGCCTATGGAGGGCAGACCCGGCTACGCACCGCTCAGAGGAATGGGTCAGTTGACTCAAATGAGGTGCGACCCTTCAGGGCGCGCCTTCAGGACGAGCTCCCCCCAGCAGAAGAATAGACCCCGCGTGTCATGCTGAACGAAGTGAAGCATCTTTTGTTTCAGATTCTTCGTGCCCCCCCACGTGTGAACCGCATCGTGGCCATCGGACCAACGGGGGTTTGTAGGGGTCGGATTCATCCGACCCGCCGGGCTCGATGAATCGAGCCCCTACAGAAGCCCTCTCTTATCGTATTTGATTGGTGAAGCACGCTAACGAGGAGGAAGGGATTTAATCCCCCTCTATCCCTCTTTAGAAAAGGGGGATTCAAAAAGAACTGCTCTTAGAATATACCCGGTCTGGCAAGTTTACCCGCCTATGGAGGGCAGACCGGGCCACCCACTTCTGAGACCCTTCACTTCGTTCAGGGTGACACTCTTCCTCAAAATCGCTACCACTTTAATGGTGAATCAGATATTTCCAGTGTCTATAGGAGGCCCAACTGTGGCATAGGCTCTATGGTAAAGAATGAAGATATGATTACAAGGAGAGAAAAAATCCTAAAAAACAAACCTCAGCTAGGTAGGTCGGGCTTTCCCCCGCAAAAGGCGCGGGGATGCCCGACAAATTGTGTGCTAAAGCGTGAGGATATGGTTAAGGGAGAGGAAAAAAAATCAAAAAACAAATGTCAGAAACGTCAGAACCATCAGAACCGTCAGAACCTCCAGTCCGTAACCGGGGTTCATCCTGAAGAGATTCACCCTGAAGGGCTCCTCGGCTTCAAGCTGATCATGGCCTCAGCACAGATCCCCTGAGCCAATTGACGATGGTCCTGACAACGGGAACCCCCTCGCCGGTCTCAGGATCATAGAAAGAATGGTTCACCCCTGGCAGTACGATGATGCGGTATTCTTCGTTCCCGCTTTCCTTCATCAGCGACGGGATGTTGCTCACGCTTGACTGGGCTGACACCACCCTATCCTTCTCTCCATAGATGGACAGCCATTTGGCGCGCATATGCTTCAACTCCGACATGTAGTCCCGCGATGCCGACCGGAACCTGGGCCAGAGGAAGATCAAGTTGCTGTCGGCGAACACCTCCCGATAGGGGGTAGGCAGGGCCAAAGGGTCGATCTGCTTTCGCATCTCGGTGATCTCGGCAGCCACGGCCTCAAGCTCAGTCGTATCGCTGTGAGCCCAGGCACCATGGTGTCGCCGCCACAGGGGCATCACTATCTGTACCAGGGAATCGGAGTAGCCCCGGTATTCGAGGGCGTACTCTATGTTGCAGTTTGCGTGTTCCTCCCCCGGCATTATGGGGGCGGAGCAGCTTACCACGAAGGATATGCCCGGGTACCGTGCCGCTGCCAGCGGAGCAACCAGTCCTCCCCCACTCCCGCCCATGACGCCGATTCTGGTGGAGTCGATTTGCGAGTGCCCTGCAAGCTCCCTGGCAATGTTTACCACATCGTCGATGAAATCGTCCTCTGTGGCCTCAGCGTAGACTCCACCGGAGGGTCCCGTACCCCGCTTGTAGTAGACCAGGGCAGCGATGCCGCAGCGAGCCAGCCTGGGGGCATAGTATCGGGGCGACTGAATGATCAACTCAGTCTCGTTGAACCCGCCAGGCGCCAGGATCACCAACGGCCACCGGCCCCTCTCGGAAGGCAGGTAGAGCTGCGCCGACAGTGAGATCCCCTTGGACGGAATCACGCAGTCCTGGATGAGGTATGGTTGGACAGTATCGCCGGGGGAACCGAAACACTCAGGCCTGATCAGCAACTCAGCGACCTCTTCACTGGTGAGGACATGGTCCGATTTCAGACTGATGCCGGAGGCGAGTGTTTTCGTCTCCTGCGTCGACCCGGTTCCTGTACAGATCAACTGGAGAGAGATCGCAAAGACAAGGCATTTTGGCCATATTGGAACCATAAGGCGCTCCTCTCACTTACGGGACGATATAATCCGCTTTGTTACCTAGGCGGTCCGGCCTATTCATCAGGCCGGGTCTATCACATTCCATACGGCACCAACCAATCCCTTTCTAACAGGATTCAACTTTATGTACTCTAGCCTGTTTGCAAAAGTTTGGTCTTTATGGCTGTTTCGATCCGATGCCCCACTAGCCGGCCAGACCGGGCCAGCCACTTTTGAGACCCTTCACTTCGTTCAGGGTGACACTCCTCCTCAGAATCGCGCCCAGCATATACTCAGTCTGGCGAGCAGACCGGGCCACCCATCCGCCAGGTCCTTGCAGAGTACGTGAATCGCTTTGCACATAGACTTGGCTGGTGCTTGGTTACGTACCATGCGCCCCTTTTTTGGCCGGCCTTTGTATCCTACTGAATGTGCTAGGGTTATAATGGACATATGAAGTTTGTCGGGCATCCGCCAGCCTGCGGCCGAGAAAAGCCCGACCTACGAAGCCACGGCACACAAGTTGCTTTTTATGCTGAACAGAATCTTGCACAATTCGGTGTAGGATGCACTTGAGGATTGGCGAAAACGGGATAACCTTATGAACAAAATATCCAGCGAGCCAAAAATAAAGTGCTACATTGCGGCAAAGACCAATCTGCGGGACAGAACCGTAAGGCAAACCGGATTGATCTCGTTTGCCATACCTGATCTGGGAGTGCTCTTCAGGGTTCGCGGGCTTGGCTCACATTACGAGCTGGAATACATGAGCCTGCTTTCTCTTCTGCGTTTCATCGAGTTGAACCGGTCGGCTTTTGAGAATCAGAAAATACACGTCTACAGCACCAGCTCTCTTTTAGTTTATCAGGTGAATCAAAATGCTTTCTGCCAAATAGAACTTGAGAAGCACAAGAATCTGGCTGTTGCCTACAAGAATATTCTGAAATTCTCCCTAAGCTGGATACCTCAATCCGATAACAGGGCAGAAAGCGGCATGCTGGATCTGGCTCCTTTGAAAAACTCCTTCAAGATGAATCTTTCCTTCGACTCCGGTCTTAAAGCTGAAGGGCATGATGGAGCCCTTGATCTCGGGAATCTTGACAAGAAGCTCAAATAGCCCGAAGCTAAGCTCACCCACGATTCGACTTATTCCCCAGCGACAAGGTGTGCGGTGGGGCATCCTCGACTGCGTCTCCTCTCGTCATTTAGCTTACAATCTGCCGCAAGGAGGTGATCCCCCAAGAAAGAGATAGTTGATCAAATAGACCACATCCGCTGTATCGACGGCTCCGTCGCAGTTTACATCACCCTTGTATAATGGATCCGGTGCGGAGGCTCCCAGAAACAGGTAATTCGTCAGACAAAGAAGGTCGGCGACATCGATCGCCCCATCGTCTGTGACGTCTCCGCGTGCACAAACGCAATTAAATTCAGGGATGATGCAGTACGTGTCTGTGGTGTAAGACGCTGTCATGTGCTCCGGTGGGAAGAAAGTGGTGTCAATGCATAGAGGGAAATCAAGAGGTATATCCTGCTTCAGCATGCAGCGCAGGTAAGCCACAATTCCGGATCCCGGGACCAAATAGTCCGTTGAATCAAAAGGAAGAGGTCCCTGCGGCCACCAGTAAATTTGAATCCCGGTGGTGTCTCGGAGAACGCAGAGAACGTCCATGTCTGCTAATCTGGTAAACTCAGTTATCAGGGTATCGAGAAAAATCGCTTTGCTGGGGTCGGGAATTAAGAGAGAGAGGTTGAAGAATACCGAGTCGTCATTGAAAACGAAGATTGGAACGTCAACTGTATCTCCCGCTGATCCCCAAATCTCCTGGATGCTCAAACTATCTCTGTCTCCCCGATCGTCACATGGTCTAGACCCGTCACAATAAATAGGGTCTCCATAGATGACATGAAGCTCCAAAGCAATCACATCACCGATGCTAACCCGAGTATCACCATTAGCATCTCCAGCCTCATACGGATCCGGCGGGGCTCCCTCTTGGAAAAGGTACTGAACCAGATACACAATGTCCCCCATGTTTACGATTGCGTCTCCATCCACATCTCCGCATACGAAGGGAGTCGCCTGCTTGACAGGTGAGGCGGCCATATATTCTTGAGGAGGTTCCGCTCCCGAAACAAGAATCGCCAACGAAAACATTGACAGAGCCAAGCCAAATAAGATTTTTGTTTTCATTTCTTTCTCCTTAGGCATGAACCCAGAGGTTCCTACCTTTAGAAGATTGGTTAACGGTTTTCAAAGACTCTCTCCTCCTCCGGTTACCTGCAGTTGAGATGCGCATGCGGGCTTCCCCAGAGGCTGGTGAGAATGAACTCTTACGTCACCTGACATCCGACCTCCTTTGTTAGACGTTTACGACAGGCCAGTCCCTGCCCCAATCCTTCGCCGCCTTATGGACGCTTGAGCATCGCATGAGGAAGCGGGAACTAAGGAACTGTTTTGCCCGCTTCAGAATGTCTTAAGATGTTTTCCCAAAGAGCAAAGACGAAAGATACCCACAATTGGAATACGTGCGTCAACAACAGGAATATCCCTTTGCGGAATACAAGGCTTCGTTTTTCCTCACCATAGTAATTTAGCAATAATATTTCAGAGGTCAAGGAAACAAACACCCGGATTCGGTGAATTTATAGAAGATGGATTGCGCAAAAGCGCGGAACTTTCCTGATTGGTTTCCTCTTGACTTCGGATAATCTTCTGATAAATTACACGTGGGTTCAGTCCCTTGGCTGGCCGAAGAATCTCAAGCGCGATTGGCTGAGCCAGTAAGCTGAAGTTAGAGTCTGGCCTTCACTGTTGACATTTTAGCTTCGATCTTGATGTTTCCATTTTCCAGTTCCAAAAGAGCTCTTCTTTGCACCACTTTGATATTGACTTCGTTTTGTCTGCTCAACTTCTCAGGACCCGAGGCGGATCAGGCTCAAAAAAGTGGCGAGGAATCCGCAGCTGCGTTGAGTATGGCGGAACCGGAAATTCTCTTCAGCCCGAAAGTCGAGCCGGTGATCTCACCCGACCTCTTCCATTTACTTTCCAGTCTTTCAGCCGCAGATAACGTGAGAATATGGGTATTCTTCACAGACAAAGGTATTTTCACCCGGGAAGATTATGCTATATCGAAAGCTTCCTTCGCAAACACCCTTTGCCCGGCAGCTTTGAAAAGACGTGCAAAGAATAAGGTTGAGGTCGACTTTTTTGATCTGCCGGTAGAGCAAAGCTATGTAGACGGAATCTTGTCCCGTGGAGCAAAGCTAAGGCGAAGATCAAAATGGCTGAATGCGGCAAGCTTTGAGATTCAGGCGCACAAGATCGAAGATATTGCCAGTCTTCCCTTCGTGAGACAGATAAGAAGAGTAGTGGGCTTTAAAAGGAAACCGGTTGAGTTGGGTCCACCGCCTGATTTCAGCCAACAGAAACTTGTCGAGCCTCAGTACGGCAGAAACTATGGTCTCTCTCTGGCTCAACTTGACCAGATAAACGTTCCCATCGTGCATGACATGGGCTACAAGGGTCAGAACGTTATCGTCTGCATGCTGGACACCGGGTACAAGAAGGATCATCAGGCATTTGATTTAGCTTTTTCAGAGGGACGGGTGTTGGACGAATATGATTTCATAAATGATGACCAGAACACTGATAATGAGCCGGGGGATCCATCGAGTCAGCATGATCACGGCACCTATACCTGGTCCGCCCTGGGGGGAGCATTCGATGGACAGCTCTATGGCCCGGCTTACAAGGCCAGCTTCTTATTGGCCAAAACCGAGGACATCGCAAGCGAGGAGCCGATTGAGGAGGACTACTGGGTGGCCGGGATGGAATGGGCAGATAGCCTGGGTGCGGAAGTGATCTCCAGCTCGGTGGCGTATTCGGATTGGTATACCTTTGAAGATTATGATGGCAATACCGCCGTTACCACCATCGCGGCAGACATAGCAGCAAGCCGGGGAATAGTGGTCTGCAACTGCATGGGAAATGATGGTCCGGGATACGGTACCCTGATGGCTCCTGCGGATGCCGATAGCATCTTAGCCTGCGGAGCCGTGGATGCTTCCGGGAACCTGGCCGGTTTCAGCTCCTGGGGTCCTACCTATGACGGCAGAATCAAGCCGGAGGTGCTGGCCAGAGGTGTGGGCACGTACTGCGCCGCTGCCTTTGCCACAGATGAATACACCTTTGCCGGTGGCACCTCGCTTTCCACTCCGTTGGTGGGAGGGTGTGCGGCCGCCCTTCTGTCTGCTCATCCCGATTGGACGGTGATGCAGGTGAGGGAAGCTTTGACGATGACGGCCAGCAACGCCGCATCTCCGAATATCGAATACGGT
>Ga0315539_1001902_pt1 | contig 15117 bp, 14 predicted proteins | sample SalMarSW160150MG_FD_203097 | JGI IMG/M metagenome (GOLD analysis project Ga0315539, IMG submission 203097) | Salt marsh sediment microbial communities from the Plum Island Ecosystem LTER, Massachusetts, United States - Salt Marsh Sediment SW1601-150 ... | reverse complement strand
GTTGTTGAATTCGTGGGCGGTGCCAGCTGCCAGTTCGCCAAGGGAAGCCAGCCGGTCAGTGCTCATAAGCCGCTCATTTTGTTGTTTTTGTTCAGTAATGTCTCTGGTAATATGTACACTGCCGACGACCTCACCTTTCTTATTGAAGATTGGAGACGTGCTTATCTCAACATAAGTCCCCTTCTCGTGTATAAAGAACTCGGATTTGGCTGGCTTCTCAGTCCGCAACGTTTCTTGGTGAGGGCAGCCTTCTATGGGTTTTTTGCTCTCACCCATTACCTCATAGCAGTGCATACCGATGACTTGGCTGTGCTCCACGTGATACATGTCAGCAAATGCCTTGTTTACCCGCAGAAGTCGGAAGTCCTTGCTATTAATACAGACAGCATCGTTGATGGAATCGAAGGTCATGCTCCATTCCTCGGCTGCGCGCTTTAGTGCTTCATCTATCTCTTTTCGTTTGGTGATGTCTCTGGCAATGATGATGTGACCAAACAGATTGCCCTGAGCATCCTTCAATATGTTGATACTCAACTCACCAGGAAACTCAGAACCATCTGCTCTGAGCAGAGTGTATTCGACGCCGCTAATTGCTCCATCTTTTATAGCTTTCTTCAAGTTGGCTGCTATTCTCTCGTGCTCGCGGGGAGCAAGCAGTTCAAAGACACTTTTCCCCAGAAGCTCATTCTTGGAACTAAATCCGTGCATCTCCACCGTTCTTTGATTTGCCTCGGTGATGATACCTTCAAAATCAATAACTAATATCCCGTCGGTGGCCGACTCAAATATTTGCCGTAACTTTTCTTCCGAATTCCGCAGTGTTTCCTCCATCTGCTTGCGCTTGGTCACGTCCCTAGCAAGCTCAAGACAGGAAAAAACCCTGCCCTCGGCGTCTCTAATGGGATTAGCCGTATTTTCCCAGAAGATAACCCCCCCCGAAGGCGTTACTATCCTCCTCTCCGCGGTGTATGACTCACCATACTTAAATGCCTCTTTTACTGGGCACCCGTCACATACATTCTTGTTGCCTTCAAAGGCGAGGTAGCATTTCTCCCCCATGCGGTCACCAAAAAGTCTCTTCGCCAGCTTATTTTGATAAATAACGTTATAGTCTCTATCAATTATATTAAAAGCATCAGTCATGGCATCTATTAGTGATTGCAGCTTGTTCCTCTCGGCCTGCAGCGCCTCCTCTGCCTGATTACGCTCGGTGATGTCTATGAAGTTCCCCAGAATCGCCCATCTCCCATTGTACCGGATGGTGACAACTGACTCCATTATCCACTTAATGCTGCCGTTCTTGTGGGTCACTCTGAATTGGTATGGCAAGATGCGTTCTCCCTTCAGCATCTTTATGGTATTTTCTCTGACCCTCTCCTTGTCTTCGGGAGCGATAAGCTCTAGAGAATCCCTGCCCAGCAATTCATCTTCCCTGTAGCCGGTGATATTCTGGAAGGTGGGGTTGGTATAGCAAAACCTTCCATCCTGTACGATGCAAAGTCCAACTGGCGATTTGTTGGCTAGAATCTCGAATAAGTTTTCTGTCTCCGTTCCTTTGGTCACTAATCTCATGTATCCACCCGCTTACTTTTCCCGACTTGTTACCGTAACATGGCAGGTCTTCGCTCTAATGGTCTCCGTCTGGGCTGGGGTGAATAATCTCCAGCCCCGCCGGTCACGGTACGCGACGTCGGAAATTATCCCTTCTTTCAACCACATGAACAGGGCATTTCTACTGATGCCGATCATCCGGCAAACCTCAGCTGTCTTGTAAAAGTTCTGATCATCAATAACGACAGGTATATGTTCCTCTCCTGAAACTATTCAACTATACCACTCGGAAAACGTCAATCACCCATTTGTACTGGTTATTCCATTACTTTAATCCTGCCCTTTCAGAGGCTCCTGTTGGTCAAATATCTGATACAAACACTTGGACTGTTTCTATAGACCTCTATTCAGACCGGCCACCAGTGGAGTTGGGTCGTAACATTCATTATCCTCAGAGGGTTACGATGCAGACACTATCAGCAGAAGAGGTTAGTCGGTTTCTTGATATGGCAAAGGATACAGATTATTACGTCTATTTTGCTACACTCCTCTATACTGGTTTAAGACGCGGAGAATTACTTGCTTTACGCTGGCGAAATCTGGATTTAGGTAGCGGCAAATTATGGGTAGTAGAAACAGCGTATCGGCTTGGAAGTGGAGAATACAGGATTAAAGAGCCTAAGACTCCACAGAGCCGGAGAACTGTAATATTACCACATTCATTGGTTGAGCTATTAAAGGTTTATCGGTTTGACCAGGAACTATTAAGGATTCAGCTGGGCATTAGCTTAGAGGCTGATGATTTTGTTTTCATTCGTCCAGATGGTAGCCCTATCAATAACATAGGCATTACACTGGGGATATATATAGCCATGTCTTGCCAGGGCTACAGGAAGCGGCTGCGGTGAAGTTTAACAGGATTTTTGAGGTGGGTGAGGATGAAAGGTTAGATGCTAATGTTAGCAAATTCTGATGATTTAGCTAGTAGGCCGTACAGGATTCGAACCTGTGACACCCTGATTAAAAGATACAAAAGGTATGTCCCTGAGTGTGAAAAGAAGTAATTACTGATACTTTTTATTGGCGATTTAGCTTCAGATGGTGCTGTTTAGTACCATCTTGTTATTTGTGGTGGTGAAAAGTTCGTTAGCAAAAATGTTAGCAATATTCAGTTATTGTTTTTGAGAAATATCTTGTTTATCAAGACATGCTAGGGAACAATTTGGTTACACAAGCTATGCAATATATACAAATAATAATCAAGATACGTTATTTTGTTCCTAGTACCTGAAATCGCTTTCTTCGTCATCAAGAATCTTCCAGGAGTCATACCTCTTGGATTATAACCGATTTCGCTCCTTATCAATTGGCGGAAGTTATTTTGTGCGTATTCAGAACGGTGGGCAATTCGGTTTCGAATAACATATATGTTTGTTAATTCATGCTTAGCCGCTGAAATGGCACTAGAATATGGTTCACCCATGTGTAAGTATATTTTCGTTCGATTAATAGTTTCATCAGGAGACCAAGCAAGGTAATTCTTCCCCGCTAATATTGTGGATAGTGCATTTGCAATAGAAGTCTGCTTTCTAATTAACAAAATTGGTGAATTCCCAGACGGGCAAGGATGACCGCAAATATATCGAACGAAGGTTGATTCAAGAAATGCTTCCCAAGAAAGGTGGATTTTTAGAAAATACAAGCATACATATAATTCGATTTTACGGTTATCGAGATGGACATGTGACCCTGACCTAATTTCAATCCTATATTTTCGTAATTCTTTGGGGACATCAGTAGTATAATTGATGTCATTCTTAAATTGAGTTGCGCAATATAGTAACGGAGAATTACGCTTGAAAGAAATAGAACCAGTGACCATCAATCATAAAGAGTTTTGATTTCATTCCAAAAGTATTTGTGTCTAATTCTTCGTCTATCAGGATTAGCAGTGCCACGCCTGGAGGCTTCGTTCAATTCATTATATCTTTTAGGAGGAGAGTTTGATTGAATGATGGTGCTTAACTTTTTAAGAGCGGTGTAAATAAAATCGCGTTCGGATTTTGTAAAACGGATGCGAGGATAATCCTGCAAAGGAATACCATATAAAGCATCGTAAATGAAGATAAAAAGACTAAAAAAGAGTGGGACTCGTTTATATGCTGTATTATACAATTGGCTTCCAAATATTTCACCAATAAGGTCGATAGTTTTATCGAACCTCTCAGTATATTCACCGGCTTCAGGAAACTCAGCGTCATATTGTTCGTATATTCTTTTCAATTGAGTATCATTAGTGGGTCTTATGCCTTGTAACATTGTAAGGAAAAGCTCAGATACTAATTGAGCATCATACATTCTAGATATCTCGTTATCTGTTAATATCCGGTTGTTGACCCACCATGCATAATGTCTGAATCCTAACTCATAAACTGTTTGTTTGAATTCACCGAAATATTGAGCGTTGCGAAGTTCTTGTTTATTTAGTGGTACAGTGTAGGTATTCAATCGAGCGAAGACTCTTAAAACCTCCTGGTCACTTACTCCCTCGAGTATACTGACGTTTAGTTTATAAGAAAGGATTTGAGTTTGAACATCTTGTGGAAGCTCGGCATATGTTTTGCCATAATAATCTTTATTATGGGACCTTGACATCGTGAATTTACCTTTGATGAAGTCAAAAATCGTGCCGATGCGTTGTTGCCCATCTACAACTTCTCGAGTGGTTCGACCTTTCTTGGGGTCAATGATGTATCTAATATACACAGGTGGGATTGGCATCTTTTTAATGATAGAGTCAATAAGGTACGACTGAGCTTGGGGTTTCCAAACGCGGCGTCTTTGGAATTTTGGAGATATAATGAGTTGTTGGCTGGTTTCCCAATTTAAAAATTCACCAATCGGATACGGGCTTATTATTGGCTGGTTATCCATAATTAAGACCTCCTTTCATTGTTTGAGTTAAGCCAATTGATGATTACCGCTGGTTTTTTATTATGTAATTTTACCATAATCTACGCCTTGTTGGATTCATTATGGAATGTTGAAGTTAGGATAACAAAATATCTCTGAGAAAGGGCTTGGCAAGATTAAACAAATTTAGAGAGGCTGATGTTAGCAGAAAGGGAGGAAACAAATAGTAGGCCGTACAGGATTCGAACCTGTGACACCCTGATTAAAAGACGGAGGCACAGGGTTCCGCCTTTCCATCTTTTTTGAAATTTTTTTAAAAATATCCGCACAAGGACTTGACAAAATTAATTAATGTTATTATAATATATTAAGATATTTAACTTACATATTCATTTTAATAATGGAGACCAAATGACTACAGAGTGGAACGAGCTAACAAAAATGACCCAGGGAAAGCCTGTAACGGTTGAACGGGTCCGTGTGGTAGACAGCGGAATCGCCATCGAGGGCAGCTTTACACCGCCACCTCTAGCCGGTCTCCCGTGGGAGGACCAGGTGTTTGTGATGGCATTTATCCGCTGTCACGGCTCCATTAAGGAGATGGAGGAAATGTTCGGCATAAGCTATCCTACGGTGAAAAACAGGCTTAACCGCATCGCCGGGCAATTTGAGTTTGGCGAGATCGTCAAAATTGCCGCTGAGGAGGGAGTGATTGACGAGCTGGAACGCGGTGAAATATCCGCCGAGGAAGCAATAAGGAGGTTAGCGAAATGAAGCGTCCACCCATGTTGATGCATGTGAAAATTCGAGGTGAGAGAAGGGGATTTGGCTTGTGGCTGCCCCTTTTTTTACTGCTGCCGCTGGCGCTGGCAGCGTTTATTATCCTGTCACCACTGATATTAATCGCAATCCCCGTTTTCTGGCCGAAAGGCTGGCGGAAAAGGGCGCTGCACATTTTCGGAGCTGCTTTCGAGATATTATGCTCAATGCGTGACCTCAAAGTCGATGTTCAGAGTGATCATCATTGTATATATATTTCTGCCGTATAAATGGTAAAGGAGGATATTAACATGGATGAGAACAAGAAAAGGATCTTAGAGATGCTTGCCCAAAATAAGATAAGCACTGATGAAGCTTATCGGCTCCTAAGTGCGCTGGAATCTGAAGGGAGCGCAGCTGAAGGCACTCCGAAGGCAGGGACAGCAGCAAGGATGAAGTCCAAATACCTGCGCGTCTGCGTGGTGCCTGGCCATGAACGCGACCACGGTGGTAAGTGCGAGCGTGTCAATATCCGTGTGCCCATGACGCTAATACGCGCCGGCATGAAGTTTACTTCTCTGCTACCACCCGAGGCAAGAGACAAAGTTAACGGGGCTCTGCGTGAAAAAGGTATAGATTTCGACATGCGTAATCTGAAGCCAGAAGCCATGGACCAACTACTAGAAGCTTTGAGTGACCTTGAAGTGGATGTAGCGAGCAGTGATGGAGAAACGGTGAAAGTTTTTGTCGAATAGCAGTATTATGAAGCAATTCCTGAGGAGTTGCGTACCCGGTTCAATACTCGGCTTTCTATTGTTTGGGCACAATCACAGTAGTTTATTCGCTGAAAATTAGAAATCCATTTGGAGATATGCTAGTCTGACAGTAGTCGGCCGCCAATTTATAACATAATTTCATTTTCAGCCGGAGACAGGCCAAAAAGAGTTTAACTGCTCTTGAAGATCTTCGAAGGTGACGTGACCACCGACGTATCCATTGATGCGTGCCACAGCAGTGGAATCTATGAAGTCGGCAAAAGTGGGATAGATAGCAGATAGCTCTTCCATAAGCTCTGGTACCTGTTGCAGATAATACTTCTGATGATAATCTTCAGCTAAATAAAACTCGGTAAAGGGAATAATCTCAGTGTAAACCTGGCGACCTGGGCTAACCTCTTCAAGTTGCTTGGTTTCCATAGCTAGTTCGCGCTGCTCGCTGTTATGGTAGAAGACTATGGACATATATTGCCTTGACCACGGTTGCGCTGTGGGATTGTGACTATCCCAGTAAATCTCCAGTAGCTGTTCATAAGAAATTTGAGTCGGATCGTAATCAATTTGAATAGTCTCAGTATGGTCACCCAGGTTGTGGTAAGTAGGACTTTCTGTTGTACCGCCTGCGTATCCGACACGGGTTCGGACGACACCATCCAGACTCCCGAAGATGGAGTCTGGGGCCCAAAAACAGCCCAAGGCAAAGGTAGCCGTTTCAGTTTGCACCGGCGCAGACGTATCTATGGGAGGTATAGAATCACCAGGAATTACACCGTCCTTTGGAAAATCCACCGTTGTACCCTCCTCGGAACAACCGACAAGAATCCCAGCCAGAATAGCAGCAATCAGTAGTACACCCAGTAATAATGGTGTAGTTGCTTTATGCAAACCTGTCATTTTCTACTCCTGTTCCTTTTCGGTTTCTATGAAGTCTAACGCAATTGAATTTATGCAATAACGAAGACCAGTCGGTGCTGGACCATCTTCAAAAACGTGTCCAAGATGGGCATCACACCTCTGGCACATTACCTCGGTCCTTACCATTCCGTAGCTAGTATCTATGGCGGTTTGGATGCTCTGATCCGAGATGGGAGCCCAAAAGCTTGGCCATCCCGTTCCAGAATCAAACTTTGCCTCTGAACTGAATAATGCATTACCACAGCACACACATATATAGGTACCTTGTTCGTGGAAGTCGTAGAATTCGCCCGTAAATGGTGGTTCAGTACCCTTCCTCCGCGTAACTTCATATTGTTCCGGTGTGAGTATTTGCCGCCACTCCTCATCAGTCTTGACAACCTTGTCGGACATATCATCTCCTTCTTGTCCTGGGTATTGGTCATTCCCATCTGGCGACACTTCGCTAACACAGCAAACTGAAACAGATAGCGCTAGTATAAAAAATAAGAGCATAGAGAGCGTAAACAGTCTAGACATGATTTCTCCTTCGGGCAGCGCCATATAAACCTTTTAGCGTCAACGCCGCTACTCTGTTATTCACATTCACCAGATTTACACCGCCTCCGCACATCTGCAAGCCAGGTATCGCCTGTTTGGGTATGTTCTTTATATTCGCTATCATAACGCTACTCCTCTTTTCATACGTTTCTGTAGCTACTCTCCTAACAGCCGCTTAAGCCAGCAATACAGTTGAATTCTAGTTTACGTGGTTGCAAGATTTTTGTATGTGATTTTTGTCTCATCTGGCCTAAGGACATCGCACTGAGTGGTCCCTAAGCTCCTGAACTTCCGTGCCATGCATTTTCAATGAAAGATGCAGAACACATTGAACCTTTGCTTGCTTTGTTGCCTTAGTACGCAGAAGTCAATCTTGTTGTCTAGCGACGCATGCCCCTGGATACTCACCTGCACATTATGGCTTTTTGTGTAATGTAATCATAAAAGCATAAGCCTTGTTTTTGAGAGAACCAACAGGTAAGTAATAACCTTACAGTATAATATTTAGATTAGGTGGTGCCATTCGGTACCACCTTGCTTTTTGTGATGGTGAAAGCTTCGTTAGCAAATTCTGGTGATTTAGCTGATAGGCCGTACAGGATTCGAACCTGTGACACCCTGATTAAAAGATGGGTGCTCTGCCAACTGAGCTAACGGCCTATAAATTTGTGAACTATGCGCAGCCTATTTCCCTACTGTTAAAAGATTGGAGGTGCATAATTAGAAGGAGTTTCGCATATCCATCAGGAAAAGGACGAGAAACAAAATACCCCTGCTGGTCATCGCCTTTCTCATGGTCATACCTCCCTAACTTAAGGTATCGCTTCCTGATCATCTGATTTGCAGTTCAGAATACCCTTCAGAAGCCCTAGAAGACGTTTATGCTACGATCAGGCGAGGTCGAAGCGGTCAAGGTTCATTACCTTATCCCACACCGCTACAAAGTCGTGCACGAACTTCTCCGGAGAGTCCTCACATGCGTAGACCTCCGCCAAGGCCCGGAGTTGGGAGTTCGAACCGAAGATGAGGTCGACACGGGTACCGGTCCACTTGAGTTCGCCCGTTGCGCGATCACGACCCTCGAACACGTCTTTGTCTTCCGAGGTTGCATTCCAGGTCGTGCTCATGTCGAGCAGGTTCACGAAGAAGTCGTTCGCCAGTGTCCCGGGGCGCTTGGTGAAGACGCCATGTTGGGTCTGGCCGAAGTTAGTATTCAAGGCTCGCAGGCCGCCAATGAGAACCGTCATCTCAGGCGCCGTCAGCGTCAGAAGTTGCGCCCGGTCGACCAGCAGTTCCTCGGCCGATACAGCGTATTTGGTTTTAAGGTAGTTACGGAAACCATCCGCTACCGGCTCGAGCACGGCGAAGGAGGCCGCATCGGTTTGCTCCTGCGAGGCGTCCATGCGTCCCGGCACGAAGGGAACGGTCACATCGTGACCGGCGCTCTTCGCAGCCTGCTCGACGGCTGCGCAACCGGCCAGAACGATCAGGTCAGCCAGTGATACCTTCTTGCCGCCAGACTGCGCACTATTGAACGCGCTCTGGATGTTCTCCAAGGTCTTGAGTACCTTCGCCAGCTGGGCAGGCTGGTTGACTTCCCAATCCTTCTGCGGCACCAGACGAATGCGGGCACCGTTGGCACCGCCGCGCTTGTCGGAGCCACGGAAGGTGGACGCCGACGCCCAGGCGGTCGAAACCAGCTCCGACACTGACAGGCCAGAAGCCATGATTTTGCCCTTGAGGGAGGTGATGTCTTGTGCATCAATCAGTTTGTGATTGACGGCAGGGATGGGATCTTGCCAGATGAGTTCTTCTTCCGGAACCTCCGGGCCGAGATAGCGTGCGCGCGGGCCCATATCGCGGTGCGTCAGCTTGAACCACGCCTGGGCGAAGGCATCTGCTAACTGGTCCGGATTCTCGTAGAAGCGCCTTGAAATCTTCTCGTAAACGGGGTCTAACCGCAGGGCAAGGTCCGTAGTCAGCATGGATGGCGCGTGACGCTTCGACGGGTCGTGGGCATCCGGAATCGTACCGGCGCCAGCGTCGCCCTTCGGCTTCCACTGGTGCGCACCGGCCGGACTCTTCGTCAGTTCCCATTCATAGCCAAACAGGATCCTGAAGAAGTTGTTACTCCACTTAGTTGGTGTGTTGGTCCAGGTGACTTCCAGACCGCTGGTGATCGTGTCACCGCCTTTGCCCGTGCCAAAACTGCTCTTCCAGCCCAGGCTCTGCTCCTCGATGGGGGCCGCTTCGGGCTCAGGCCCAACATGTTTCGCATCACCGGCACCGTGAGTCTTGCCGAAAGCGTGGCCGCCTGCGATGAGGGCAACCGTCTCTTCGTCGTTCATCGCCATGCGAGCAAAGACCTCGCGGATATCCTTTGCTGCGGCGATAGGATCCGGGTTGCTATTCGGGCCTTCAGGATTGACGTAAATAAGACCCATCTGCACGGCAGCGAGTGGATTTTCGAGATCCCGGTCGCCAGAGTAGCGCTTGTCACCCAGCCACTCGCTCTCGGAGCCCCAGTAGATGTCCTTTTCCGGTTCCCAGATGTCCTCACGCCCTCCGGCGAAACCGAAGGTCTTGAATCCCATCGATTCCAGAGCGACGTTGCCGGTGAGGATCATCAGGTCGGCCCAGGAAATCTTCCGTCCATACTTCTGCTTGATCGGCCAGAGCAGTCGGCGCGCCTTGTCGAGGTTGACATTGTCGGGCCAGCTGTTGAGGGGCGCAAAGCGCTGGCTGCTTCTGCCTCCGCCGCCGCGGCCGTCGCCCATGCGGTAGGTGCCGGCGCTGTGCCACGCCATACGGATGAACAAAGGTCCGTAGTGGCCGAAGTCCGCCGGCCACCAGTCCTGCGACTTCGTCATCAGTTCACGTAGGTCCTTCTTCACGGCCTCCAGGTCGAGACTCTTGAACTCTTTAGCGTAGTTGAAACCTTCGCCCATCGGATTGGACTTGGAGGAATGCTCGTGCAGGATATCGAGGTTCAACTGGTTCGGCCACCAGTCCACGGTCGTCGTGCCGCCGCCAGCAGTGTGTTTGTGATCCCTGCTCGTTACCGGACGCTTGCTATCTTCATTCATAATGTTTCCTCCTTTCAACATTTTTGATTATACTTATATTTTAAGAATAATTATTTTCAGAAAATCGGCTGTTCTTTCCCGCTAATTAAAACAATGCCCGTGTTAACTATCCCTCTATCTTTTCCATGTTTTTACCACAACAGACCAGAGTTCCTCCGCCTACTTTAGTAACAATAACCTCATTACCGCAGACATTGCATATATATTTTTCACCAGTTTTTTTAACTGCCATAAGATCACCTCCTTTCTATTCATTTTGGCATTTGTATTTCCTTTACACCGTCACATAGAGGTCACCTCCAATCTAATGTTATCTGCGTTTTGCCTGTTGTGCTCAACCCTGAGCAAGAAATTGTCAGGGAAAGCCATCTAAAGATACTTTTATGCTGCAATCTTAGACCAGAACTAGTGAAAAAGTTATAAAACGGTGGTCACAAAAATTACAAATTTATAACATTTCAGGAATGACAAAGGCATTATGGAGATGTTATTACCTTTCCATTCTCGACCCTACCCATTCAGATTATTCCATTTCTGGAATGGCTATCTCACATTGAGTAACTCCAGCATTTTGTTTATATCCGTTGTCGGCAGTTTGCAGTTATAGTTCATACAGACATAAGCTGTAGCCCTGCCCCCGATGCTCGATTGATTTTTGGTAAATTCGGCAAGCTTAGCTATTTCAGGGGATTCTCGTTCACCGGGATTGAGAAGCACCACCTTATTCGGCAGAAAACTTGTTCTTAACGCCTTTGCCATAGCTTTGGTATCTTTTGCCTGTGCCTTGCCGGCGATAACCACTTCATAACAAGGCCCAATTCCGAAGTCCAGGGCAACCATGAGTTGAGTATGCGCCGATGGTAATTGTTTGACGCTTCCGGAAAAAGCACTGCCGATTCTCGCTGCTTTCTCTTCCAAATCGGAAGTCGCAGTCATGCGCCCCAGACGAAGCAAGTTCAGCATGGCTACAGAATTGCCCGATGGAATAGCGCCATCATAAATCTCCTTCTTTCTGACAAACAGGCTTTCGCCATCGTCAGGCGTGAGATAGAGCCCACCACCGTTTTTGTCCCAGAAATGCCTTACCATATCACCAGTCAGTTCGAGAGCAACTTCAAGATGCCTTGCGTTGAAAATGGCCTCATACAATTCTATTAGACCCCAAACTAGAAAGGCATAGTCATCCAGATTAGCTTGTACTCCAGACTGGCCATCTCGATAGCGGTGCAAAAGCCGGCCATCTGGTTTGCGCATATTCCCAAGGATGAAATCTGCAGCACGGCAGGCCGCCTCAGCATACTCTAGCTCATTAAATGCTTGGGCCCCCTTCGCCAATGCAGCGATCATGAGACCATTCCAATCAATCAAAATCTTATCGTCCTTCATAGGACGGACACGTTTTTCGCGGTAAGCAAATAATTTCTGCCGTATCACTTCCAGATGCGCCTGAAGGTCTTGTTGCGACAGATCCAAGTCGGAGGCGAGCTCTCCAAGCGCCTTTCTTAAATGCAAAATGTTAACACCATTCTTCTTTCCGGTTGCTTGCTCCAAGAAATTGCCGTCTTTTTCAATGTTGAATACTTTGGCGATGAAAGCTGCCTCTTCATTGCCAAGTGCCTGTCGAATCTCCTCCTGCGTCCAAAGATAAAACTTCCCTTCCTCTCCCTCGCTATCAGCATCTTCAGCCGAGTAAAACACACCTTCTGGCGCTGTCATATCCCGCAGAACATAGGTGAAAATCTCCCGTGCTGTTTTTCCATAATCTTCTTTTCCCGTTGCCTGATAAGCCTCGGTGTAGGCTATAGCTAGCATAGCTTGATCATAAAGCATCTTCTCAAAGTGGGGAACAAGCCATTGCGAATCTGTAGAATAGCGGTGGAAGCCAAATCCAACGTGGTCATAAATGCCGCCGCGCCGCATTGCCAGAAGGGTTTTCTCCACCATATCCAACGCTGCCTGGTTGCCACCACGTTTCCAGTAACGGAGCAAGAAAAGAAGATTGTGCGGGGTGGGAAACTTCGGGGCGTTGCCGAAGCCAGCGTGCTGCTCATCAAAGCGTTTGGAAAGCTGCTCGTATGCGAGCTCCAGTGTCGCTTCATCTAGTTCTTCACCGGGTGTGTCCTGCGAGGTCCGTTGAAGTACGGCAGCTATTTCATTGGACAAACTTAACGCTTCGCCTCGCCGCGTTGCCCAAAGATCTCTGATGTGTGGGATTAGCTCCATCATTCCAACCAGTCCAAATCGACTCTCCCTGGGGATATAAGTGGCAGCGAAGAAAGGTTTTTTATCCGGCGTCATAATGATACTAAGAGGCCAGCCCCCACTACCTGTCATCACCTGACAGGCGCTCATGTAAACACTGTCTATATCAGGACGTTCCTCACGATCAACCTTTATGGAAACGAAAGCCTCGTTCATAAGCCTGGCTACTTCAGGATGCTCAAAAGACTCATGTGCCATAACGTGACACCAATGGCATGTTGAATACCCTATAGACAGAAAAATGGGTTTATTTTCCCTTTGAGCTCTCTCGAATGCCTCTGGACCCCATGGGTACCAGTCCACCGGGTTATGCGCATGTTGACGCAAATAGGGAGAAGTTTCGTTTATCAGATGGTTAGGCATTTAAAACTCCCTGCTACTGAGCAGCCCCACTATACTCTAGAGCGATCTAATGCTTTTCTTTCTCTTCTTCAACGGGGTGGCAGCATCCACACTTGCAAGGCCCACCACCGGTGGCACAGGGCTCACAACAATACTTAACGCCCTCTTTTTCATAGCCCGCTCCCACGATGGTGCAACCACAAACCGGACATAGTTGCTCTGTCATCTTTGCCCTCCTTTCTCACCCTTATTTCATTCATCTGCAACAGAAACCACTTTGATTTACCACTAAATTTTAATAAATTAACAACCTTGTTGTATGTGACTTTTGTATCAATAATTGACTATACTGCCCTAACCTTGACCCTCAAACTGTCTATCTTACCCACCCCCTTTATAGAAAATCTACCAGCGTCTAGTCCAGGTCACAAATAATAAGTTTCATTTTGCTGTCTCAAGTCTAACCCTACCTGTATCTGTGCCCTTTCTACGAGGCAGACTGAAGAAAAAGGTTGAACCCCTACCCTTTTTAGACTCCACCCATATTTCCCCGCCGTGGGCTTCCACCAGTCTCCGGCAAACCATCAAGCCGAGCCCAGCCCCTCTGGCCTGGTCGGGCCTGTTATTCTCCAGACGCTGGAATGGGCCGAAGATTCTGGCCTGCTCGCTGGAGGATAAACCTTTACCATGGTCGCTGACCCCTATGACCAAACGCTCCGGTTCTGCATTAGCTGAGACTTTTATCTGGCTGCCCGGCGGAGAATACTTGGCTGCGTTGTCCAGAAGGTTATAGAGGATGCGTTCGATTCTCAAGGGGTCAGCATTCATTAACATAGGCTTACTCGGGACAGAGGTTACGAACCGGTGTGAAGGAGCCTGCCGTTTTATCTTAGCGAGTGTCTCTCTAACCAAGCTTTTAACGTCAATCAGTTCCGAATAAAGGGTCAGTTGCTGAGCCTGGGCTCGTGAAAGCTCCAGCAGGTTTTCTATCAGGTGGGAGAGAGACTCGCTTTCTAGAAGGGCATCTTTGAAGAGTTGTTGTACCTCGCTTGGTGACAAGCGGTTCCACTCGGTGATTAAAGTACTCAAACATCCGCCGATTACAGTTAATGGTGTCCGCAATTCGTGGGATACGAGTCCAATGAACTCATCTTTAAGCTGCTCAAGTTTTTTACGTTCGGTGATATCCACAAAGGCAGCCATCATACAAAAGGGTTCGCCATCAGCATCGGTAACCAGGTTTGCCAAGACTTGCACATCAAATTTTGAGCCATCACTCCGCCTGGCCTTGCCTTCGCTCTGCCACACACCTTCCTCCAAGACTGTCTTCAGCGCCACACCAAACTCATTTCTATCTGCAAAGAAGTTGGTAGCATGCTTACCAAGCACCTCTTCTTCCTGCTCGTAATCCCACATGCTGAGACAGGCAAGATTCACATAAGTCACAATGCCATCCAGGTTCGCAATGGCAATGCCAGTGGCAGCTGAAGTAACGGCGAAGTCTTTGACTCTGAGTTCATTTTCTATTCTTTTCCGCTCGGTAATGTCCTGAACAGTGCCGAATCCACCCTTAAGCTTACCCTTTGAATCAAACTCCAGTTCAGCCCTCTCACGAACCCACTTTACCTCGTCGCCCACAATGATACGGTGCTCAACATCATATGGCTCGCCTCTGAGGGCTGCCGCCCACTTCCGGTCAACGTATTCCCGGTCCTCGGGATGAACGCTTGAGAGGAAAGTCTCATAAGTCATTGGTGTTTCCCTGGGGATATCGAAGATTCGGTGGGTCTCGTCGGACCATAAAAGCTGGTTGCGCCGCACATCCAGGCGCCAGCTTCCCGTATGAGCCACCGCTTGAGCACGGTTCAGGTCCTGTTCGCTCTCCCGCAATGTCTGCTCCGCCTGCTTGCGATTCGTGATATCCCTGGCGTAGAGACGCACATCACCGGTTGATGGTAACAGAACATATGACT
>Ga0315539_1001896_pt1 | contig 15156 bp, 12 predicted proteins | sample SalMarSW160150MG_FD_203097 | JGI IMG/M metagenome (GOLD analysis project Ga0315539, IMG submission 203097) | Salt marsh sediment microbial communities from the Plum Island Ecosystem LTER, Massachusetts, United States - Salt Marsh Sediment SW1601-150 ... | reverse complement strand
TCGAGTCGGCGTGCGAGATATAGAAGTCGTAGGCAGCGCGGGAGTACTCGTACTGGTAACGCGTATCCTTGTTCAACTTACACACCCCGTAGTGGATGATCTCTCGGATCTGCTCGGCAAGGAGCCCGGAGGTACCGTGAAGGACCAATGGAACCGCAAGGCCTTTGTCAGCCAGTCGGTCGCGGATGCGCTTGGCGATATCGGTGCGCAGGACCACGTCACGCCCCTTGGAGACGCCGTGCTGGGTACCTACTGAGATAGCGAGTAAATCGGCTCCGGTCCGATTGATAAACTCCACTGCTTCGTCTGGATCGGTGTAGAACGCTTCGTCGGAGATGACTTCGTCCTCGACCCCCTTGATCTTCCCCAGTTCGGCCTCAATCAGGATACCACTCCCCTTTGCCATCTCCACAACCTCATGGCTAATGCGCACGTTATCCTCGAAGTCCTCCTTAGAAGCATCGATCATGATCGAGGAGACAAGAGAGCCCTTGATCGCCTCCTGGATCAGGTCCATCTCTTTAACGGTGAAGTGGTCGAGGTTCAAGAAGACGCCGATCGGGTAGTGACCCCCAAGCACCCGTACCATGTGGGAGAGGGTGCGCAACCCGGCGAGTTTATCCCCGCCGCCGGCGAAGCCTGCTGCTCCTGGACTGACCTGAACCACCAGATCTGAGCGGCGCTCAGTGTACCCTTCCAGGAGGCCGACAAGGACGTTCGCCTCGGCGATGTTGTTTGCCATAAACGCGTACCCGCCTGCCTTCGCCCGTTGGTAGATCTGTCGCAGTTTCTCGCCGTTTAAAAAAGCCATCACCATCACCCTCCAAGAATCATTCGATGCTCCGCTTACACGAGCCAGCTTAGTGCCCGAGTATTCTCATCCAACAATCCCGTGGACACCTAAAGTTCTAAAGCCCGGGCAGTATATTTTGCAAGATTTTCTGTCGTTGCGCCAGGCTGGTTACCGCGATGGAGGTATAGTTTTCTCTAATTTCCTATGCACCGCATGGCGTTTCTCATGATCCCTGAGCCAAACGCTTGCCCAGCGCACCGCCAGGATGAAAGACTCGAAAGTCCTTCTTGCTAAACCTCTTTACTTGTGCAAGGGTGACTGCCAGTGCGTCCCCTAAAGCTAGCGTAGCTGTCGAACTGCTGGTGGGAGCCAGATTCAAGGGATCAGCCTCCTCGGTTACATCGGTAACCAGTGCAACATCCGCGTGGCGAGCAAGGGAGCAATCTTTTTTGCCGGTAATCGTGATGATTTTGCTCCCGATCTTGTGGATGGTTTCAACAAGTGCGAGAACCTCTGCTGTTTCACCGCTATGCGAGATTAGAATGGCGATGTCCTGAGCTGTGATCATGCCGAAATCCCCATGAATAGCCTCGCCAGCATGTACAAAGAAAGCTGGCGTTCCTAAGCTAGCCAGGGTTGCAGCAACCTTGCGCCCTACATGGCCTGACTTTCCAACGCCGATGAGTATTGCCTTCCCTTTGCAGCTGAACAGGAGTTCGACAGCCTGCAGGAAGGTATCATCGAGGCTTTCTCTCAAGGTCAGGATAGCTTCCGCCTCTTTTCTTAGGACTTCACTAGCTATAGCCAGAATTTGCTCTCTGGTTGTTGTCATGCTTACCCGTTCTATCCCCTTCAATTACTGCTCCCCGCGTAATGGCGCATTGCCCTCATAGCTCAAGCGCTACTCTTGCCTATATTTCCTTACGGTTTGACGTATAACCGGGTGGGACCACTTCTTCCGTAAGGGGTAAGTCCACCCACCCGCCGATTTCCATCGACTTGAATACAGCGCACATCACCTCAACGGCGTGGGCCCCGTCTGCACCCTTCGTGAGGGGTTCCTTATCGTTTAGAATGCAGTCGATGAAGTGTTTCCACAAGCGCTGGTAGTTATTCGGGATGCGTGGGGGGATTATCGGCACCCAGCGCTTCTCGACCGGGTGGGTAACCCTATCCTCCGCCCAAAATAGATGCGGCCACCGGTATTTTCGCAATATCTCCGGCAACTCGTCCTCTTCATAGTCCCTGTTCGTGAATACCGCCATGGGCACACTTTGATAAGGATTCGTCGCATCTGAACCGAGAAAGATCATCCCCTGGTCCCCGTAACACTCAGCAAAGTAGGATGCTACAGGACTGAAACGATTGCAGCTAACGTATCCGTATGCGCCGTTTTCGTGTTCCATCAGTACCACAGCAAGGTCATCGCACTTCGAATATTCGGCAGGGGTCGCGACCCGTTTAGCGACACCTACGACACGCTTTACCGGGCTCCCCAGCAACCAGACGAGAAGATCGATGGCATGGGCACCTGTGTCCGCGAGAGCGGCTCCGCCGGAAAGTGCCGGATCAAGACGAAAGCCCGTATGAGCGATCTTCCCCTGGTAAAGCGGCCAACCTTCGTGCATTGTGCTCCGGCCCATGTGAACCTTGCCAATGACGCCATCTTCGATCAGTTCCTTTGTCCACTGGCTTTGCAACCAATACCGCCGGTCACAACCGACCATCAGCTTCTTATCGGTTTTCTTGAAGGCATGAACAACGTCCCAAGCCTCCATGTTGGTGACCGTCATCGGTTTTTCGACCAGCGTGTGAACATCTGCCTCAGCCGCTGCGAGGCCTTGCTCCCAGTGGAACTTCGGCGGCGTGGCAATCACGACGGCGTCGAGCTTCTCATCGGCAAGCATTCGTTTGTAGTCCGTGTACCACGATTTCGCGTTCCACTTAGTAGCGGTCTCTTTGGCTTTCTCTTCTTCAATGTCACAGACTGCAATAAGCTCTGTTTCTGCATTCTCTTTGATCCTGGGGAAATGGGCCACTTCGGCTATGCTCCCGCACCCGATTATGCCCACCTTAATCTCACTCATTACCCACCTCCTTCTCGATCCTCAGTCGAACATCCTCACTGGTTGGCATCCTTTGAGGAGCAACTCCGCCTGTCTTTTCCACTACGCAACAAGCCGTCGCTTGTCCAAACATAATCATTGATGCAACATCATCTCGATTTATCAGGTATCCGTGAATCATACCTGCTGCGAAGGCGTCACCAGCGCCTGTGGTATCAACGACGTTACAGGAAAGAGGAGCAAACCACTCATCGCGTCCCTCATCCGCGTAGTAAACCCCGTTTTGCCCCAGAGTCACAATCACGCGCTTGGCACCCAGACCTAGCAGTTTATCCGCGTAATAACGCTCGCGATTCGGTCTGGTGTCCTCTCCAAAGATATACTGACAATCCTCAGCGCTGGCCTTTGTTAAGCTGCATACTTGTACAACCGCTGCCGTAATTGAGAGTTTCTCGCGCATACCATAGGGATGATTTGCAGAGGTCGCCCCCCCGTATCCGCCCAAGTCAACGATCACCTCCTTCCCCTGATCAACAAGCTGTTGAACAACATCGTGGGGCACCTCATAATCCATCGGGCAAATGTAAAATAACCCTGCTTTGTCAGCAGCCTCTGTGACATCCTCAATCTTGATATCCGGTGCCTTCCGCCTGTACAGGACGCGCTTCTCCTCCGGAGAGTTGTAAATCAGTTTGTTGCGTGTACTGTACTCTCCTATGATGCGCATTCCTGCTAGATCAATTCTAGCTTCTCGGAAGACCTTCACAAAATCCGTGGGAATGTCTCGACCGACTTTAGTGCAAAGGGCAACCCGCTCACCCAGCCGAGCCATAGCCACGGAAGAGTATGCAGCGGGGCTACCAAGAACCGGTGTGAGTACCTGCCTATCCGGGAAGACTATGGTCTCTATAATAATATGCCCTACAACAGCTACATCCATCCGCGTTCTAACTCTCGCGTTTTCCGGCAATGAACTCATTCAGCATAGCAAACGCATCCTCATCGTTGAACTGTACCGGCGGGTGTTTTGCGTAGTAAGCCGACGCCGAGATCAACCTACCCGCTACGCCCCTATCCGCTCCCAGTTTCGCACAGCGAATCATGTCCACCATGACGCCAGCCGCGTCTGCGCTATCGTTCACTGAGAGCTCGGTTGAGATGCGAAGCGGTGCACCGCCCCACTTCCGTGCCTCGATTTCAATCCGTGCGATCTTGCGGTCTTTCTGGTTGGTCACAATCGCAAAGCCAGAAGAAATATCGACTTCGTAGGGGATCAGACTCTTGAGAGCAGCCTCTTTTGTTAGATGTTTCGACTTACCCCGGAAAACAAGGTTGACAAAATCTGTGTTTCCAGCGTAGTTCAATTGATAGACCCTGTCAATCCGCACACCTCGCCGCAAGCATATCTCCAGCAGAGCTCGATTGAGGATCGTGGCTCCTAACTGACTTTTGAAGTCGTCACCAATAATGGGGACACCGTTTTTCGTCGCCATCTCCGTATACTCCTCACTGCTAGCAAGCAGTTCCGGCATCCCGTTCACAAAGGCGATTTTCGCGACTTCCATCGTCTGTCGAGCATAATAACGAGCCCCTTCGGCTGAACCGGTCGGAAGCATATTAATTAATACATCGGCCTTACTCTCCCTGAGAATCGCGCCTACATTAACCGGTCCAGCATCCGCTACTGCCATGAATTGGCGCAGGTGCTCAGGAGCACCATCCATGACAGGCCCCATCTGGACCACAGCACCCATACGCGGCACGTCAGAGATCTTCTCGGTGTTGTTTGGTGAAGCGAAAATGGCCTTGGAGATGTCTTCTCCAACCTTTCCGCGAGCAATATCAAATGCGGCCACAATCTCGATGTCGGTGACCTTGTATCCCCCGATATCCTCGAACAGAATCCCGGTGTGCTCTCCCGGATGCTTCCTATAATACTCAATCCCTTGAATCAGAGAACTCGCACAGTTTCCAATTCCAGCGATGGCTAGTCTGATCTTCGACATTTAAACCACTCCTTCAGATAGGATTCTCCCTACGATTTCCCTTCTCCTGAGGCTTCTAAACACCTATACAACTGGCCTAGGCCAGCATGAACCGCTTTGTATCGATCGTAGAGCTTCAAATAGCTAGCATGACTCTCAGGGTTCATGTCGATCCGTTGTGGAGAAGCAGAGCAATTCCGAATCGCTTCCTCAAAGCTCTCAAAGACACCGATGCCTATTCCGGCCAGCATGGCAGCTCCGCTTGAGGGGTTGGCCTCCTCCAAGAATAGGAGGTTGATCCCCAGAACATCTGCGACGATTTGCCTCCAGCTGGCGCTTCTTACACCTCCCCCTATGGCACGCCATTCGTGGATTAATGAGTTGCCCTCTGTTGACTCCGCTTGTTCAAGCAAATCGAGTGCATCCCGGAGAGAGTAGGTTGCCCCCTCCAACACAGCCCGAGCAAAGTGTGCCTTGCCGTGGTTAGCCGTGATCCCGATAAAGCCACCGCGGAGAAAGAGATCCCAATAAGGAGCTCCCTGAATAAAGGGGTGAAAGTATAAATCGTTCGCTCCAGGGGGGACGCTTGAAACCATTTTATCTACAATCTCATGCATAGCCTTCCCCTGTTGCTTGGCCTCCTCGACTTCTTCTTGACAGAACTTCTCCTTAAACCAGCTATCCGAAAGCCCAAATGCTTGCGTGCTCGTCTCCAACAGCCATCGGTGGGGAATACAATGCACGTAGCAGGGGCACTTCTGGTTCGGATCTTGCACAGGTCTTGCGAGTGGGGAAGAGATGGAGCCGCAGCTTCCAAAGCGGATGAGTCTTTGGCCCTCGCTGACGTTCCCTGCAGACAGATTCTCGCTAAAGAGATCGCCAGCACCCGTTACAACTGGTACTCCTTCCTCCAGGCCGAGTGTCTTTGCCGCATTTGCTGAGAGAAGACTAGTCGGTTCATGGGAGGGAGTAAGGAGAGGAAGTAGGCTCTGCTTCAACCCCACAGCATCGAGGATCTCGCGCGACCACGACCGCTGCTCCGAGTTAAGGAGAAGAGTTCCGGATGCGTCGCTGAAGTCAGTGGCATACTCGCCTGTCATGCAAAGCCGGATGTAATCCTTTGCTAGTAAGACTTTGTGTGTCTTCTCCCACAGCCAGGGTTCCTCTTGCCTCACCCACAAGATCCGAGGCAATGTGTATGCGGTGTTAATCGGGGTCTTTGTGATCTTGCAGATTAAGTCACCGTATTTCTCGTCTAGCCAGCGTGTTTGCGCAATCGATCGCTGATCCATCCAAAGAATGGCGGGGCGGAGAGGATGGCCAACATTGTTCACAAACACCGAACTAATCATCTGTCCGGTCACTCCGATGGCGAGGATACGGGCAGCTTCAGCTGCCGGCTTGTCGAGCACAGCGCGTACTGCACTGATGGTTGCCTGATACCAATCCTCCGGGTCCTGCTCAGCCCATCCAGGCTTAGGATAGCGCGGCGCGTACGGGGCACTGGCTTGTGCGACCACCTTTCCGCTTAAGTCAATCAGAACGGTCTTGCAACCACTTGTGCCAATATCAATCCCCAGCAACCCTCCTCTTGACATCCGTTCACCGACCCCCCTGAATCGTGGAAAGGAGTAGTGACGGGAGATCGACGACTTGAAATCCGGTGTTGATCTGTTGTATCTCTCGCACACAGAAGGGGCACTCACTAACCAGCAGCCCGAGCTTCCGATGCCCCACCAGTTCCCCAATGTTGCGGGCAATAACCCTTCTTGCAAGAGTAGGGTAAAGAAACTGCAATCCCGCACCTCCGCAGTAGCGGGTCTGGCTTCCCTGCCAACGCAGTTCAACAGGTTTATCCTGCATGAGGTGAGTGAGAATTTGCCTAGATGTACCACCGATCTGGAGTTCGTGAACAAGGTAGCTAGGGTCAAGGTAAGCTGCCTGTTTCGAGATCATTCTAGCGGGCTTGAGATGTCCCTGATCTAGTTGCTCCCGGAGCGTTTCAGCAAGCGGTTCCACCTTAAGCTCATCAGGGATATGGATACCCAGTTCGGCATAGTAAACGCTGAAAGCCCTAAGATCATAGGCAGAAGAGAAGATCACCTTCTTTACCTGCCGTCTCTCTATCTCATTGAGGATAGCTTGAGCAAAGGTCTTGACTTCATCATGGAACCCCAATTCATAGAGGAGTGCTCCCGTGTCAAGTCGCCTCTCGAGTACTGAGAAGGAGACTTCGGCGAGATTAAGCAAATCAGCACCGCTCTTGACGGTCGCTTCATGAGCAGGGGAGTACCATGGGGTACCGAAATACAGGGTTCGTGCGTCATCCGCCGCGGCGGAAGGCTCGTAAGTCGCCTGCTCATCCGTAGCGCTCAACGACTGATGAGCGATGATTCGGTCACGGAGTCTGTACACCTCTTGCGGAGCTTTCTTCCGCGCGACAATCTCAGCCCGGACCGCGCGGATGAGTGCAGGAACGTCCGAGGCATCCAGTGCTGTTGTTTTACATAGACCACCCAGGCTGCACTCATAGAACGTGCGAACGGCATCCGCCGAGAAATCGTTCTTACCCCGATAAAAAAGATATGCAGTAAGTGCCAATCCTCGCGGGGTGTTGGCCTCGTTCTTTGTCTCGCGGGCGGTAGGGCAGATATAGTTGGCCATTGGACAGAACCGCCACTCATCCATGGTCTTGACATGCTGCTCAGTCAAGTTCACAAGCTACCTCCTCGTATCCAGCCCCATCTTCCCTGGATTCATGATGTCCTTTGGATCTAGGGCTTTCTTAATGGCTTGGAAGATCTGGAACCCCTCTTTGTATTGTTCCTTCATCAGGCGTCCGAGTTTCAAGCCGACCCCATGATGCTCATTGAGCACGCCACCATTGGCTATCGCCGCCCGGATCCCTGTCTCAAAGATATCGTTATAAAGCTGCAGCGCTTGAGAAGGATCATCCGGCGGTTCGCGCACAATGAAGTTGGGGTAGAAGGCTGTTCCCCATTCATACCAGTGCGAGAAGTGTCCACCAAAATGGAAGTTATATGATGAGAATTTATCATAAAGAACCTCTCTCATTGCGGTGTAAACCCGCTCTATATCCCGATAAGTCGCGATGGTATCAATGACTCCATAAAGGTAGTGCTTTGACTCCAGGGTGTGTGGCGGGTAGTAGAAGTCATACCGGTGATTCCACCAGGTTTCTCCAGGTTCCCGACCCAGGTCCTCCCCACCTAGTTCATTACAGATTTGCATCGCCTGCCGCTCTTGCAGTTCAACAATGTCCTCAAACTGACCATCGAAGCCCATGATCATATAGCCACCGATATCCTCACGCTCGATCCCCAACACATTCTTCACCATCACACGGGTATCGTCTTTGTCATAGGTCCGGATCACGCAGGGATCAAGGCCTTTGGTCATGATCCGTCGTCCTGCCTCAAGCGCTGTATGAAGATCCTTGAACAGATAGCCCCTGAACCGCCGTTCCCTTGGAAGGTGATACATCTGTAGCGTTACTTCCGTGATGACTCCCAATGTTCCCTCTGCTCCGATGAAGAGTCTGTTGAAATCAGGCCCAGCGGAGTGCTGGGGGACAGGAGGGGTTTGGGCAACCTCCCCATTGGGCAGCACAATCTCCAAGGACATCACTATGTTCTCAATCTTGCCGTATTTGCTGGAAAGCACCCCTGAACCTCTCGTGGAGAGAAATCCTCCGACGGTCGAACAGTAGTGGGAAGCGGGCAGATGATTCAGGGTGAAACCCTGCTCATTGAGCCGGTCTTCCAAATCGACTTGGAGCAGGCCGGTTTGACAGGTGACCGCTAAAGACATCTCATCGATCTCCTTGACCGCATCCATCCGCTTCATATCGAGAACGATCCCGCCGCACAGCGGCACCGCCCCACCGGAGTCTCCGGCCCCGCCCCCGCGAGGGACAACGGGGATCAAGTGGTTACCAGCAATCCGGATGACCTCACTGACCTCTTTAGTGGTCTCTGGGAAGACAATGCAGGATGGGTGTTTTAGGCTCTGTCCCCGATCCACATACATCATGCCTGGACACCAAACATCTAACGAATACGCATCCAACGCGACTGGCTCATCGGTGATGCGTTCTGACCCAACTACACTCTCCAACTCCCTGTAGACCGATTGATTCACCTGGCTACTCATGGTGCTCTCCCTCCTCCAGTGTCCGCTGCCTCTCACGGCTGGCCTTCTACAACCTTCCATTCCTGCGGAATCTCCAACTGCTTGGCCACCTCGTAGATAAACTCAAGGGCTTTGTATTCGTCATAGATGTCCGGGTTTGGTTTCTCCCGACTCACAATGCACTCGGTAAAGTGCTTGATTGCCCCTACATAGCCATCGACCACATAGCTCTGATTATGGGTGTGCGGCGACCAATCGGGCTCCCATGTCTGAGCAACGTTCCCGTGGTAGTAAACAATCCGCCGGTCGTTTTCGATCACAAGTACTCGATCATTACTTCCCACTACCTCAAGTCGTTCGCAGCCTCGCCCTGCCCCTTGACCATGGTTGATTCCACCTTCAGTCCCCCAATGCGTCGTCCCAACGATTCCGTTCTCAAACTGCATCAGGATCGCAATCGCAGCCCTCTGGTCAGCCACTGTCTTCTTGCACGCGTGAATCTGGGCCACATCCCCGGCAAACGCACGAATGATATCGATGTTGTGGATCTGCCACTCCATCATGCAATTGAAGAGTGTATCGTACGGATATGCGAGCATGGAGGCGTTAATCATCACCACCTCACCGAACTCCGGTTGGCAGACGATGTCTAGCGCCCTCTTCATCACAGTCGAATGGCGTTTGTTGTGCTCAACCATGATGAAATGTCCAGTCTGCTTGGACACTGCGTACATCTCCTTGGCCTGTTCTGGGGTGACGGCCGCTGGTTTTTCGACCAACACATCGATTCCATGACGAAGCAAGTCCACCGAGACCTCTGGATGCTTCGCTGCGTTGATACAGGCGATCACTCCGTCCAGATCCTCGGTTTCGATCATCTCGTGGTAGTTAGTGTAGGCCCTGTTAAACCCGAAGCGCTTTGCCTTTTCCTCAACTACATCCCTGCGGATGTCACACAACGCCACTCGCTCGATGGTGGGGACATAGGTCAAACTCGGCAACAGAATTGTGCTTGCGTGCACTCCCACCCCAATCATACCCAACCGTATTGGTTTCATGTTAAGATCACTCCTTCCCTTGTATATCCCACCGTTTGCAGATGTCACTTACTAGAACCCATCAATAGGCCTCTGATGAAGTACTTCTGGAACGCAAGGAATACGATAATCACCGGCAGACTTGCCAGGAGAGTTCCAGCTGCCTGCGCATTCCATTGGATGAGGTACTGTCCTTTAAGAATCATGACGCCAACCATGATAGGTACGGATTTTTGATCGCTCAAGACCAGCCCCCACAGGAAATTGTTCCAGATCCATGTAAATTGGAATATGGTGAGAGCTGCCAAGGCGGGTTTCGAGAGTGGTAAAATGATTCTAAGGAGGAGTCGCAGGTGAGAACAGCCATCGATGCGAGCCGCATCCTGCAACTCAAAGGGAATCGTGCGGAAAAAGTTACGTAGAATCAACGTGCAAATGGAGATTCCATACGCAATGTGGGTGATTATCTGTGCTAAATAAGTATCATAGAGCCGCAACCATGTGAACCACTTAAACAATGGGTAAAGAACCACTTGCGGGGGAAAGAAAAGGCCGGCGATGAGAAAAATAAACAACACGAAGCTTCCTCGGAACTCGATGCGAGCCAGTGCATACGCCCCAAGCGCAGAGATAAAGATCGAGCCGATGACCGAGGGAATGGCAATGATGAACGTATTGATAAAGGTCTGGCCAAGGCGCGCAGTTTCCCATGCCTGCAGGAAAGGCTGCGCGGTCCATACCTTTGGAAGACCCCAGAAGCCATTTCTCAATATGTCTGCGACGGATTTGAAGGAGGTTACAAGCATCCCGTACACAGGAAGCAGAAACACAACACACAACGCTCCCAGCATGGCGTAAAGAGACACCCTATAGAGTACGTGCCTCCATCCAATCTTAGCGTTTACGGCTACTATCTCTGACTGCATACAGCTTCCCACCCTTCTCAGTACTCAACTTCCTTCTTAAACACTGTTCGAAAGTAAAATATTATTATAACTAATGTAAATAAGAATAAAATTATCGATAAGGCACTACCATAGCCTACTCGGAAGTTCCAGAAGAGCTCCTTGTATATCAAGCTTCCTAAGACCTCTGATGCACGATTGGGACCCCCTTGGGTCATGATGTAGACAAGGTCGAAGACTCGTAACGAGTTGATTACTGTAATCGAGATCACAACCGCTGTGGTGGTTCTCAGCAGAGGAAAGATGATCTTCCAGAATTCCTGCCACCCATTGGCTCCATCGACTTGGGCGGCTTCCAGAACCTCGAGAGGCACCCCTCGAAGCCCAGCCAGATAGAGCACCATTGCAAAACCAGTTTGCTGCCAAGCCGCCGCGCCGATAATTGCGTACAAGACCGTTGCTGGATCCGCGAGCCATGCTCGCTTCAGAATCCCCAATCCAATTGTATCGAGAGCCAGGTTTAACATTCCGGATTGAGGGAGATAGATCCAGCTCCAGATCAAGCCAACTACCACAAACGAAAAGGTCATCGGAAGGTAGATGATGGCCTTGAACAAGTTCTCGCCGCGGAGACGATCCACCATCTTGGCGAGTATCAACCCAAGGACAGTGGGAAATGCGATGAAGATCAGCGTCCAGATCGCGTTATTCTTCAACGCGTTCCAGAAGTACTCCGCATGGAACGCCATCTGGAAGTTCCTCAACCCAACATAATGGTACGTGGCAGAAGCGCCATTCCAATCTGTAAAGCTGAAGTAAAAGCTGTAAAAAACGGGGGCGATTACAAACGCAAGATAAAGGAATAGCGGAATAGCCAAGAAAAGAAACGCGGTAATCGTTCTCCGTGTGTTTTGGGCTTGAAGTCTAACTTGTAGCATGAGTTCTGACCTATCGTTTCCATATGGCTTTCATGAAACACCACTGCCAGGGCGCGTATGCTCTGGCAGTGGTATATGTACTTAAGGTTGCCTACTCGCCGAAGAGGTTCTCCTGCCCGATCTTCTCTTGCACTTTCACCAAGATGTTGATGTAGTCATCGGGGTTGTTCCAAAGCTCGACGAACGCGTTCAGACCAACGTCCGCCACAGGAGGAGGCGTGGCTAGGTCGTAGTTGAAGGCATAGAATGGCGAGTTGGCCACCATTGGCACTTCCTTCGCCATCACGACATCAAAGTCCGGCTTAGCAGTACGGGTTACTGACAGACCGCCTTTTGCCGGTGCATACAGCTCCTGCACTGGATCGGTGAGTAACTGGTCGAGGACTTCAAAGGCGTCTTTCTTGTTGGGCGAAAGTGCCGGCATGCAGAAGCCGTCGATCGGACCAACCAGACCTTGAGGAACGTCGGGCTCAATCATGGGGAACTCAAAGTAATCGTAGTCCACGCCAGGCTCAAGCCCCATTCCCTTGAGATCGCCAAATACCCAGTCGCCCATCAGGTACATCGCGCCCTGCCCGTTGAGGAAGAATGTGAGTACCTCTTGCCAATCGTAAGCGGCCGCCCCAGGAAGGAAGTACTCCTTCTTTAGGAGATCCGCCCACATCTGGAAGGCCCGGACCACTCGATAGTCGGTGTAGCTTTCCTCACCGCGCATGAGCGCCTCACGGAACTCGAAGCCCGCCGTGCGAAGTAATAGATAGTCGAACCAGAACTGGGCTGGCCAGCGATATTTGACCCCCGTGAACAGGGGATAAATCGGCTTTGTCGTTGTACTAAGGGCTTTGATCGCGTCACACACCGCTAGGAACTCATCCCAGGTCTTCGGCGGCTTAACACCAGCTTCGGCAAAGATCTTGGGATTGTAGGCTACTACAGCAGAATGCGCGACAAATGGGATGTTGTAGATACCCTCTTGGCCGTTCACCACATACGTCGCAGCGTCCTTCATAGACGCGGGCAACACGGTGTCCACGTCGTGCTCCGCCCAGTAGTCGCTGAGGTCATAGAGCCGCCCCGCATCAGCCAGGAACTGGGTACGCGCTCCCTCCCAGTAGGAGAAAAGATCGGGAGATGTCCCCTCTTGCTGGATGAGAAGCGTGATTTTGGTCTTGTAGTCCTCGTGTTCCACGATTCGCTCGTCGATCTTAACATCAAGGCCAGCAGCGGCAAGCTCATCTTGAGCCAGGCCGAGGGCTTCAACGAATGACGCTCGCCAGTTCGTGGACGTCCAGTAGTGATAGACCGTAACGTCGTCAGCCAATGCTCCCAACGCCACACCGAGGACCAGGATTCCTGCTAACAATAAACTGCACCATCGCATCTTTAATTTCATTCATTCCTCCTTGATCTCTTGAATGGGCAATCAAACGAACGCCTACCGTCCAGCTTGGTTCATGTACCACCCCCTTTACAGATCTAGTGGAGCGCTAGATTCCTTTAGCTTCATGGCTGCTCCGCATCCCCACATTTGCCACCGAGCTTCGACACACCAAATTGCAACTGACGCGATACTCCTGGAACAGATGCTTTGCACGGCCAACAATCTTACTTATGAGAAGCTCCGAAGCCTGGTAGCCAATCTGGTAAGGCTGCTGCGACACGGTTGTTAGTGGAGGCTCTAGCAACCCCACCCAATCAAAATCGTCAAATCCGACAATGGAGATATCATCTGGACATTTCAAACCGACCTCCCGAATTGCTTCCATTGCCCCGATCACCATCCGATTGTTGACCACAAAGACGGCCGATGGCGGTTTTGCCAGCTGAAGTAGCTCGTGACATGCCGCGCCTCCACCGTCGATTCTAAAGTCCCCTCTTTTAATTAGGTCCTCCTCTATCGGTAGACCAGCCTCCTTCAGAGCTTTCTCATACCCGCAAAAGCGCTCCTCGCTCGGGGTCACACCTTTTCGACCGAGGATGACTCCAATCCGTGTATGCCCTTGCTCGATCAGGTAAGCGATGGCTTGATAAGCTCCGTTGACGTTTTCGGAGAGCACAGCGTCCACGTCAATGCCGTCGACCCTCCTGTCGACAAAAACGAAAGGCGTGGACGATTGCGTGAGGCGTTTCAATCCCTTTCCCACAACCCCTGTGGGTACGATGATGAATCCATCGGTCCGTCTTTGCTGCAAGACGGTAAGGCAATGATCCTCTGTAATCGGGTCTTCATCAGTGTTGGAAACAATAACTCGGAATCCATTCTCTGCTGCAGCGTCCTCTACCCCGCGAACTATCGACGCGAAGAACGGGTTACTGATATCAGAAACGATCAAGCTGATGGTATGTGTGCGGTTGGTTCTCAAGCTTCGAGCAAGGGCGTTCGGCTGATAGTCGAGCTTTTGCATTGCCTCCTTGACCCTTTGAGTCAATTCAGGACTAACATACCGCGTGCCATTGACAACATGAGATACCGTCGCCAGGGAGACGCCTGCTTTCTCTGCTACATCCTTGATGGTTGTCATTTGCCTCTCCGCAACGATCTGTAAACCTTTACGTAAACGTTTACAAAAGAATACAGAAATAACTAGTGTTTGTCAAGGCGAAGAGAATCAAGATACGATCGGTACTTCAGTAATTTCCAACAGCAAAGCCCTACAGATGAAGGTATCGGATCCAGCTCCCAGGCCTTTTGGGGGCCTATTACCATCATGATGGCGCTTTGCGCCTTTTGGCTTTCGATTCCGTTGCACAGAGCGCTAGAAACAAGATTGCACGGAATCTGATTGGCTCGAAGGACATAGCTTGCTCAATCGTTCAGAGTACTGTAGCGACCGAGAGAACGGTAGCGCTGATAACGAGTGGCCAACAGGTGATCGAGGGGCTCCTCACCGATCTCTGCAAGGTGACGCAGGAGGCTCTCTTTGAGGGAAGAAGCGGTCTTATGAGAGTCCTTATGCGCGCCACCGAGTGGTTCGGGGATGGCCTCGTCGATTACCTTAAGGTCAAGCAGGTGCGGAGCGGTCAGTTTGAGCGCTGCTGTCGCCTCCTTCATGCGCTCTTTCTCCTTCCACAGGATTGTTGCCGCTCCCTCGGGGCTGATCACAGAGTAGATCGCATTCTCCAGCATAAGCACCCGATCGGCCACTCCGATTGCCAGTGCCCCCCCCGATCCCCCTTCGCCGATCACAACGGCGATCGTAGGAACGCGCAAATTCGCCATCGTAAGCAGGTTCTCCGCAATCGCGCCTCCGATGTTTAACTCTTCAGATTCTAGACCGGG
>Ga0315539_1001895_pt1 | contig 15156 bp, 16 predicted proteins | sample SalMarSW160150MG_FD_203097 | JGI IMG/M metagenome (GOLD analysis project Ga0315539, IMG submission 203097) | Salt marsh sediment microbial communities from the Plum Island Ecosystem LTER, Massachusetts, United States - Salt Marsh Sediment SW1601-150 ... | reverse complement strand
AGCTGGTCTACTGGTGATATGACTGAGATTGCCGACCCCGCCTCAGCGTCAACAACGCTGACCCTGGATAAGGATAAGACGGTTACCGCTACTTTTACCAAGACGGTTATCCAGTATGACCTAATCATGGAGGAGGTTGGTAATGGAACAACCACGCCTGCGGACGGCACCTATCCTGAGGGAGATGTGCCTATCACCGCCACCCCAGACCCCGGCTGGGAGTTCGATAGCTGGTCTACTGGTGATATGACTGAGATTGCCGACCCCGGCTCAGCGTCAACAACGCTGACATTGGACAAGGATAAGACAGTAACCGCCACCTTTACCCAGATAAGCTATGACCTAATCATGGCAGTAAACGGTAACGGGACAGTAACTCCCTTGTCTGGCACCTATCCTGAGGGAGATGTGCCTATCACCGCCACCCCAGACCCCGGCTGGGACTTCGATAGCTGGTCTACTGGTGATATGACTGAGATTGCCGACCCCGCCTCAGCGTCAACAACGCTGACATTGGACAAGGATAAGACAGTAACCGCTACCTTTACCAAGAAGACGGTTATCCAGTATGACCTAACCATGGAAGAGGTCGGCAATGGGACAACCACGCCTGCGGACGGCACCTATCCTGAGGGAGATGTGCCTATCACCGCTACCCCAGACCCCGGCTGGGAGTTCGATAGCTGGTCTACTGGTGATATGACTGAGATTGCCGACCCCGCCTCAGCGTCAACAACGCTGACCCTGGATAAGGATAAGACGGTTACCGCTACTTTTACCCAGATAAGCTATGAGCTAACCATGGAGGAGGTTGGTAATGGAACAACTACGCCTGCGGACGGCACCTATCCTGAGGGAGATATGACCATCACCGCCTCAGCAGACTCCGGCTGGCGGTTTGTTGGCTGGTCCACTGATGACATGGCTGAGATTGCCGACCCCGCTTCAGCTTCAACAACGCTGACGCTGGATAAGGATAAGACGGTTACCGCTACTTTTACCGAGAGAATCGGCTTTACCACTGGCTTACTTGCCGACTGGAACCTGCTATCCACACCCATCCTGCTAGGTGATGATAGCAATGCCTTGGAGCAAATCTTCGATCCGGAATCCCGGGCGAACATTGGAATCTATTATAGCTGGGATGCCGTGAATGAAATATGGGTGCAAGTCTTTGCTGATTATGAGCTTCTGCCGCTATTCGCAATCTACGTAAAGGTAAATGCAGACGCTTCAGCTATAGCAGAGTTCATCCCCTCTGAGGTACTTTCATCGCCAATGAGCCGAGACCTTGAGCGGGGGCTAAACTTAATCGGTCCCGCTCCAGCGATAGAAGATAGTGATTTCCCAGCCACACCACTGGACGAAGCTCTAATCAGCATCGCCGAAGCCGAAGGTGGTCTCACCGGCTATACCATGGTGATTAGCCCCGACCATAACCAGCCTCCCTGGACTTATCCCCCTCGGGAAATGAAAGACTTGCTTCCTTACAAGGGTTACTGGGTGGTCCTGGAAAATGATGATACCTTGTTCGGCTTTAGCTGGACTCCAATACCATAGGGCAAGATGGGAAAATAAAGGTGAGGGGGTTTAAACCCCCTCACCTAGGAGAGGAGGTGATTTAAAATGAAAAGAATAGCGTTTTTATTAGCTGGTTTGTGTTTATTGGTTGGTCTTTTCGCCACCCCGGTTTTGGCACAGGAGCCGATTTTGCCTCATGCCTTCTACGGAGCAGTGGAGATAAACGACGGCCCAGCATCCCTCGGGACTACGGTAGAGATTAGAGGTGAAGGGGTACTAACTGGCGTCCAGGGCAATCCAATAACGGTTACCGAGGCTGGTAAGTATGGAGGACCAGGTGATACAGCCCCCAAGATAGTGGTGCAAGGTGATATCGGAGAGGATGCTATTTTGACCTTCTATGTAAATGGTGTCGAGGCTGAGACTGAGCCAGTAACTGTTGAGTGGCACCGTGGTGAAGTTACAGAGGTCAACTTATCAGCGGCTATACGCGGTGGTGGTGGTGGTGGAGGGGGCGGGGACGACACTACACCACCCAGAATTTCGGATATCGTACACTGTCATGAAGGCGTTACAGAGACCACTGCTGATATCTGCTGGGCAACTAACGAGAAAAGCACCAGCCAGGTGGAATATTGGGCTAGTCCCGGCATGCTATCACCTCTGGATGAGACATTAGTTATCGAGCATCATGTTAAGCTGACTGGCTTGGCTCCTTGTACCACCTATCACTACCAGACTATGTCAAGAGACGCGTCTGATAACCTAGCAGTATCCGAGGAATACACATTCACCACCCTGGGAGACGTACCAGCTACTGCCTTCACCAGCAGTGACCTCTCCATATCCCCAAGTGAAGTTCAAATTGGCGAAACGATAAACATCAGTGCCCAGGTTACCAATACTAGTAACTGCCCTGGTAGCTATACGGTAACGCTTAAGATAAATGGTGTGGAAGAAGCAACCGAGGACATAATACTTAACGGTGGCGCCAGCAAGGTGGTAACCTTCACTATGGCAAAGGATGTGGCTGGTAGCTACTCAGTAGATGTTAGTGGGCTTAGTGGTTCGTTTACGGTAAAGGAAGAAGTAGCACCACCGACAGGCCCACCAGAAGCAGCGCCGCCGGAAGTGGGACCATCAATCAACTGGCTCGTCAGTGGTGGAATCATTGCTGCGGTGTTAGTGGTAATAGTAGGATTAATCATCTTCTTCGTGTTTAGACGCAGAGCATACTAGCATGTTAGCAGATTGAGCCCTCGGCCTGTTTAGGCCGAGGGCTCAATCTTTGTTACTCGGCAGCTCCCTTATTCTTCTCTGTACACTGTCTGGCCGCTCTCCGGATAAACTAGCGTTGGTCTATAGGTAAGTCCCACATCCCCCCTCACCGCACCAACCCAACTCTGCGTACTTTGTGGCTCCAGGTAGATGCACTTATCACCTATCCAGGTTGAACAGATGGCATGACCTGTCTTACCCCCCGCATCAAGCAAGTTCTCAGTTGACATCTGGTAACCGTTAAGCCAAGCTCTACTCTGCATCTCTAAGGCATAGTCTACACAAGTCCAGTTGTTTAGACTTCCCAGTTCCTGAAGCTCAAGGTATTGTTTTACCTGCCATTTGCTCAGTTCCTCTTGGGACTCAAACTGGCAGAAATCGGTGGGATAGACCGCTTTAGTGACTTCAATTTCTCGGGTAACCTCAACTGTCTCAACAATATATTTGGGCACATATTCAGTTTCGGTTATTACATGGGTTACAACGCGAGGCTTAACTATCACCTGGCTACAGGCAACGCCAAAACAGAATACCACAACAGAAACTAAAAAAATAATTGGCCACTTTATTGTTCTCATTACCACGCTCAACCCACATTTCAGTTCATCCAGCTCTCTTATCCACCTATGCGCACTGGTTGCACTAAAGCAGCGTAGGTAAATTGTAGCCCAAGTAAATCGTGTTTCAAATAGGTAAGTAGTCCTACATGGTATGGGAAAGTAGTCCTAGCCTGTAAGTCTTAGGTCTTTCATTCAAATCCGACCCTTACGACCATGCCATTGGCTTGGCTAGACCCCGCCGAGAAGTAACATAACATCGGATTGTTGAGTTTTGGCGTTATTTTAGGGGAAGCTCGCCTTTGCAGAGGCGCATAAGTTCTGTTGACAGTTGACATCTGGGTAACATAGCTTGTAAAATGCAAGCGTGAACACAAAAGAAGTCCCTGTAGTCTCATTCTTAAAAGAGGTGATGCGCCGGCGCAAGCGCCTGCCCAGCCAACTGGCTTCTGATTTAGGCATCAGCCATGCTACCGTCAGCCGCTGGCTCTCCGGCGCAGACATTCCCAGCACCAAATCCTGTCGAAGATTGGCTGAATACAGCGGTGTGCCTCTGGAAAAAATCCTCTCCGTTGTCGGGCATATGCCCGGAGTAGCTGAGACAGCACCTCCCGAGTGGCCAGAGTTCCGTGAGTACGCTCGCAAGATGTATCCTAACGAACTTGATGACGACTTGATTACCATGATTGAGGATCTCATTGAGCGGCGAAGGCAAAAAAGGTACAAGAGCGGGAAAAACCCCTAGATGGGAAGCTGAGCTGTGGTCATATCTGAGCAGGGGTGATGGGATACACTGCCCTATATATCAGTCATGTGACTTAAGGCTCCAGGGGGAGTGGTGTTTGAGTGAGCACGAGGAATATTATCAGTTGTTGAATAATTTCCTCGATGATGAAGTCCTTGACCTTACCGACCCGGCGAGTATTGAATTTGAATTCCGCGGCTGTCAGCATATGGGAAGAATATTCAGTCTAGTTAGAAGGCTGGCAGTCAGGTATCAAAGGGAGGGGGGTGTCGGCCGCCTGCCCGTGCCAGGGGACCTTATTACTCATGGTGGTGACGATCGCCCCATTGAAATACGAGAGCTACCGTTTAAAGCTCACCACGGCGCTGTCTGGCGACTGAACGACTGCTGGGTAGTTCAGCTCAATAGTAATGATACACCAGCCAGGAAGAGATTCACCCTGTATCATGAGATTTTCCACATCCTGGCCCACTGCAAAGCCATTCCTGTGTTTAAGAAAACATCAAGCAGCACTGCGGGCTCTTTTAACGAGTTGCTTGCCGACCACTTCGCTGCCATTCTTCTTATGCCCGAAAAGCAGCTGAAGGAAAGATGGGGTGAGGTTCAAGATATAGACCAGATAGCAACCATGTTCGACGTGCCCAAGCCGGTAGTGTGGTTCGAGCTCAAGCACCTGAGCTTGGTTTAGCGATTTAGCAACCCTATTTCGCTTTTTCCCCCAACTTTACTTTTGTCTTCTTTTCACCATCAGCGGGAATTCGACGATGAACATGGCTCCCTTTCCCGGCTGGCTTTCAGCGTATATTCTTCCGCCGTGTTCAGTCACGATACTGTGGCAAGCACTAAGCCCCAGGCCGGTGCCGCCCTTTTCCCACCTCGTGGTAAAAAAGGGGTCAAAGAGCCTATCAAGATATTGAGTGGGAATCCCCGGGCCGTTATCAGTAAATATGGCCCTGATATTTCCATTCTTCTCTTCAGTTTTAATAGTGAGCCTTCCGCCACCGCGTGCCTCGGTCATAGACTGCTCGGCGTTCAAGATAATGTTCAGGAAAACTTCCTGAATCCGATTAAAATCGGCCATTATGTTGGGGAGGCTGGGGGCGAGGTTGGTTACGACTTCAATGTTGCTCGCTTTCAGCTCATTAGTCCTTAATGCCAGGGTTCTTTGCAAGATGTCATTTACGTCTGCATATTGCTTCTTTGGCTCACGGCGTCGGGTAAAAGCCAGCAGATTCTCCACCACGTTAGCCATTCGCCGGGCTTCGCTATGAATCCGGCCTAAGTCCCGGCTGATTTTCTCATCAGTGCTCTTTCTCAGCAGGCGCTCGGAGAGTCCGATTATCCCGGTAAGGGGATTATTTATTTCGTGGGCAACACCAGCCGCTAGTTCACCTACGGAGGTTAACCGCCTGGAACGGTCAAGCTCCTGTTGCAGTTGTTCCTCTTTCTCTTCGGCCTTCTTTAGCGTGACCAGTGCCTCCATCCAGTGTTGAAGGTCTGCCATAGAGTGTTTACGGCCCAGGAAATCAGTGTCAGGTATGTAGTAGGGGTTATCATAGGCCTTCGTGTCTACCATGATGGCAGGGTGTGTGCAGATCACATCCAGAAGCAACGGAAGGCCGAACCGCTGCCATTCATATTGGCAGAGACCTGTAATAGGATACTTAGGATACAGGTCCCTGTTCAGCTTTGCCTCATATTCTATAAATCTGTTTGAGCCTGGGCGGCCACGGAGCACCCAGCTCATCTCACCGGCCCCACGGACGGTATGATAACCCTCAGCGATGGCCGCTTCGACTAAGGTAACTAGAAAAGCAATCATCCGGTCGGGGTCGAAGAATCCCCCTCGGGTATAGGTCTCGGTCTCATGCGAGATAACGAGTTGCCCTGACGTCTCAGCGGTGGTCACATCCACGCCCTGTTCATGCAGTAGGGCGCGCACCTCATCAGCGGTGTGGGTGTCCACAATATAGAGGCATTTCTCTCCTTGCCTCAGGCCGGTTACCAGGAAGGTAGTGGCGGTAGCACTCCACTCTTCCGGTGTAGCATAGATCTGACAGAGATGCCCATGCGGTTTGGGCCTCTCTATTTCCTTAAGTAATTGTGGTTTGGTCTTATCTTTTTGCTCCACCCTGTGTACCCTGGAGTCAGCGGCACCTTCACCCTATGCCCCTTTTGGAACAACTTTGAGCCCGCCTGATTCCGTCCCAAATGAAGAGGGAACCGACACCGCCCTATTCCTCGGCGTTTTTAGCGCCCTTGATTCATCCTCTTCATCACCTAACTTATACTATGTAAATTTTGTTCTCATAGGGTCGTTGTATGTTCCTATGCGAAAGATAATAATGTGGTTGTTCTTATTTGTCAATACCTGAAATAGAGGTGGATCCTTAGGTGTGCAGACGTAACAACAAGCCAGTTTGCGATGTTTTGCTTGACGGCACTATTATAGCGTAGTAAATTCAACAAGGGATTTTCCAATAGCGACGGGGGTTACTAGCCTATGCCTACACTTTTACTAGATAGAAAAGCCGTGAACAACCTGATGAATATGTCGGATGTTATCAATGTGGTTGAAGAGGCTTTCAAGATGTGGGGCGAAGGTAAAGTAAATATGCCACCCAAAGCATATTTACTTGTAGAACATGGTGATTTCAGGGCTATGCCCGCTGCCTTACCAGGATGCGCTGGGGTGAAATGGGTAAACGCCCACCCTCAAAATCAGTCTCGAAATCTGCCTTCGGTTATGGCTGTCATAATCTACAATGACCCGGAAACAGGATATCCACTGGCAATAATGGACGGCACCAAAATTACAGCCTATCGAACTGGTGCGGCAGCAGCTATCGCTTCCAAGTACCTGGCCCGGCAAGATTCGCATACAATTGGAATTATTGGCGCTGGCTGTCAGGCATACACGCAGATAATGGCTCATGCCGAGTTATTTGACCTTAGCTCAATAAACGTCTTCGATATTTCTGAAACCGCGGTGGACAAACTAATTAAGTCTTTCCCAGAGTTTCCGGTCAGGAGTTGTTCTATACAAGAAGCAGCAGCCTCGGATATTGTATGTACCTTGACCCCTTCTCGTAACCCTATTATCAAGAAAGAGTGGATAATCGCCGGAACACATATAAATGCGGTTGGCGCTGATGCAGCAGGCAAGGAGGAGCTGGACCCTTCTATACTGAAGGAAGCAATCGTTGTTGTCGATGATTTAAGACAGGCAAGTACTGGTGGAGAGATTAACGTACTGATTAAGAAAGGTATCTATACTGTTAATGAAATCTATGGAACACTTCCTGAATTGGTTGTCCGCAAGAAAAAGGGTAGAACAGACAATAAGGTAATTACTGTCTTCGATTCCACTGGAATTGCTGTTGAGGACATAGCTGTGGCCAAATTTCTCTTTGAGAAGGGCCAACAAATGGGTGGTTACCCGTCAATTGACCTGATAGGAGCATAAGATAGCAGAGAGTAAACCAAGTTATCTAATCCCTCGAATGTCCCTTTTCATCTTTTCGTGCAGGGCATTGCACGTTCCATCGGATTGTTGCTTTATAGACTCCCCATTGATTAATGCGAGGTTGCTGGTGAGTTGCAGGCCTCACTGTTTGTTGGTAGAATTATCTGCGACTGGAGCCAGGGTGTTAAATATTCAGGCTGAAAACCAGTTCAAAAGTTCTGCCTATTGTCACCCTATCTCCACTTTAAAAAAGTTGTGACTAATTCCACTGACCGACTGCTGGCAGCATCTAAGCTAGCTATAGCTGGGAATGTTATAGACTTGGCTCTACAGTCGAACTACGGCGATATCAAATCTACTGGAGAATTGGCTTTGGTATCTCCATTGGCCATTACCATGCGCATGTTTGGTGGGAAATTGCTCTGTAGGTAGCTCAAGAGTCGTTTCGGAAGGGGGCAGAATGAAAGTTACAATTGTTTACGATAATGAGGTGGAGAAACAGGGGCTGAGGGCAGGTTGGGGTTTTTCAGCTCTTGTGCAAGCTGAAAATACGTCGCCGATTTTGTTTGATACCGGCGCTGATAGTCCTACTCTGTTGCACAATATGAGGGAGTTGGGCATTCTTCCCAAGGGTATAGGGACAATCGTAATTTCGCATGCTCACGGTGACCATACCGGGGGTCTCTCGGGCATTTTGGAGGTAAATAAGGACGCTGAGGTTTATGTTCCAACATCATTTTGGGGAACAATACCGGGAAGAAAAGTAATCACAGTTACAAGTTCCCTCCAGATTTCTGAGCAGGTTTTCTCTACCGGGGAGCTAAAAGGCATAGAGCAGTCTTTAGCGCTCAAGACGGATAAAGGGATTTTTGTATTAGTTGGTTGTTCCCACCCGGGAGTTGGAGACATCATAGATGCTGCTTCAAGATTTGGAAAAGTTTATGGGGTTATCGGTGGCTTCCACGGGTTCCACGATTTTGATAGGTTAAGCGGCTTATCCTTAATATGCCCTTGTCATTGTACCCAGTATAAGTCGGAAATCCTGGGACTGTTTCCGCAGCAGTGTGTAAAATGTGGGGCTGGATTAGTCCTCGAGCTATAAAGGTAATACGCCAGGCATATCGATGTGTTCTGAGGAGCTTGTGAAGCATAATGCCCAGGAGAATTTGCAAATGGTACCCAGTTTGCCCGATAAAAAGGTTCTACGAGGAAGGCAAACTGGAAAAGATTTGGGTGGAAAAGTATTGCTGGAACAATAATGAGAAATGCGCTAGATATCAGTTAGAGGAAAGAGGAGAGCCACACCCGGATAACTTATTGCCCAACGGAGAAGTTAGAAAAGAATTGGAATAGTTGCTTGATAAACCAGTCAGCAATCTTATGACGGTGCCAAATGTATAGCTAACACTCACCTAAGCTATAAATCTTCCTCTGGTATGATTCTAATGCCGTTTCTTTTTAATAACGCGGTTGTAACCCCATCGCCATTTAGCAATCTGCCCGAAAATGAGCCATCATATATTTGCCCACAGCCACATGACGGGCTCTTGGATTTACCTATAAATTCCCTGATATTAAGTTGCTTGGCAATCTTTAGGGTTTCCTCTGCTCCTATAATAAACGCCCTGGTAACATCCTTCCCGTCTTTATTCACAACCTTACCTTCGCCGTTGAGGACATCCTCTCCCGTGCCACCCTGGATTTCTTGAGGTACTCTAGGGGTCGCCAGCCCTCCGAGTTGCTCAGGGCAAACAGGAATCAGAGCCTCAACCTTTGAGAGTTCAATGGCGCGGTCATTTTTATATTTGTCATCACCACTCCAATTACACCTTATGCCTAACAGACAAGCGCTGATAAGTTTCATCTTACTTTAACCCGTGCTACCTTGCCAGACCAATCAGAGACTACATTAACCTCACCGCGAGCGTAGGCTCGGTGCCAGCCATCAGGGACAGGTAGTTTCTTGTACCAGAGGACTCGTTCAGCCTCAAGCAGATTACGGCGGCATCCCATAAAGTCAGCAGCACAAACGACCTTACGCCCGGCAAGAGAAGAGACATGGTTCAGCCACTGCTCCCCTTTTCTGGAGCGCATCAGGTGGTGGTCAAGAATCAGGGTATTAACCCTTTTAGCCAAGCGCAAGGTCCTGTGTAAGGCGTCTTCCTGCTCCTCCAAAGTTAAGCCTGGCAAGTAAATGGGCGGGCCGGAGGCAAGCACTATGTTTGGCTGCCAGGCAATAATCTGCTTAATTGCTTTGTCATTAAGCATCTGTATATCTGAAGCATGCACAAATACCTGCCCATCCTCTTCGACCCGGGTCATCATCACGCTGCCCCCACGGCTATCTCGCTCACCGTGGGGGACAGGAAACGAAAAGGTCAATGGCCCGTCTTTCATTCCTTCCGCAGCTGGTAGAGCATGACCTAAGCAGTTAGCCAGCGCTTTGGCTCGGTGAGCCTGGTTATATGAGAGGTCTTTTGTCCCTTTAGCCCAGAAGTGGGGGCGCTGGCATAACTCAGCTACCTGTTCAACTGAAAGCTGATACGGATTAGCGTTAACCAATGGAATGTGGTCTCCGTGATAATGGCTAATAACGACATCAGTAGCATCTTTTAATGCGTCTGCGATGAGGCCTTTAGTTCTTTCAGAAGCTATCACCTGCACTGGGTGTGGCAATAAGCCGTGCCGCCGGAATCCCAGGGCCACCCCAGGGTCGATAACCACCTTGCGCTCTCTTGTTGTAACTACACAGCACAGACCACGAACCCCTAAAGATTCAGTCCCAATTATTTCTATTTGCATTGTCAGCTTCTCTTTAACCTCAAAGTTATACTAGCACTAGTCATTGGCGGAGGCAAAGCTACTTCCCCTCCAACCCATACAGCAACTATAATAATCTAGGAAGCATCAATACAGCGAAGGCTCTTAAAAATGATAACCATAAAATGTGCTAAATGTAAGCATAAGGTGTTTAGATATTTAAAGATTGGGAAAGGGCGAGTGCTACACTGCTGGAAAGGACGGATAGTCAAGGATTACAGCATCCGTGACGGAAGCGAAGTTAAATGTCAGTGTGGCAATTTAATTGGTATTGATGAAGGGAAGTGGATCAAAATGAAACAGCACTCCTTTATCTATTGAGAGATAGACCAGTGCACAAGATGACTTTTCATTACGTGCTAATTTATTTGTGACCTTGGGATGTGGATTCAAACCAACGACCTTTGGGTAACGGGACTGAGCTTCACTCTCCAGTCATATTAAGCAATCTGCCGAACCCTAACGGCGTCCGCATATATCTGAGGAAGAGGCTCCATAGGCTAGCCGGCTTAATAGGTAATTAAACTGGGCAAAAAGGTTGCGATTTGAGGGAAAGCAATCAATATGCCCACGGCAACAATCAGCGCTCCGAGGAAGGGGAATATGCCTTTGAAGATGGTTTCCAGAGGAACATCTTTAGCAATTCCCTTGATGACATAAACATTTACCCCCACCGGTGGTGTAATTACCCCCATTTCAGTCACCAGAACAATTATCACCCCAAACCATATCGGGTCAAAGCCCAGTGTTAGAACCAGCGGGAAAATGATGGGGATGGTGAGGGTAATCAAAGCCAGGGCGTCCATAAAACAGCCGCCTATGAGGTACAGGAGGATTATAAGTCCTATAATAGCCGTAGTGGGGAGGGTAAGCCCGCCTACCCAGCCAGCCAGGACAATGGGAATCTTGGCTACCGCTATGAAATGCCCGAAGACGATAGCCCCGGTAACGATAACCATCACCATGCAGGTTATACGCAGGGCATCCTTAATGGCAAAGAGGAATCCCTGCCAGTTTAGTTGCCGCCTGGCTAGACCAATGAGCAGAGCGCCAAAAGCACCGGCGGCTCCAGCCTGTGTCGGGCTGAACCAGCCCATAAAAAGCCCCCCTATCACTAGGGCGAACAAGATAAGCATCTCGATAATGCCGCTAAGCCCGGCGAGTTTCTCCTTCAAGCTTGTTGGTGCCCCCGCTGGGGCAAGGCTCGGCTTGCGCAAGCAGAGAAGAACCACCACAGCGATGAAAAGGCTGGCCAGAAGTATGCCTGGCAAAACACCAGCTATAAAAAGCTTGCCAATAGACTCTCCGGTTAATATTCCATAGATGATAAATATAGTGCTGGGGGGAATCAGTATGCCCAGGCTTCCGGCGGCGGCAACACTGCCGGTGGCCAGCGAGTCATCATAGTTATACCTCTTCATCTCAGGCAGGGATACTCTCCCCATGGCGGCGGCAGTGGCATTGGTCGACCCGCACATGGCGGCAAAACCGGCACAGGCAGCAATGGTAGCTATGGCTAACCCGCCGCGCATTTGTCCAAACATGGTATAGCCGGCAGCATAAAGCCTTCGGCTCATCCCCGAAGCGAAGGCAATAGAGCCCATGAATACGAACATGGGGATAACAGTGAGAGAATAAGAGGAGAAATTGCTAAAAACATCCCGGGCCAGAATGCTAAGCCCTGCCTCTGGTGAAACCAGGTAGCAGAAACCGGCAAGCCCGACAAAGGCCATGGCAAAACCCACTGGCATGCCAAGGAGGAAAATTAGAACCAGGACGACAATGCCGATGAGGCCAATGGTAACCGGGCTCACTTCTTCACCGCCTTCATCAATGACCTAGAAAATTCCACCACCAGCAGCAGGCAGACCGGGATGCAGCAAAAAGCTATGGCATGGACGAAGGGGTAGAAGGGTATCCCCTGGGTCATAGAAACTGTGCCGGTGGCCTGAAGGCTCAGCCCATAATCAACGCTTCGCCAGGCTAGAAAGATAAATAAAGCCAGTCCAAGGAGGCAGACAAAGGCATGGACAACCGCTTGCACGCGCTTGGGCAGATGCATTACCACAAATTCTACCTCAATATGCCCCCGCAGAACCTGGGTATAAGCGATGGCGAAAGCAGTTACCACCACGCCTAGAAAGGCTGTAATCTCAATGCCACCGGGGATGGGATTGTTGAAGAGCTTGATTCCGATTATGTCAGCTACAACCAGGCCGAGCATGACCACCAAACCGGCGCCTGCTACCCAGTTAAGCCAGTTGCTGAATGAATTGGCAAACTTTTCCAGGCGGTCTATTTTGCCTGACATAGAAACACATCATTCTTAGAGGGTGCCCGAAATCGCGGATTACCCATCACGGGCACCCCCTAAAAAGCTACTCGCAGCTATCCAATTCTTTATTTTGCTGGCGCAAACGGTTCTACTTCAGCCTCGACCCAGGTTACAGACTCCTCTGCCGGGGGTGCCTTGCCAGCCCAGTATCCAGCCTGTTTTAACAGGTATTCCTCATAATCGGCTACGGGCAATCCTAACGCCGTCTTTTCCGTCATGTAGGTGTCTTTTACCACCTCAGCCGCATCCACCCACCTAGCCATCTCATCCGGTGAAAGCTCAATCACCTCTCTACCCTCGAAGGTCAGGAAGTAGTCTATTGCCACCTTATCATAGTAGTCCCAAACCTTGCCGTGTTTCTCTATCCACTCTTGGCTAACCTCATTGAAAACCTCTTTATACTGGTCAGGCAGACTCTCCCACTTAGCCTGGTTCATGACCACGAACATATCGGTGGTATAGCCTACGTCAGTGCACATGGTGACATACTTCACCACCTCGGCTTGCTTCCACCCTTTTAGCACCTCAGGGGGGGTCACACTGCCGTCTATCACGCCCTTGGACATAAGCTCATAAGCTTCTCCTTGTGATGCAGCATACCCGGTGGCACCAAGAGCTTCGGCTATCTTAGCCCCGTTACCGGTAGACCTCAGTACCAACCCCTTCATATCCTCCAGAGTGCGCACTGGCTTATCGGTGGTGAAGATAGTCCCGGGACCGTGGGCATGGAAGTAAAGGGGATGGACATCAGCAAGTTCAGCAGGCTTGAACTCATTGTAGAAGTCATTGGCTACCTTAGTGGCTACCCAGCCAGAAGGGTAACCATGGGGCAGGTCAACTAACTCACAGGCAGGGAAGCGCCCCATAGTATATGCCAGGCAGGACATACCTATATCACATATACCCTCGACCACTGCGTCATATGTATCAGGCGCCGGGGCCAGTCCGCCGCCCGGGTAATAGGTAATCTTTACCCAGCCATCAGTGCGCGCTTCTATTTCCTGGCAAAATTGTTCAGCCAATACGGAGTGGAAATGCGTGGGGGGGAAGAAATTATTATAGGTCAGCTCTATGACTTCAGTTGGCGTCTTAGCTGGGCAGCCACTGGACAGGGGTACCGCTAATAAGGCAAGCGCTAATAAAATTAGTGATAACTTTTTCATCATTTACCTCCGTAAGGATGGGAAATTCCCTCGGGTCTTAGCCAGCTCACATAGCGTCACCTCCGGCTATCTTTATTCCAGAAATTCTGTCCTCGTCGATAATTACTCATTTCTTTTGGCTCATAAATTAGGCGACGAAACGCCGTAAGCAAACGTATTCTAGTTAGCAGTTCGTTTTCTGTCAAGCTCTTCCAATTGTCCCACTAGTCCACGTTGCGAACGGGGCTGCTTAAAGAGAAGCTAACAGTTTTGAGGCAAAATGCGCACTGTGGGTTAGAGAATCTTGCTATAATAAAGTGAAGAGTGATACTTTATGCTTTTATGAGGTTTTTGCATGAATGAGGGGAAATTATTAGTGAAAGTAGGACAACTCGCAAAGCTTGCCGGAATACTTCCTTCCAAAGTACGCTATATGTTCAAGAGGGACTTCTTAATCCAGTCAATAGGACTAGGGGAGGCTATTACCTTTTCGATGAATCTCAAGCACTGGATCGGTTAAAATTCATTGATGAATTAAAAAATGAAGGCCGGCTTTCATTTTGTCACCCCAGCTCCACTTTTTTTTGCTGGCTAGTTGCTTTGCTGGGGTACGGTCTGTCTGGGGAGCTCTATTTGAGCCTTTCTCGGTTTGCCCTCGGCGCCACCGCCCCCGGTTTTGTCTTCGGTGACGCTGGCTACCTGCGGCAGTGTCTCCAGTATCTCAATCAGCTCTATCGGCTGGCGCAGGAACACCATGATGGTGGGCTTATCCATCTGGGGTATAAGCTCGGTTCTTACTACCTGGGGTAAATCGTCAAGGTGGTTTATGATATCCAGTATTTGCGTCAGGTCTATGGGGGGCAGTACTTCTACTTCCCATTCCGGTTCAGCTTCGCTGGATGCTTCAACGGGCTGGAGTAGTTCGAGGAACTCGTTATCGGCTTTTTTGGTTTCCAGAGTTGCCTTGAGTGTCTTTGCCGGAGGCTCGGCTAGCTTGTGGTCTAACTCTTCTTCTAACGTCACTACCTGCTTCTTGAGGTTTTCCAGCTGGGTGAGAAGCTCTTCGTATAGAGTTTTGGCGTTGCCCTTCAGTTCGGGTTGAATCTCCTTTATTTTTTCCTCAAGCAATTTTTCTGCCTGCTGTTGGGCTTTAGCCTTGATGTCCTCCGCTTCCCGGTTAGCCTTGGCTAGAGCTTCGGCTTTCTTTTCCTCGATTATTTTTTGACCCTGTTCCTCTGCCTCGGCTAAAATCGCTTTAGCCTCAGCCTTTGCCTTCTCCTTGGCTTCGGTAT
>Ga0315539_1001894_pt1 | contig 15157 bp, 12 predicted proteins | sample SalMarSW160150MG_FD_203097 | JGI IMG/M metagenome (GOLD analysis project Ga0315539, IMG submission 203097) | Salt marsh sediment microbial communities from the Plum Island Ecosystem LTER, Massachusetts, United States - Salt Marsh Sediment SW1601-150 ... | reverse complement strand
CTCGCCACGAGGAGCGCAGAACCTGTCGCTCCGCGATGGCCGTGTGTAACAGAAAGGCCAGAAGCACCACAGGGAAGGGCAGGAAGCCCGTGTAGAAGACCATGCCCAGACCGAGGGACACCCCGGCCAAACCGAAATCGGTCAAACGCTGCGTCCGCAGCCCTCGAAGGAGGAACCCCAGAGCCGCCAGCTCGAAGAGCGGCGTAGCCACGTTGTACATGCCGATGCGGCTGAAGTTGATGTCCCACCGCGAAACGGCCAGCAGGAAGGCCAGAACCAGGCCCCCTCGACGGTCGAACATCTCCCTCCCGACGAGATAGCCAGCCGCCACGGAGGCCGTACCCAGCAGCGCACTCACCACTCTGAGGGCCTCTGTGGTGCTTCCCAGAAGGCCCAGCGAGGCCGCTACGAGAAGCAAGTAGTGGCCTGCCGAATTGACTCGCGGCTCGTAGACCGGGCGATAGGAGGGGTCCAGCAGTATGCGCTGGGCAACCAGCCCGTTCTCGGCCTCATCGTACCAGGTGCCGTAGGGAAGTCTGTCCAGTCCCCAGAGGCGAACCGCAGCTCCCAGGGCCACGATCCCCAGCAATAGTCCCAGCTCGCCGCGGGACCACCCCCTCCCCCCACCTCCCACTCTCCTCCCCACGTCCGCCAGCCAGATCCCCAGGAGCAGCAGCCCGAGGCTTCCGCCGTACAGCACCCAACCGAGGGAGGAGCGATCTGAGGAAGCGAAAGCCAGCACACCGGCACCCCCTGCCAGCGCCGCCATCCCCACCACGGGCAACCCCACGAAGAGGAAGATACGTCGAGGCTCACCCTCCCGCCCGGCAGAGACAGATACCACGGGGCCCGATTGGGCGCGCACGGCAACGACAAACAGGAACACAGCCAGTGCGTAGAGCAAGCCCGCCTCCAGGAGCCTGCTCTGCCCCACGGCCCACTGCCCGCCCACGGCCAGGACCACCGCCAGCGCACCGCACAGCAGGTGGCGATATCTGTGCAAGCCCCTACCCAACTCCAACCTGGTCTCCTCTGCCTTGGCCAACGAGCAGTACGTCCGACGATACATACTACCACAAGGCTGTACCACTGTCAAGGGCACTTGAACACCCGGCAACCGTCGCGCGGCCCCGGGCAGCCGGACGGCAGAGGCACTGCTGCCTGGAGCGGAACCGGCGTTCCGGGTACAATAGACTGGTACCGGCAGACGTGAGAACCTGCACTGCACCATGATGGATATCCTGGCTGAGACGCAGAGACTGCTGCAACGAATCGAGGCCCAGGCCGACGCCACCTACGAGCAGGTGGTGGGGCGGGCCATCCCCTCTCCACTGAAGGTCTATGGCCTCCGCGTGTGGGAGATGCGCCAGATCGTCAAGAGCTGGCGGCGGGACCACAAGGGCATCTCCCTCGAAGACCTGCTACCTCTGGTGGACACGTTGTGGGCGGGGCAGTCCCGCGAGGAACGTCTGGTGGCCCTGGAGTTGCTCATACACTACCCTCAGCTCCTCCCGGAGCTCACGTGGACCTGGTTCGACAATAGACGCCAGGACCTGAACGACTGGGAACTCACCGACGTCCTCGGCGTGGGTCTCCTCGGCCCCTGGGTGGCCCACGATCCTCAGCACAGGACCGGCCACCTGCGCCAACTGGTGCTCTCCGAAGACCTCTGGAGCCGGCGACTGGGCCTCGTGGCCATCATCGGCGTCCACCGCACCCGGAAAGAAACCGAGACCCTCTCGCTGGCCCTGAGCCTCATCGATCAGGTCAAGGAAGAGCAGCACCCCACGATCACCAAGGCCATCTCCTGGGTGCTGCGACAGTTGACCAAGGACCACCCAGAGAAGGTCGCTGCCTACCTGGAGAAGAACGTGGATTCCCTTCCCCGACAGGTGGTCCGCGAGGTGAGGAACAAGCTCGAGACAGGCCGCAAGAACGGCAAGCGCGCCACGTAGCCTTGCCGCCAGGCTCGAGAGCTACTCCGCTCACTGGACACTTGGCGGCCAGTGTCATACAATACGCCGGTGTGACCAGTGAGGGCACCGCATCCAGAAGCGCCCTCTTCGGAATGTCATGGCACGAGGTTAGATCGATGAAGAAAAGAGATCATAGTCGTCTTGTCGCCAAGCTCGCCGAGGAGTACTCCAATCACGCCCCCAAGTCCGCGGCAGTCCACAAGAAGGCCACCAAGTACCTGGTCGACGGAGGCAGCCACTCGCTACGTCTCACACAGCCCTTCCCTCCGCGACCGGTCTCCGCCCACGGAGCGTGGATCACCGACGAGGACGGCAACAGGATTCTGGATTTCTGGCAAGGGCACTTCGCCAACATCCTCGGCCACAACCCAGAGGTCGTCACTTCGGCCCTGGCCGCAGCATTTGAGGATGGCTTCGGCCTCCAAACGGGCTTCGAGGACCGCTTCCACGTCGAGGCGGCCGAGATCCTGTGCCGTCAGACCGGGAGCGAACGCGTGCGCTTCACCACCAGTGGTACCCTGGCCACCATGAATTCCATCATGCTCAGCCTGGCGTTCACAGGTCGTGGTCTGGTGATGAAAGCGGGCGCCGGTTGGCACGGGGGACACCCCTGGGGTCTGAAGGGGGTAGGCTTTCGAGCCGAAACAGATGACGGCTTCCAGTACGTGGATACGGAGGGGTTGCCTCCCGCCGTTACCGACAACGTGATCGTTACGCACTTCAACGATCCGGACAGGCTGCGTAGTGATTTTCGCCAACACGGCGACCAGCTCGCGTGCTTCATCGTCGAGCCCTTCATCGGTGCGGGGGGTTGTTTGCCCGCTACAGCCGAGTATCTGCACACCGCGCGCGAGCTGACCCGTAAGCACGGTGTGGTGCTCATCCTCGACGAAGTGATAGCCGGCTTTCGTTTCCGAGCAGGCGATGCTGGGAGTCTGTACGGCATACGCGCTGATCTAGCCACCTTCGGCAAGGCCATCGGCGGCGGTATGCCAGTGGCCGCCCTGGCTGGCCGGGAGGAGATCTTGAGACTGGTCGGGCGCGAGGGCGGCAAGAAGGTGAAGTTCTCCGGCGGCACCTACTCCGCACACCCCGCATCGATGCTGGCGGCCAAGACCTTCATGGAGTATCTCGTGGCCCACGAGGACGAGATCTACCCCCGCTTGTCAACTCTCGGGGAACAAGCGCGGCGCACAGCAGAGGTAGCTTTCGGCGCAGAGGGCATCTATGCCCGTTGCCCAAGGTACAGGGGCGGCGTGTTGCCTGGAAGCTCCTTGAGTCTGGTTGCTTTCCCCTACGAAGAAGGGCGAGAGCTTCGCAGCCCTGAAGACGTGCGTAACCCTGCTCTCTGCGACGTCGTGCTCGCTGAAGAGGTCCTACAGTTGAGTCTGCTGATCAACGATGTGTATACCATGCACGGACTCGGTGCCGTCAGCACGGCTCACACGACGGAAGACCTCGACTTGCTGGGAGAGGCCTACGGACGCGTCGCAAGACTCTTCAAACAGCACCTGTAGTGCTTTGCCCTTTACTGCGGTTGGGAACCCCCTGACCCCTCTCCGTGTGCGCTAGCGAACGAAGAATCGGTGCGATCACAAACACTCACTCTAAGGAGGCGGAGCACACCATGTCAAGCAGTATTCGTGTCATCCAGTACGGACTTGGACCCATCGGCAGTGCCGTGGCCCGGCACGTCGTGGAGCGGGCCAGGCTGGAACTGGTCGCCGGCATCGACATCGACCCGGCCAAGGTAGGAAAAGACGTCGGCGAAGTGATCGGATCGGGCCAGGCCGTGGGCTTCAAGGTGGTGGAGAGCCTATCCCAGGCCCTGGCGGGGGCAGAAGCCGATGTCGTCCTGCACACCACCAGCTCCTACTTCGACGGCTTCAAGCCCCAGATTCTCGAGGTCCTGGAGGCGGGGCTGGACGTCGTCTCCACGTCCGAGGAACTCTCCTTCCCGTGGCTGGCCCATGCAGAGGAAGCCGCTGAGGTGGACGCGGTCGCCAAACGGACGGGGAAGACCGTCCTGGGCACGGGGGTCAACCCCGGCTTTCTCATGGATTCGCTGCCCTTGAACCTCACCTCCATTTGCCAGCGGGTGGACCGCATCGACGTTACGCGAGTGATCAACGCTTCCACTCGCCGAGGACCTTTCCAGGCCAAGATCGGCTCGGGAATGACGGTGGAGGACTTCGAGGCCAAGATGGCTGCCGGACGTATGGGCCACGTGGGCCTTCCCGAGTCTATGGGCATGGTCTTCGACACCCTCGGCAAGAAGCTGGCCCGCTACGAGTCGAGTGTGGAGCCCGTAGTGGCGGACAAGACAGTGAAGACCGACTATTTCGAGGTCGAGCCAGGGCAGGTGAAGGGGTTGAAGCAGGTCGCCCGCGGTTTCTCCGAGGATGGCGAGTTCTTGACCCTGACCTTCATCGCCGCACTCGAGGCTGGGGACGAGGCCGACACCATCAAGATCAGTGGCTCGCCCGACCTGGAGGTCACTCTCAAGGGCACCAACGGCGACATCGCCACAGTAGCCATCGCCGTGAACGCCATTCGCCGGGTGAGGGAGGCCGCGCCAGGGCTGGTGACCATGAGAGACCTACCCATTGTGACCTTCTGGTGAGGGTGATGGGCCGGTCCGCGATCAGCAGGCCCAAGGTGGGATGTGGAAGCGGCCACCTGCCTCAAGCGAGACATCGAGTACGCACATAGAATCGAGCAGCCGAAGTATGCGGCGGCTCCACTGGCACCCGCCGTTCCCGCAACCGCCGAAGGAGGTTTTCGTGGCTGGCAAGAGGTCTAGACGGGCCCTGGCCCATCTCATTGTCCGCTGGATCGCCCGAGGGTGGAGCCTGGTCAGCCTGGGGTTCGTGGCGCTCTTTGTCGTCGGAGAGCTCATTTTCCCCACGGAGGCGCTGCCCACCACGGCGCGCGACGTGATCGGGCTCTCCCTGTTCCCCTCCGCTGTCTCCCTGGGGATGATCCTGGCCTGGCGGCGGGAAGGTCTCGGCGGCGGCATCACGGTGGGCAGCCTGCTCGCCTTCTATGCACTCCTCCGTTTCACCGATGGCAAGTTCCCGCGCGGCCCCTACTTCGCCCTCGTCGCGGCCCCGGGAGCGTTGTTCCTCCTTTCGTGGGCTATCTCTCGCTGGCGGACAAATCCCACTGGCGTGTAGGTACGATGTGAGGAGCAGGACGTCCCTGCGGCTTCCACCAGCGGAGCGAGGGCGCAGCACAACGTACCTCGGCTCAGCCATGACACGACCACAGAGCCATAGCCGCCACCGCTGGCGCCCAACGAACGAGAAAGGGCTGCCCTGCAAGGGGCAGCCCCATGCATAGCCAGATGATGCTTGAGTCCCTACTCTCTCGTCCTCCAGCGCAAGGCAGCGTACCCTGCCATCCCCATCAGCCCGCTGCCCAGCAGTAGCAGACTACCAGGCTCGGGGACGAACTCCTCCTCCACGCATGGTTCGATCTCGAGCGTGCCCCAGGCGATGACAGCGCACCCCGACTCGTCGAAGAGTATCTCCACCAAGTTCGCACCACGCTGGAGCGACGCCAGCGGAACGTCGAATTGCACGGCGCTCCATTCCGCCTCCCAGAGATCAGGAGCAGCCCCCAGCAGGTCACCGTTCAGGTAGACCTCGCCGCCCTCCCAGTGGAAGCCTTGGAGAGTCAGCACACCGTCGGAGCATATCTCCTCGCCCACCACGACGTTGAACTCAACCGGTGCATTCTCGTCGCCGGTGCACACATAGCTGGCAGGCCCGGAGCCGATGTCGCCGTCCGGCGTCCCCGTGCCGGCGTTGTTCTCGTTGTCCTTAGCGGTCACGTACAGTCCCTCGCTGGCCTTGGGCGGCTCTGGAGGGGTCTTGATGCCGGGCCGCGCGAGACTTCGGGCCGTCGCCACCCCCGCCAACAGCAGCGTTAGGCTCACGCCCAACAACAAGCCTCTTCGCCATGCTCTCTTCATCTCTTGCACCTCCTTATGTCAAGCGGCTCATCGTCCAACACTGTCGAAGGATAGCACGTTCCAGACAGATGAGCAAGAACGCGAACAGGGTGCCGGGGTTGCTCCCCGGTCCACCGATGACAGCAAAGAAGCGACCGCCCTCCTGCCGCTTGGTTCTACTCCGCCCCCTGCCGCCTCGTCTTCGACCGCAAGGTAGCATACCCGGCAAGACCGGCCAGCCCGCTCGCCAAGAGAACCACGGTCATCGGTTCGGGGACGAACTCCTCCTCCACCTCCGGATCCTGCATCACCACCACCACCCCGTGCACGGTACCCATGGTGGCATCGACCCACGTACATCCCTGGGGGTCCTCAGCCTCCGGGGGCCCACCTCCACCGTCCAGGTCGATGTGCGCGCAGACCAGATACTCACCCGCCTCGGGCACGAGTCCCAGCACGAACGGTCCCGGCTCTGGGATTGTGGTGTCCATCACAGGTGGTGACACGCCGTCAAGCAGGCCCACGATGTGGATCTCGCCGCTGTGGACCCCGGCGTACTTGACCTCCCCGTAGATGTGGACCATCCCCCAAGCCAAGGCCACAGCCGGCAGCAACAGTGCCAGGGCCGTGCCCAGCAACACGCCTCGTAGCAACAGACCTTTCATCTCTTCCCCCTTCTCAACTCGCGCATTTCACCGCCGCGCGTCTCATGTAGGATATGCGATTACGCACTCGTCGTCAAGAGCGGAAGACTGTGCTCAAGGTGGTTCAGGCCGAAACGAGAAGTCGACTCGGCGCCGCGGGTCTTTGCGACTACCCCTGGTTCCGCATACCCAAGGGCACGAAGGCCTTGGGGCCACCCGCCAGGGCGCTGGCCACGCCCTGCAAGGTGTAGTAGGCCTTACGGTAGACGATGGGGCTGTTGCCCGGATCCAGATGGTTCTCCCGATAGGCAACAGAGTACCACCGGGCTGGCTCGCAGTAGTCGTACCAGTAGACGGTGGCGAAATCCATGTTGAAGAAGCTCATCACCCCCATCCACGGGTAGTGGCTCATCGCATACAGGTAGGCGTCCCTCAGGTACTGGGCCTGCTTATTCGCGGTCACAATCTGCCACGTTCGCGTGGGCCAATCCCCCCCTTGGCGACAGGAGGAACCCGGGTCCAGGATCCAGCCGAACTCTATCGCCCAGATCTGCTTGTCGGCATCGTTGCGGATCTCCATCAGTTGCCTCTGCTGTTCCACCCGGCGAAAGGCGAGCCCGCTCACAGACCCCGGGTTCCGCTGCGGCTCATAGGCGAACCCATATGGATGGGACCCCAGAATATCGAAGTACTTCTTGCCCCCGTTCCAGTAGATGCCACAGATGAAGTCCAGGTCGTTGATCACTCCCGCCCCGTAGAGCTGCTCCGTGTAACTCGTGATCTGCATCCCAGCCAGGCCAGCACTGAGCCCGCATTGCTCACCACCCGGCCCGCCTGTGGTAGCCATCCCAGCCGTGACCACGGCGGCGTCCCCGTCGGCGGCCTTGATCCTGGGGTAGACGGCCTCCAGCATCTCCACGTACTCCTTGGCACTAGGACTGCCACCCCAGTTCTCGGGGAGATTCGGCTCGTTCCAGATCACATAGCCGGACACCTTGCCCGCCGAGTGGGAAGCCAGCGCGTACATGAAGTCACCCAGGTCGTCCATGTCATCGGGCGGCGCCCCCTCAGGCCCGCTCCTGGCCCAGCCCGGGGCAGAATCCACCCTCAGGATCACTTTGAGGCCCAGGCTCTGCGCGCTGGCCAGCAGTTGATTCAGTCCATACCACTCGTAGCTGCCCTTGGACGGTTCCGCGAGGCTCCACTGGAGGTTCCACACCAGCCAGTCGAACTCCATGTCGGCCACCAGCGACGCGTTGCTTCGCTCGGAGAGAAAGGCCCCTAGCCCAACGTGGGGCTGCTCGATGGCTAACCGAGAGGAGGAGGGACTCAGCATTGTGAGCACAAGGGCCAGCGTAAGGCCGAGGACGGCGGTTCGAGTCACGCGACGACGGGGCTTTTTCAGCTTCGAGATACACATCCGCTTCAACCGACTACCCTCTCCGTAGCTCTCGTGGGGATCCACTCTGCGTACTGTGCCCCACTGTGATCCCCTCCAGTATAGCGAAGGGGAGCCACGCGTGCAATAGGAAATGGGTACCCCGCGACTGTTGGTCTCTGAGGGAGACTGTGAGGACGGAGATGACGACATTCCGGATTTGCCGGGTCCACAGGCTACTCGAGAACGGAGTGAAGAATGAGAAGGGCGAATAGGTCTTCCATGGCCGCGGCTCCACAGCCACTTATACCACCTTCTCAGGAGATGTCAACAGTCTGGGCGGGCGACTCTCGAAAAACCGCACCGAGATGAGCCTAGTGCTGAACTGAAGCAGGCATGTGACGGCACGTCTGAGACCCGCCCCTACGACGGCGTTTGGTCGGTCCAGCGCACGGGGGGCTGAACCCCTTCTACTGAGGCGGGTTGCTGAACCACTGATGGCCTCGAACTCCCTTTCAGTGTGATCAATCCTGTCAGTGGACCCAGTGATTCCGCCCCTCCAACAAAGATGCGAGAAACGAATACGGGAGCGCCTCTGCAAGCGCCCCCGCGTGAGCATCAGGTATCGATTCCCCTGTACTTCCCCTCTCCTCGGTCGGTCAGTCGACGCTACTGCGAAGATATCAGCGGCCGCACGCATAGAAGAAAACCTCAGCATGGGGTCGCTGCCATCGAGCTAGGGAGTGATGGACAACTCCACGCCGATGGCCTTCTCCCTGGCTAGCTCGTACACCTTCTTCGCCGTGGCCACGTCCTCGATGGCCATGCCGGTCGACTTGAAGATGGTGATCTCCTCGTTGTCCTCCCGACCAGGCTTGTGGCCCGCGACGATCTCACCCAGTGTAGCGTATAGAGTTCCCTCGCTGATGGCACCCTCTTGGATAGCATCTGCTATCTCGCCGGTGATCAGGGCCTGGTTGATCAAGTCCGTCACCCACTTGTCCGCGCGACGGTAGACATCAGGGTACAGCTCCCTCTTGTGAGGCATGTCCGCCCCCACAGAGGAGATGTGCATCCCCTTCCGGATCCACTCCCCCTGGATGAACGGCGTGCGAGCCGGCGTGCAGGTGACCAGGATGTCAACGCCAGCGCAAGCCTCCTCCGGGCTGCCTACTGCCTCGGTCTCCAAGCCAAGCTCGCCGATCTCCTTCAGAAGCCTGGCCGTGGCTGAGGGATCGAGGTCGAAGGCCTTCACTTTTTTCAGATCCCGCACCTGGGCTACAGCCGCCACCTGCGAACTGCCCTGGGCCCCTGCGCCCACGATGCCCAGCACCCGGGCATCGGCTCTCGCCAGGTATTTGACGCTCACTCCTGTGGCCGCCCCGGTCCTCATCTTCGTGATGTAAGCACAGTCCATGATGGCCAACGGCATCCCCGTGGTGGGATCCTGGTACACGACCAGCCCTGCACTGGCCGGCAGATTGTGTTTCTTCGGATTGTCCTCGTGGTGGAAGATCACCTTGACCCCGGCCGCCTGCAATCCTTGCATATAGCCCGGCATCACACCAATAACGCCGTGGTACTCGTCAAGGAACATCCCTACGCGGTCCGGCACCAACGTTGTGCCCTGCCCGTGCTCCAGGAACGCTGCCTCCACGGCTTCCAGGGTCATCTCCATGGTCAAGAGTCGCTCTACGTCCTTCCGCCCCAGGATCAGTGTCATTTGCTCGTTCCTTTCATTGCTCGAGATCGATCGGCCTTCGATCCGGAATCACACTTCATCGCCTGTACAAGAGGCTGCAAGGCCATCAAGGTGTATGCGTCGGCCATGACGGCCGGATCACCTAGAAGTTTACGCCCGCCCTTGCCCAAGGCGCAAGCACCGTGAGGGGCGGCGCCAGGACACCGCCACCGGGTGGTAGTGGAGATGGGCGCCAGGTGTGGTGGTCCACTGGGAATGGGGTCTCGATCTCACCGCCTCGGAGCTGGACACGGTCGAACCGGGCGACTGCTTCCGATCAACGGTAGCGTCGGCCACGAACGCATGCTGATGACCACATGATCCGCTGCGAGATTCGGCCATCCCTGCTACAATCCCCCTGATACGGCGTTGACGGCCTAAGCCGATCACCTGGGCATTCCAGGACTCTAGAGAGGGAGAGAAGAATAGATGAGCGAGAGAACCAAGGTCACCGTTCCGCAGTTATGGGAGATGAAGAGAAGCGACGTGAAGATCACCATGATCACCGCCTATGATTACCCTACCGGCGTGTGGGCCGAGAGGGCAGCCATCGATATTCTTCTGGTGGGCGACTCCATGGCCATGACCGTCCTGGGGTATCCTACCACCCTGCCCGCCACAATGGCGGAGCTGATCGCCCACAGCCAGGCGGTGAACAGGGGCAACAGCAACTCCTTCGTCCTGGGGGACATGCCCTACATGTCCTACCAGCCCTCTGTCGAGATGGCGGTGCAGAACGCCGGTCGGTTTATGAGCGAAGGCCGGTGCGATGGCATCAAGCTGGAGGGAGGGGCAGCTATGGCCGACAGGGTGGACGCCATCGTCAACTCGGGAATCCCGGTCATGGGCCACCTGGGGCTTACCCCCCAGAGCATGTCCATGCTCGGAGGGTTCAAGGCCCAAGGTAAGGACGCCCTCGTGGCCAAGAAGATCGTGGACGATGCCAGAGTCCTGGAGGAAGCAGGAGCCTTCTCCATCCTTCTGGAGGCCGTCCCCTCCAAGGTCAGCAAGCTGGTGGCCCAGCGGGCGGAGATACCCATCATCGGTATCGGGGCCGGTCCAGACTGCGACGGGCAGGTCTTGATCTTCCACGACATGTTCGGTCTCTACCCGGCCTTCACCCCCAAGTTCGCCAAGCAGTACGCTGACCTGGGCAAGACGATCGTCGAAGGGCTGGAGCGCTACGCGCACGAGGTGCGAGAGGGGATATTCCCGGAGCCCAAACACTGCTTCACCATCTCGGACCAGCAGTACCAGGACCTCCTGGCAATGCTGGAGTGAGGCGCAGGCCCCTTCACGGCCAGGCTCGCCGCTCACGGCCTGACGCGCCCCGTGGCGTGTCACGTATTCTCATCGCCCACAGGCGATGCTTTCCCCGTCCTGGACAGCCATGGCGGCTACAGCAAGTTCGGATACCTGGAGAGTAGGACCGTCTACGAGGAGAGCTATGGTGGCGGCGGTGTGGCCTGGATCCTGACCCTCGAAGAGTGATCTGGCCGCCGTCGCGGTCCACTTATCCGAGCCTGGTGGATGGCTGGCGGAAGCTATCCCTTCCAGGTGTCCCTCAGCACGCGGAACCAGTTTCGATAGGCGATCTGCTCCAAAGGCTCGCCATCATACCCCCTGTCGCGTAGCGCCTGAATCAGGTTGGGCAAGGCAGCTACATCGTGCAGTTCCTGGGGCATCTGCGCCCCATCGAAGTCGGAGCCCAGAGCCACGTGGTCTGCCCCGATCCTCTCCGCGACATAGTGGATGTGATCCACTATCCCGGTGACCGGTATGTCTTCCTCTCGCTGTCCGTCGGGCCTGGTCATGGCAGGCGCGAAGATCACGCCCACCAGCCCGTCCGACTCGCCAACGGCATCGATCTGTTCATCTGTGAGGTTCCGCGTGGACGGACATAGAGCATGTACACCAGCATGGCTGACCACCAGAGGAGCATCGGACAGCCTAGCCACGTCCCAGAACCCCTGCTCGTTGATGTGGGCCAGATCGATCAGGATCCCCAGTCGATTACACTCGCCAACCAACCTTTTGCCTGCCTCCGTCAAACCAGGACCCGTGTCTGGTGAGTGGGGAAAGCGAAAGGGCACGCCGGAGCCGAAAACGTTGGGACGACTCCACACCAAACCTAGGGAGCGTAATCCTCTCTCGTAGTACGCCTCCAGGTCACTGAGGTCCTCCCTGATCGCCGCCGCACCCTCCAGGTGTATAACGATGCTGAGAACGTCTTCTAGCAGATAACGCTCGAGATCCTGGTACGTCCGAACGACGGCGATCTCTCCATCAGCCTCCTTTTCGAGTTTGTACAGGAAATCGATCACCGCCTCTGTGAACTCCTTCGCATAGTCGTGATCGACAGCGCTACGCGGCTGGAGTGTATAGCCGTCTTCGGTGATGGTCAGTCCATAGTGGAGATCCCGCTCTGGCGAGCCCTCCGGCGGCGGAGTGTAGATGGCGAAGATGCCCCCCATCAAGCCTCCCTCTCTCGCCCTCGGGAGGTCGAGATGCCCTTTTTCGCTCCTCTCGAAGAAAGACCGCCCTTCGCCCTCCTCGGGCGCGTAGAGATCCGTCAGCGTATCGTTGTGTCCATCAAAGACCAGCAATAGCATCATAGCCTCCCTCCATGGAGGAGCATACAGCTCATCGCTCTTCACACTCCCACGTCGCTCGGACTCAGCGTACAGAAGTCGGACCTTCTCAGGTTCAGATAGGGCCTTGCCTTCCTGCTCCTCCCTATAAGGTGGAAATCGATCTCCGCGTACAAGATCTGCTCTGTGTCATCGGCCTTGGCCACCACCTCCCCCCTTGGATCTACCACGATGGACTCCCCGCAGAAGCCCATCTCGTGCTCGAGCCCCACTCGATTGCACATCGCCACAAACACCCCGCTCTGCATAGCGGCCACTCTCAACTCCCATCCAAACAACTCGAGCGGCTCATCCCTGATGTTCGCGGTGGGGATCACGATGAGCTGCGCACCTTTTAAGGCACATGCCCTGAAACTTTCGGGGTAGTGCCTATCGAAGCAGATCACAACGCCAATCCTTCCCGCTGAAGTGTCGTAGACCCGGAATCCCGTGTCCGATGGCGTGTAGTAATCCTGCTCGTAGAACAGAGAGGCCTGCACGATGTGGACCATCTTGGAAACCCCCACTACGGCACCGTCGGCGTCGATGACCGGAGACGCGTCGTACGTTTTCCCACCTTCTTTCAGATACAGGTTGGGAATGGCGACCACACCAAGCTCCCGGCAAGCCTGCTTCAGCGCCTGCACGGCCGGGTGGCCGATGTCTATGGCGTACGTGGACGCGTCGCCACCGGGGAATTGAGGGAAGAAGGGGCTGAACTGGACCTCGGGGAAACAGACGAGCTCAGCGCCGCTACGAGCTGCGTGCGTCATGCCGTCCACGGCCTTCGCCAAGTTGGCCGCGATGCTCTCCTCCATGCTCATCTGAACCAGGGCTATTCTCATCTCCTCCCCTCTTGGTAGTCTGGTTGCACCCGTGCCGGAAGTCCATTATACACCATCCAACCCAAATGCGACGGAGGTACTCGGTGCGAGTTGACGTGACCACCGCAACCTTCCCTTGACAGGCGCTGTCGAAGCGAATGAGGTATGAACCCATGATCCGGCCGAAGCCCGAACCTCTGTCATCGCAGAGTTCCGTTTCGGCACAGTCACGCCCCAGTGCTCGACATGTGGGAAGATTCCTGCTACGATATGGATCGGTGCGTAACCGCAGCCGAGAACCGAGAATACGAGGCAGACTGGGCTACCTGGATCGAGCCATCCTCGCACTCTAGCCAGAGGAAACACGCATACCCTGCTCATGGCTGGGTCAAGTGTCGGCCTAGACCGCCCCGAACAGACCAGGAAAGCTCATCGAGAGGCAGATTATCGCCTTCGCCGGAACCTAAATGAAGGGGAGGAGGTAGGAACTCATGATCCGACCGAAGCTGGAGACTTTGTCGAGGGAGACAGTCGATCGCGCCATCGACGAAGCCTACGACTTACTGATCGATCCTGGGGTGCAGATCCACTATGACGAGGCGCTTCACCTGCTGGGGGACGGCGGAGCCGAGGTGGACATGGAATCCCGCATAGCGAGGATCCCCCGCGCCCTGGCTGAAAAGGCCGTGGAGACTGCCCCCAACTCGTTCCATCTGTACAACATTGCTGGTGAACCGGCAGTGCACTACGGCGACGACGACGTGCACTTCGACCCTGGCTCGGCAGCCATCGAAATCGCCGACTACGGGGCGAATCAGTCGCGCGTGCCAGTCACTGCCGACTGTGAGAACTACGTATGGGTCGCAGAGATGTTGCCCCAGATAGACGCGGTCGCCACCTCTATCGTAAGTGGCGACGTCCCCACCGCCATGGGCGACTGGTACCGGCTCTATCTGCTCCTTCGGTACGCGAGGAAGCCCATCGTGACCGGGACCTTCTCCATCGAGAGCTTCGCCATCATGCACGAACTGCTGGTGGCGGTGTCTGGAAGCGAGGAGGCCCTGGCCGAGAAGCCTCGCGCCGTGTTCGACGCGTGTCCCTCACCGCCTCTGATGTGGAGCGATGTCACCTGCGCCAACCTGATCGACGCGGCCCGCGCCAGAGTGCCCGCTGAGCTGATCCCCATGCCTCTGATGGGCGCCACCGGTCCGGCCTCCATCATCGGTTCGGCAGTGCAGCACGCCGCGGAGGCGCTCAGCGGAGTCACCATCCACCAGCTAGCCAACCCGGGCAGCCCCATCGTGTGGGGTGGATCGCCCTCCTACTTTGACATGCGTACTGGCGCACCACCCATGGGAGCCATGGCTACCATGATGCTGGACTGCACCTACGCTCAGATCGGTAAGGCTATCAAGCCTGGGGGCTTGCCCACCCACGCCTATCTGGGAATGAGCGATTCCAAGATCGTGGACGCGCAGACCGGCCTGGAATCAGCTTCGGGAGCCATCTTGGGTGCCTTGGCGGGGATCAACATGATCTCGGGCCCGGGCATGATGGATTTCGAGAGCTGCTTCAGCTTGGAGAAGCTGGTCATCGACTCCGAGATCGTGGGCATGGCCAAGCGGCTGGTGCGTGGTGTGGACGACTCGGATGAGCCTCTGGCCCTAGACGTGATGCGCGAGGTAGGCCACAAGGGCAACTTCCTGGGCACCAAGCACACCGTGCGTCACTACCAGACAGAGGACTACATGCCGTCGCAGGTCATAGACCGCGACTATCGCCAGACCTGGTTCGACAAGGGCGCTCTGGATATCAACGCCCGCGCCCATCGCAGAGTGGAGGAACTCATCGCAGCCTACGAGCCATTGTCCCTCGATAGCGGCATGGTCCGCGAACTGGAGGCAATCGCTACCCGCCATGCCAACGCTGCGGGGCTGGATCAGCTACCTGCACTGAGCAGCCGGTAGGCTCGGGACGTTGCCAAAAGGGACCGCAGGCAAGCTGTCGGT
>Ga0315539_1001892_pt1 | contig 15184 bp, 12 predicted proteins | sample SalMarSW160150MG_FD_203097 | JGI IMG/M metagenome (GOLD analysis project Ga0315539, IMG submission 203097) | Salt marsh sediment microbial communities from the Plum Island Ecosystem LTER, Massachusetts, United States - Salt Marsh Sediment SW1601-150 ... | reverse complement strand
AGACAGTTGGAGGTTTGGGCTATTCTCGATGACTTGAAGCGGCGAAAGCAAGTCTCCGGTAAGTGCATAAAAGGGACGGGCTATTATTGCGTTGCCAAATAGGCAAGACAATCTTCAATTTAAGGAGGTGCAGTATGTCTATTGACCAATCGACTGAAAAGCGGCTTGCTAAGCTGCGCCGCTGGAATATCATTGTCGGCCTGGTCCTCGCGGTACAGGCTGTTATGATTGCAGTGCTTACAAACGACTTTGCTCTTCCGGTTACGGGCACGTTTATGATTGGGCCACCTGGGACCGCTCCCGAGCTTCACCACCTGTTTGATATATACACTGGCTGGGGTGTTTTTACCTTCCTTGCCATCTCAGCCGGTGCCCTGTTGATAATCGCATCTCCACCTGTCTTCCCATGGTACAAGCGCAACCTGTTAAAGAACCGCAACTACGGGCGCTGGATCGAGTACTTCTTCAGCTCTTCAATTATGATTGTGTTAATCTCTCAGATAACCGGTATCAGCGACATCGCTGCCTTATCGGCCATCTTCGGCATAAATGCCTGTATGATACTTTTCGGTGCTTTGCAGGAAAAGTATGAAGAACCGGGTAAACCAAGCTGGCTACCATTCTGGTTCGGCAGCTTTGCAGGCATCATTCCGTGGATCGCAATCGCAATATACGTCTGGGCGCCTGGGCTGAGTACATCGCCTCCTGCATTCGTATATGGTATTGTGATATCACTTTTCGTTTTCTTTAACTGCTTTGCCATCAATATGGTGTTGCAGTACAAGAAAGTCGGTCCCTGGCGGGACTATCTACATGGGGAGAAGGTTTATATTCTTCTCAGTCTCACGGCTAAGGCTTTGCTAGCCTGGCAGGTGTTTTTCCCGGTACTGTTGTCATCCTGATTTTTTAACGGACGTCCCTGGTTGTGGTCCTTTTTCACACTTGGCATTCCGGGGACATGATATCTGATTTGTAGCAGGCGTGATTGGTATGGTGTCCCTGGAATTCGCTGTGGTTACTGTATCTACTTTGGCGATATGAACGAAGTCACCGAGAGAATAGGCAAGCAGAAATTATTGGTCTGGTATAAGGGCATCACCATATAGGGTGATGTGTGTTGTTATACATTTAGCCATTTCGTTACCTGAAGGAATTGATGTTTAGGAGTGATTATCTGTTTAGTTTCCAGACCTGCACGTTCAGATTAGCGGCAATACTCACCCAGATTATGTATGGGATGAGAAGCCCGCCGGCTAAGGGGGATACGCCAAAGAATGTAATGATGTTAATTAGTATGGCTATCCAGAGTAGCAGAATCATCACCACTCCACCGAAAAGGGATTTAAGCCCGAAAAAGATTACCGACCACAGGATGTTCAGGACCAGCTGAGCCCAAAATATTACAAAGGCTATTGTTACCCCTTCTTGACCCAATCCTTCCCGCCAGACTAAGAAAACGGCTATACCCATTAAAAGGTAAAGAGTGATCCAGACAGGTCCGAAGACTGAATTAGGTGGAGTAAAGGTTGGTTTCTTGAGTCCCGCATACCAGGTGGTAATTGCAGGGGTGGTGAAAATGGCACCGATGCCACCCGCGCCTTCGCAGGCGGCTATACTTATGACCAGCTTAATTATGTCCGTCCCGCTCATGTCTTCAAACTCCCTTGAGAGCCGGTTCAATAAAGGCAGCCCCGACCACTATCAAGCTTAGTTAGTTCGCAGGGGTTTGTCAAACATTCAATCTTTTCGTGCAACCGGGTGGCATTACACTTTCCATCGGATTGTTCACTTTGCCATGGTATTCTGGGGAAATAATACCTGATTTGTGGTAGGCCTGATTGGTAGGTGTCCCTGGAATTCAGGAGTAATAACACCGCTATTTCACACAATAGTAAGTTTTGTTCAAACAGATTCAGTTGTTCCAACCAGGAATTGATTTGACCTATAAGAAGTAAACAGCAATACTGTACGTTACTAATGATACAATGATGAAGAGGTAGCAAACATGATTAATAAAGATATTATTGACCATTATGATTCTGGGATCGAACTTAACCGCCTTAACGTAGGAACAAGTCAGCTAGAAAGGGTCAGGACGCAGGAAATAATATTGCGGTACTTACACAAAACCCCTTTAAGAATATTGGATGTCGGTGCCGGGTCCGGTTTCTATTCATTCTGGCTAAGTGATCTCGGGCATGAAGTTCATCTTCTAGACCCTGTATCGAAGCATGTCGAATATGCAAGAAAATACGCTATAGAATCCCACAAAAAGATTTCCTCTATCACTGTTGGAGAAGCCCAACACTTGGAATATGCTTCTGAATACTTCGATGTCGTTTTGATGTTGGGACCTTTATACCACCTTACAGAAAAAGATGCGAGGCTACAAGCCTTGAGTGAGGCCAAGAGGGTTTTGTCCAAAGGCGGGATACTTTTTTGTGCAGCTGTATCTCGATATGCATCAATGTTCGACGGCTATTTTAGGAATCTCATATCAGACCCGCGTTTTATCAAAATCATGAATCGCGATCTGAAAGACGGGCAGCATCGAAACAACACCGAGAACCTGGATTATTGGACAACGGCATATCTTCACAAGCCGGATGAGCTTAAAGAAGAAGTTATTCAATCGGGGCTTAAGCTTGAAGATATATTTGCTATAGATAGCTTTGGCTGGTTGATACCCAATTTTCAAGAAAAATGGCAGAACAAGGATTACCGGAACTTGCTCTTGCGCACTATCCGAGTCGTAGAAAAAGATACCTCGCTTACGGGCACAAGCGCACACATTATGGGGGTAGCAACCAAGAGATAAACCTCGCTGCCCAATCCGTTATTTTGTACAATACTCAAGATGCAGTGGTATTCTGGGGACGTAATACCTGATTTGTAGCAGGCGTGACTGGTCCCCGATTTAATCGGGGATTGGTATGGTGTCCCTGGAATTGTGTCAAGTATTCCAAATTGTTAGTTGGCTTTTTTAAACTGCCTTTACCTAAACTAAAGGCAGGTATTCTTGTACCACTTCCTCCAACCATGGTGGAAAGGATAGGAAACGTACATTTAGCAATTCCTTTGGCTCGATCTTATGGAGGCCACCACCGTAAACACGACCATTTGCAAGCAGGTCCTGAGAACTGATCTCCTTAAGTAGAGCGAAAACTTTTTTCAGAGTATTAGGTTGCTCAGTTACCAACTTTCCAAGTTTTTCACGTGGATAGAGCATGAGATAAGTATTCGAAGCTACGGCATCGGACTTATTCCAGAGAAAGTATAATGGTACGCAACGATTTGAACCACGTCCCATATATGTGCATAAGAAAGGCGAGGGTTGTCGCTGCTCCTGACGATACCATGGTTTCCGGCCACGAACCAGAGTTGATTTCAATACTTTCTCTGGTGCGGTCTTAAGGTAGTTTAGGAGACTCGGATACATTATTTTTATTTCTTCTTGTGATAGCGCACAATCAAGCAAACACAGTTGTGGAAATACTCGCGGATAGCCATCCTTTTCTCTTTCGATTACATCTGTCTCCAGAGTACGTGCTTTTGGTAAAATTGGGCGCAACGCGACCTCTGGAATACCACGTTGAGCGGCCACGCTTCGTTCCATGATGAAGAAAGTATTCGCTCCTGTAGCAAGACCACGATGCACAGTGAATAGGTCGCCTATACGTGGGAGAAGTGTCGACGATGTATAACGGCGAATCCAAGGGACTTTCCACTTGCTCTCATTTATCAACTCTGATGGAGTCACATGCTCGATGTGTTCGGGATTAAGAAGGTTTCCTCCGCTGCTTAGCATTACCGTTTGACCTAGCGTTGGAGGGCAGTTTCGAAACACTACCACTGCTGATGTGACCAGGACATTTTCGAATTGAATTTCATGAGGCTTGAACCTATGAATCCGAATTAGCTCTACTCTTTCGGTCAAATATTTGCGGATCACAGCGCCATAATTAGTCTCCATGAATTCAGATGGTATTAACCATGCGGCTATTGCTTCCCTTTTCATCCATCCATGACTGAGAAGTAAAAAATAAACATAAAGACTAGACTGGCCACTTATCCGCATCCCCATCTGAACTGACGCACGTTCCTGAAGCTTAAGTCTGTACGCTGTCGGGATCTGCTGGTACCTTAAGTATGGTGGATTAGCAACAATGAGGGTTCTCAGAGGTAGTTTGTCCATATGGAGATAGTCTCCGGATTCAACTGTCAATCTTTTGTGCGACCATCGCTTGCGCGTCTCGTTAACCCTTTTTGGATCTATATCAATTCCGATTGCCGAATTTATCTTGTCATTGGGGAGGACGTTGAGGAGTGCGGAGAAAAATACACCAGTACCGACAGCTGGATCTCCGAAGTCAACCACTCCAATTTCCGGGCTAATTTTACTGACCGCATATTTGACAATATCGTGGGCAAGCTCAGGAGGAGTAGGGTGCAGAAGTTGATCCCTTATGAGAAGTTCGTAATCTTCTGATAGCCGCTTGCTTGACCCTAGTGAGTAGTAGTCAAATTCCTGCTCAGCTGTCCGTAGTGAATCTTTACGACTTTTCTCGTCTGCTAAACCTGAACGTGGTGCTATTTTCGGAAATTTAGCAGTCGCATCGTGCAGGTAAGCACAGATAGCCTCTGTGAACTCTAATCGTTGCATATCGGTAAGACTAGCGAGGAGGGTTGCACTTAGTCGCTCGGATGTAATTGTGTGAAAGAGTAATCCAAGTTTTTTGAGGTATACTCGGTCCTCGGTTCTGTTGTTCTTTTTGCGCCTTCCAATTTCAATTCTGGTTAGTTTCGTTTGTTTGGGGAGTGCGACAGTAAATCCCCAGGCGAAGTGGAGTAATATTTGGAGTAGCTGCTTAGCAAATTTCAGACGCCTTCCATTGTACAAAGTAATGTGAATGATGCTATCTGGGTAGTCTGGTCTGTAAGACACTCCCTCCAATAAGTCTGAATTGCACTTTATGAAAACAGTATAGTTTTGGGTCGATTTTGCGTTTTCCAAACCAAACGCCCCTGGCTCGACGATATCGATCTCATCAACGCTAGTGTTTAGAGATAAAGCTAGATTCTCCCGGAGTCTGTCGATCGGATATCTAACTGTGATGTGCGGTCTAGCAATTGATTCAGGATTACATACACGTCGGATTAGATGTAGACATGGACCTACAAGATCGTCTGCAACATAAAGCACAAAAGCAGTTCGCACACTATATCACCAAGTACCGAAGAAACTTGAAGTTAGCTTCTTGGTAGTTATCGAGTACATGCAACAGGCTATACATAGAATCGCCATATTCGTTAGCAATCTGGAACATCTCTGTCCTTTTCTTCTTGTCGGAGAAATGACTCTCAAGCTTGTCAGTTGTCAGCCCTGTCTTGTCAAGGAAAAAAGCATAGCGGTCGAGTACGTTTTGCACGGCCTCTTCTGCTTTTGGCATTCGCGTTGGAATGCTGTCTAGGCGCTCACGTGGTGTTAGACGCGTTTGTTCGATTACTTGATCTTGTGTTACTGGGACTTTGTAGCTACAAATTGAAGCTATGGTCGCAAAACATGTGGTCATTCTACTAAACTTGAGCTTGAAGTTTCGAACTTTCTGTTTAGTTTTTTTTGCTTCAATATCAACTGAGCCAATGCGCCTGTGTTCGTAGTTCATTAAGAGGGTCTTCCAGAAACGGCATATGTCGTTAAGAAGAAAAATAGGTTGAAAGGTCTGCTCATGGTCTGGATAATCTATGAAATATGAATTGACAATTTCTCTAGTAATTTCGTCGTAGTAAGCGTTACCAAAAAGACACTTGCTTTCCAGAAGTAAAAGCATGCGCACAGTAAAATAATTCTCATAATCGTCTATAGAGCTACCCATGTTTTTTAGGATTTGGGGACTATGCAGAATTTTTAAGTATTGACAATCACTTGAGAATTCAGGGAAGCTCATCTTATCTGCAATATCAATCAATCCGGCAAAGAGACGAAGCTCAGTGGTACGCGGTTTAGGCAAATTCTCACGCTCTTGCTTGCATAAGAAGAAGATGTCAATGTCGGAGTACTTGCTAGCCTCATAGCGCGCATATGAACCAGCACTAAAAATAGTTAAACTATTATTATAGTCGGAAATTCCAGGAAGCGTGCCGATGCGTTTTGCAAGTTCACCGAGTCTAGTCTCTGAATAAACCGCTCTGTCTCCGTAGATTGGCAGTAACTTAGTCATAGCAATCCTTCTCCTCTGAATATTTCTAGTTATCATTATAGCATGCGGGTCAATGGAGAGGTGGTATTCTGGGGACATAATACCTGATTTATAGCAGGCCTGATTGGTATGGTGTCCCTGGAATTCGCTAATTGGTACTATATCCTTGGAAATCATAAGTGTTCTTATTGATGTGGGATTAGCACCATGCAATAGCTTATCGGCAATCACAGGGCGATACATATATATGCAAATAATGTACATTTTTTGGTAAATAATGCATCATACCTTGACAATAAAATTCATATATGTTATATTTTTATTAAATGAACACAGCAGTTGAAGATTCAGTTGGCAAAAGGAAACTTGCAAAAGCAGAGGCCTTTAAAAGGATAGCGGCAAGGCGTACGGAACGTGTGCTCCAATCGTTGCGGCTACTTGGGCAGTGCTCTAACCGGCGAAGCTATGAGTACAATGATGAACAGATTGCGAAGATATTTAGAGAGATCCGTAGTGCGGTTCGTCATGCGGAGCAAAGTTTCAATAGCAATAACAAGAGAAACACACATTTCAGACTGTAAGCAGGCAAAGATTAATTCATATTCTTAGTAAACGCCGTCTGTTTTGTGGAGTGGAATTATTCTCGTGGAGGATATGTTTGTCAGTAATAAGTAAAATCATGAAAGCACTTCATAGACGTGCTCAAGTTGGATATGTTTCTTCTGAAAGCCTCCCGCCTGTCATGGGCAGCCCCTTCTCTGCAGCTTCTACTAATTCAGCGTCTAAAATTCTGGAGAGATACACAGTAGAGTCTCGCAAGTATATGGCTGAAATGCCGCTAGTGATACAGCTTGAGAATCAAGGGATCTACATTGACCAAATCAGCATTGAGGTACTCGGTTTGGGTACACGGGCATTTAATGCTGTGAACCATGCCAACATTCACACTATAGGACAAATCGTCAACTGTACTGAGAGAGACCTCCTTAGAATTGATGGTCTAGGAGTAGTCAGTTTGGAAGAAATTCAAAATAAAGTGAACTCATTACTTGCGACTTTATCAAGCGGACGCAGTCAGGAACTAGAAATTGCAGGATTGAATACAGAGGTTATTGATGTATCGTTGCTGCAAAGTATTCAAAATAAGGGGATTCCATTGTATAAGACTAGTGTCCAGGTACTAGGCTTAACTGAGCTAGAATCAAACGAACTGGCAATGTTCAAGATTAATACTATACAAGAACTCATCAACTGTGCCAAGAATGGCTTCCTGAGTGTTCAAGATCTTGAAATAACCACCGCTGAGGAGATCAAAAAGAAGTTAAATTCATATTTAGTGAATCTATCAAGCGGATGCGATTGGAGTCTAGATACTACAGAGATTAGCAAGAATATAGCTCAATTATCATTCCACGCTGTCGATTTATCGGCTGGACTCAGAACAAAAATCATAGAACATCATTCAGAGATAGCTGATCCGCTGCTACTGATACAGCTTGAAGAACAGGGAATTGATCTGAAGGCAACTAGTGTGGAATGGTTAGATTTAGGTGTGCGAGCATCTAAAAGGCTGAAAACCGCTAATATTGTCAACTTGCGACAGTTGCTTGATTGTACTCAAAGAGATCTCCTTAGCATTGATGGTCTTGGGATTACTACCATCAAGGAGATCAAGGAGAAGTTAGATACATGTTTATGCAAAATGTTGGAGGGGGCTTCACTAAGGGAGCAAGCTAGGGCGCAAGCTATACAAATTTCTAAACAACTATGGGAGTTAGCTAGTCGCCTTTGTCGTACTTTTGAGGATTATGTGCCTTTGGATGAAATTCGCCTGCCATATTTTGCTCAGCAAACCTTGCATAAAGCTATTGGTGAAAGCCCCAAGACGCTTGCAGACCTGAGACAACTAACTAAATCGCATAACTCCCAAATCAATGCTCCTGAGCAAAAGGGCCAGACATACTATCAAATCCATGCACTGAAACAGGCTGTTGACTGTCTCTATTGGGTACTGAACTATAGAAACATAGACTGTGAGGTTAATGAATTGATCCGACTTCTAGACGATAGAGAACATTTCATATTAACTAACAGGTTTGGCATTTGCAAAAACCTTACTCTTGAGATGATCGGAGAGCAATTTCATTTCACTCGTGAGAGGGCAAGGCAAATAGAATACAAAATGCGTGTTAAACTTATCAAGATGGTTGCACGAGTGGAACTCATGTACTCGGTCGCAGGGATTGCCTTGATTGAATGCCTCGACGAAGATGCAACCGTAGACTCATGGATTCAACGGCTAATTAATATTGGCTTTCTCAAAGAGGAAGCGTCAGCCGATTTACTAGTTGCGATTAGTAGGGTTATCAACACCAGTCCACTCGTTTTGCCGAAAGAATTTGACCATATGCTTGAACCACGTATCTCACCGCACATTCTTTGGGCTAAAAAACCCGTTCTTAGCAAGGCTCGGAGAAACTGCCGGAACTCTGGTGCAGTAAGAGCTGTTACTCTCACGAGTCAGAGGGTTTTGGAAGCGGATGTGAAGCAAATCCTCACATTGGATGGATTTATTGAGGTGTATCCAGGTTGGTGGATGAAAAAGGGCAACAAGAGTGTGGCTGAAGGCATTGCCACAAAGGTGATAACATACTGCGGTGCTGTGTCCCCATCCAATTTACGCCAAGCCTTCATAAGGCACTTAAGTCGGCGTCAGTTTTCAGCCCCACCATCTGAGGTATTGGTAAAAGTTTTGGAACATACGGGAAATTTTGCCTTGGCTGATGGATTCGTTAAGTTAATTAGATTGCCAACCAGAAAACCACGTCTCACCGGGCCAGAGTCAATCTTTGTTAGGACTGTACAAAGTGAAGGACCAGTTGTATCATTTGAATCGCTTCATACCAAAATAGTTGAGGAAGGCTTCTCAGCAGCATCGGTTACTAGTCTCCTGCGTTATTCTGCAATTGTGGAAAGGATTGCATTTGGACTCTACGCACTAATTGGTACTTCGTACGACGCCGGGGATGTTGAACGGGCTAAGTCTCAAGTGACGAGGGTATCTGCTGATACCAGTATGAAGCCACGTCCCGATGGTGTAATAGAGTTCGAGACAAATATTGGTACTTGGATGATTTATAGTGGCGTACTCAGTTCTGGTCCTGCAGCATCTCTGGAAGGAAGGTGGACACTTGTTGCTGATGGCATAAACAATACAGAACTGGTAGTCGGAGGTGGCTTTATTTGGGGCTTTTCAGATGCCGTGGTTAGTTTGGGTTTAATGCCAATGGACAGAATCAAAATAGAATTCAACACGTGGACACGGGAAGCTAGAATAACTAAGATAGCAAATTATGAACAAATCTACTAACCCAAAAAATAAAGATTACACTAATAGAGATATCGTCATAATAGCCGTATATCAACTAGGTGGTGTCCTGCGTCATATACACTTGGAGGATGTGGCAATGAAAGCGGCGGAACTCTCTCCTAGAAGATTCTGCTGGAAGAAATATCCAGAACAGATTAATCTTGAATCTGTCAGGATAACTCTCAAAGGAGAATTAGGATTGCCAAATAGGCGAGTCTCAGGCAGCATTCGTGATGGCTGGATGCTAACGCCTGACGGTCTCTCATGGTGTCTTACTACAGCTAGTGGTGGAGATAACAAAACTCTGTTGGACGAACTTCGTCTAGAAATCGATCGTGCTAAAAAAACAGCAGCTTTTAGCAAGTCGATTAGTGGTAGAGTAGAGGAAGTATCAGTTATTGAAGTGGAGGCGCTTCTTCGGGTTAATGACTATTTCACAGCACGTGACCGAAGAGAGCGGATACTAGCTCTAGCCAATGCTGCTGTGCTGGATTCAGAGCTCAGCTTTGTTTTAACCAATCTTAGGGAGCAGGGATTTAATGAATTGGAGGTGAAAAAATGAGTGAGTCTATTCAGGTGACAAGCCATGTTTCACGAGATTTCCTTCAAAATTCGGCTTATTTTAATACTGTACCCAAGGTAGTCTGGGAGTATGTCTCCAACTCAGTAGATAACCCAAAGCCAAATAAGCCTGTTAATGTGGAGGCGAAAATTTCTAAAGAGAGAATAGTCGTCAGTGACGATGGCTATGGTATGTCTAGAGAGGGGCTCCGCAACTTTTTCCAAATGCATGCTGAAAACATTCAACGACGTAAAGGTAAGAGTGTTAGAGGCAGATATGGAACTGGCAAGTGTGCTGCTTTTGGCATTGCCGATGTCCTCAGAGTAGAGACATCCCAAGATAATGTTCTCAACGTAGTTGAGCTGAGCCGTAGGGATATTAACCTGTCTGAATCAGGAAAACCATTTCCTGTTAGGGATATCGTGGTAAATCAACCTACAACTCAAGAGGATGGAACCAGAGTTATAATTTCAGAACTTAACATAAGAAATATTGAATTGCCAGCTACTATAGCTTATGTAGAGAGACATCTAGGCAGGCAACTACATAATCATAGTGTAGTTATAAATAATCACGTCTGTGAATATCTGGAACCCTATTACAGGCAAAGACGAGTTTTCAGACCGAAGCCCAATGTGGCAAAGATAATTGGCAACATAGAGTTAGTGATAAATATATCGCCAATCCCACTGGATAAGGAACGCGCTGGCATAGATATTCTTTCCAAGGGAATTTGGCATGATACGACATTAGGTACTCTTGAAGGAGAAGTTACTAGGCGAATCTTCGGAGAAGTAGATATACCAATCTTGGAAGAGAAATATGATAAAGAGAAGATTCCACCCTTTGATAACACTCGGAATATGACCTTGAATCTTTCGAACCCTCTGGTGGTGACTTTACTGGGCTGGATAGATGAATGTTTGCATGAGATAGCTCGAGAGTTAGCAGAGGAGGAAAAGGAAAGGAAAGCTAGTGAAGAAGCAAGAAGATTGGCTAAACAGGCACGCAATCTAGAAGAGCTTCTAAATAATGACTTTCGTAGTTTACAGATGGAATTAGAGAAGATTCGTCGGCTAGCCCGCTTACGCGAACGAGAAGTCATCGAGGACCTAGTGCCTGGTATAGGGACGGTACAAACCGACTATCAACTTGGTGGACCTGAACATGGCAATGGTATTGCAGGAGAACTCGCGGGGCCAGGAGAGGAAGAACGACCTGGGATATCGATTTTGATGGGTAAAGAGATGGGGAGTCCTGGCAAAGTATCTGAGCGAAAGCAGATGAAATCTATGTTCCATGTCGATTATCGACACGAAGAAGAACAATCACCACGGTCACATTACGAAAGTGAGTCTAGGACTATTGTTATAAATCTAGATCATCCGCAAATAGCTAGGTCAGCTCGAGAGGGTGGTATTGATGGTAAGCAGTTTCAGGAGATGACACGCGAGATTGCCTTCGTGGAGTATGCTATAGCCCTGGGGCATGAAAAACTTAGGCGGGATGAATTCTACCCTGGTAGTGAAGCACTATTTGATATTCGAGATACCATCAATAGGGTGAGTCGAGCTATATAGGTTTAGCTTATAGCGATCATCCATAATGGCTTCTGACATCCGATGCCACTTATCAGGTAAAGAAGAATTGACTATTTAACAATGAGTATGCCACAAATCATCAGATTGTTACCTGATATTTTCGCTTACTTAGAGAGCAGCCGCTATCTACCTCTGCGGCTCGATAAGCACTTTTAGAAGCCAGTAGCCAGGAGCCAGGAGTCGGTAATCAGTCGCTACCCGTCAACCGACGGCAGACAGTTTGCAGCCTCCAATCTCTAATCTCTCTAATGTATCTCTAACAATCTCTACTAGTCTCCAGTCTCTTCAATGTACCGCCTTTTGACTAAGCGAGTCGCACCAGAAAGCTACTTGACTTACTATACACACATGATACAATTATGTGGTTAGGAAGAGAAAATGGGACGGAAGATTGTTCACCAGCATGGCGTAAAAGGCAATCCCGACAAAGAGATCCGCCGGCGAGCCCCCAATAAAACGCTAAGGGAAGTCAAAAAGATCATTAAAAAGGGCTGAATGGATGCCAATCGTGGTATCCGTTAGCGGATAGATGCTAGAGCCTCAGTGGATGCCCGAAACGGCAGCCGTAGGTTTATGCTTGTTCCATCCCACCACAATACCTAAGATAGACGGACTTCTCTCCTAGTGACGGTAATCATTCCGTTTATCCGTTTCGTCACCCTATCTGAATCTTGGTCTACCGCTGTTGTATATCGCCCAACTTCTCTTTGCCCAATTTCTCAGTTGGCTGAAGCCAAAATCGCCATCATGCGCTTGCTGATGACAATTAGGACAAAGTGCAATCAGGTTTCTAAGGTTGTTATTGCTATTGTCGAAATCTATATGATGAATATGTGGTCGAACGTTCGGTCTACAGCTTGGATTCTCACACCTATACCTTGCCCTCTGTAATATTCTCCTCCTCTTATCAGAAGGTATGGGTTCACGCCCAGAAGCCTTTGTTCCATAAACTATCGCTTCGCCAGCTTTCTTTGCCCCCCTGAATAGCCAGCTACGAAATGCACGGAATCGGTATATAGAGAAAGCCAATAACGCCACCACAGTCCCGACTATTACCCAACCCAGTACCGCATGTTCTTTCCACCAATCCGCTATCAGTGCGTATGCCAGGAGGGCAACAACTATCAGCCCCACCCAAAATTCCTGTCTGATTCTCCGTTGCCTTTGTGCCACCTGAGTTTCCCGTTTAGCGGGATTATATCACTTGCTAATTACGTATGGAAGACATGAACAAACAGAGCAAAGGCTAGCACTGCACAACAATTGACACCCACTCCTGCGGGGAATAGAATCAAATCTCACGGATATATGATTGCGTACACTTGCCATATCAATTAGATGCTGGGTGGGGTAGCCAATGGTGAGAACCATTTGAGAGCATGCATTTATCTGTGTTCTCCGTCCCTCAGCAATCATAACGAGTAACCATAGCTTTGCGGTACAAATAGTTCCTGGTATTGATTGTTGAAGAAATCATCAGTCATTCCAGCCAAGCAGTCGACTGCTATTCTCTTATCGCTGTTATTATTGAGGTAGGCATCGTCCATATCCCGTGTAAACGTATGAATGAAAGAGTCCTTGGAATCATCGCTCAATTCTCTACAATATCTCTCGAAAAGTTGCTCATACATATTCACGATCTTTGGCAGCTCTGTGGTTGTAGCAGGGTTTTGATAGATACGTTCAATGTTAAATTGAAGCAGGTCACTTAGAGCGTTGAAGACGTCATTGCTAAGAGACAAGTAAGGGTTACCATAGCTGTTCTTGAGCAAATCTAATACCAAGGTATTTATTATCTCATCATTTCTTGAGCCCAAAACCTCGGCTATTTTGCCAGGAATATCTCTTCTCTTGATGACCTTTAATGTTATAGCATCCTCTATATCCCTGCCTATATACGCAATGACATCTGAAATCCTAACAACACAACCCTCTAAAGTCATCGGCACGATTTTCTTGCTATATCCTTCGACTTCAAAACACTTTCTGTACTCTTCATCAAAAAGGTCCCAATCCTTATCGTAAATTGGCTCATATTCTCTTAGCGGTATCTCTCCGTTATGGGCGAGTATTCCGTCAAGTACTTGCAACGACAAATTCAAGCCTTTTCCCTTATTCTCTAATTCGGTCAACAATCTTACACTCTGAGCATTATGACAAAAACAGCCTATCCCATTGTCTTGGCATATCCTATGCAACGTACGCTCTCCATCATGACCATAAGGTACATGTCCCAAGTCATGCCCTAGCGCAATTGCTTCTATCAGATCTTCGTTCAATTTCAAACATCTTCCTATTACTCTCCCAATCTTCGAAACAAGCTGAACATGCAAGACCCTATGTGTGATGTGATCACTTTCGAAAAGACAGAATGCCTGAGTTTTGTCTATGTATCTGGAATAACCTTTCGAATGTATAATTCTATCTACATCGTGTGAAAATGTTGGTCGTATATTCTGTTCATCCGGTATTTTTTCTCTGGATGGTTCTTTACGAATTCCTTTTTTGCTTTCACACGCATATTCTGAAAGAGTACTCTGCTCCCTCAAAGCATTGTTGATCAATATCTGCGAATATACCGTCTTTTCCATTCTCCTCAAAGCTCCACTTGTCAGTATTATATACTTCATATTGGATATATGGAAAATCCCACAGCGAATTGGTAGGAAATGCAGAGATCACCAGAGTTAGGCAGCTTCAAGGTGCTTAATTTCACATGTCTGCCAGGGTCAGAAAGGTCCGATTTCTCTCTATTTCCTGAATATAGGTCCAAGCTGAGACGGTCAATTTCCCGCAATAGAACCTAATTTCTGGCGCGTTTGTTGATTTCGTCTCGGGGAAGAAGCGACATTTTCCCCTTGTTCGAATGAAGAATTCGTGCTAATCTCTGCTTGGAACTCGTGTGCTACCCTGACGAATCAAATCCCGCGGGTGAGGTTTCTCAAAACCTGACTGTAAACCAAACACAGATTAAAAGGAAGCGCGGTGGACAGAAAGGCAACCGGAATGCCTGCAAACATGGCTTCTATTCCGGTACCCTTAGCCCTGCCGAAACATCCCAACTGTGGAACATTACCAATCTGGAAGGCGTTGACCCTGAAATAGCCTTCATTCGCACCCCGTGTCATTCTGAATGAAGCGGGGCGCAATGAAGAATCTCGATTCTTTGTCGTTCTCCCTCTTAGGATAAGAGGGGGCTAGGGGGAGTTACGAGGTAGGGAGCTACGAGTTCTACTGCCTACTGACTACTGACTACTGACTACTTGTGGTCGTCTGTCATTTGCCTCCATGCGTCAGTCCGCCAGCCCCCACAGCTCGCAAATATAAAGGGCGAACCGACGAAACGAATCGTACGTACTTTAACAACTGAATCTTCCGGAGGTAGTCGCCTTACGTATGAAAAAGGCATGCTGAACTCCCGAAAAAATAGCCATTTTTGCAAAACGAATCA
>Ga0315539_1001890_pt1 | contig 15194 bp, 10 predicted proteins | sample SalMarSW160150MG_FD_203097 | JGI IMG/M metagenome (GOLD analysis project Ga0315539, IMG submission 203097) | Salt marsh sediment microbial communities from the Plum Island Ecosystem LTER, Massachusetts, United States - Salt Marsh Sediment SW1601-150 ... | reverse complement strand
GGGATTGACATCCCACAGGGCCTCTACAGACGGGCAGCCTGATTCCAAAGCTATTAAACTTTGAGTTTCAATTATTTAATATGGCCGATATTCTGCAGATCCTGCAGCAGTTCTTGTGCTATGGCAACAGCGACTGTATTAACCTTTTCAATCAGTACTCCTACAAGCCCATGGAGGGTCTGTTTTACGTTGTTTTCTTCCCCATAGTGTTCATAGTACTTTTCATCTTCATAGTTTCCAGTTCAATTTCGCCGAACAGGGGATTCAGGGCCTTGATCAGCGTGGCCGTGTTTGCATTCATTATCATGCAGGGATGGTACTACCTTTTCGCAATGCTGGGCAAGTTCTGGCTTTACTTGCTGGTTTTCCTTGGATTTATCTGGATACTGATCCATACCTTCGTTGGCAGGGGTAAAGAAGAAGGAGGAGGGGCCAAAGGAAGGTCTCTGGGCGGGGGACTGGTGGGGAAGGCCATGTCCAGGATAGGCAAGGACATAAGAGGTGATACTTCAAGGGCCGAAAAGCTAATTGACAGGGCGATAGCAGAGGTGGCAATAATCGAGAAGGCCGTCAATAGGGGGGATACCCAAGCATGGCGTATGGCTGCAAGCGCAATCGAGAGGCTGAATCAACTAAGAAACGAGTACGTGGGGTTGTTGAAAGGTCCGGGTGGTTTTGTGATGGGTGGAAAATTAAAACACTATGAAAATAAAATCGATGAAGCAATTAAAAAACTGCAAAATTTACAACAAAAGGCGCAAAAGATGGCCGCTTAAGGGGTGTCTTGAATGATTGACTTTTTTTCACTTTACACGCTCTTGCCCTTTCTCTTGGTCCTGGCCATCGTATACGGTGCGATCGAAACTGCAGGGATGTTCAGGAACAGGGCTTTGAAAGCGATAATATCCGTGGTGATGGCATTCTTCGCCATCTCCAACAGCTACGTTGTTGACACGATACACTCCTTCCTGCCTTATGCAGCGATATTCTTTATACTGGTCTTTGCCGTAGGTTTTGTGAAGAGATCCCTCGCGGGCGGGAGAGAAAGGGACAACACCATGATAATCATAATCATTGCGCTGGTGTTGTTGCTTGTAGCATCCATCGCTAAGGCGGAAGGCGGGTTATACGAGTACAGCGAGTTTTTCTGGTTCATAGGCGTCATAGCCATCATATCGGTTTTATATGCGGCGTACAAGATGTCTAGCAAGTAATAGAAGTGATTTAGGATGGAACCTTCAAACCCGTTTCTTGAATTACTTGACGCTTACGGTGTTTTCACTTTCCTTGCCTATTTGTTGCTCTTCATCGTACTTTATTATCTTTTCAAATACTTGCTGGAGAAATACGTAAAAAGGCTGCAAGATGCCGGTTACAGGCAGATAATCGCAGCCGTTTTGTCAATCCTAATCACAGTTTTGCTCTATTTCCTGCTGGCGCCACTCGCCTCGTCTGCAGCGACATATATAGCCACCATCGTGTTCGTGCTGCTGTTCCTGTTCGTTGTGGTGGTGGCTGCCGCCAGGATCGTGGGCGTGGATATCCCTGCTCTTTTGCGTGAGATTCGCTCCTAGGCAAAGCAAATCCCCCATATCTTGACGCTCTTGACGCTAAAATCTAAAAAGTGCTTAGAAAAGGCCGGCAGACGGCAGATACGATGGCTTTGGGAGGATATTCATGATGCCTTGTTATTCAGCCACCTGACAGGAATCCCGTTAAGGTAATGGACGTACACAAGTTGCCTCAGTTGCCTCACATTGTACTCAGTTGCCTCACATTGTACCTGCACGCCCCCGCGTATGCCAGACACGAGCATAAATTTATAAGTATTATGTGCCAATAAGTTATTATGGCTGATCCATTTTCGACAATGGTCATGAACATGCAGAACATGGGATTTTTCCAGTATCTTTTCCCTTTTTTGCTTGCTTTTGCGATTTTGTACGGTGCGTTGCAGTGGGTTTTCAAGGACGGTCTTGGCGGCCAGAGGGTTCACGCGCTCATATCAGTCGTTCTGGCATTCTTCGTGATGCTTTACTCCGCTTATAATACATGGCTTTACCTGTTATTGAGCGAAGCCTCAGGTGTATGGCTCGGGATGGCGACGGTGCTGATTTTCATAGTCGTGCTCACGGCACTGGCTGGCGTTAATTTGCACGATGTACTCGGCAAAGCTCCAAGCGGACTGAAATATGTCGCAGTCCTTGTGATAATCTACATCGCTCTGGTGTCTATGCTTGGCACCGGGATGTACTCGACATACCTGCCCTATTGGCTTACAGGCAGCGACCTGTGGACGGTGGTGCTTGTAATCATCATACTGGCCATAGTGTTCTGGTTCGTTGGCGGTGAAGGAAAAAAGACAGAGGCAGAAACGAAAGAAGGCGAAACCAAATAATATTTTTTGCTGACCTCCTGTTTCTTTGTTTTATCTTTAATTGTCTTAATTGCGGTAAAAATCAGAGATTGGTATATCCTTCCTTTTCCATCTCGGCAGGTTTTTGCTTTGGGGCGGGTGGTAATTTGGGAGGCTGAATTGGCGGGGCCGGTTGCGGTGCCTCTGACTGCTTTGCACCTTTAACCACGTGGCTGAACTTTCTGATGGACTCCACCATGGGCGTGAGCGAGCCTTTAACCACTTCCTCCAGCGAGTCTATTCTGGCATTGACATCTTCCACGCTGTGCTTTTGCGATTCAATTTCATTTCTTATAGTATCAAGTTCCGCAGACGGGACGCCTGGGCCAGGCAACTGTGTTGCTGCGGTTTTTACGTCCGCCGCCATTTTTCCAATCCTGTCCTCAAGATTTTGTATCCTGTTCATCATGTCCGACCATTTTTCCTCTGTTACCTCCTCGGTCAGTTCCTCGACTTCCCTGCGCTTTCTGTCCTTGAGTTCCCTGATCCTGTCATCCCTTCCCTTTGGAAGAGGCGGTTCGGTGAAAGGTAAAGGTTCTCTCTCCCCCTCTGGGCCTGGTGGCGGACCCGTCTCATCCATTTCCGATAGAAAATGCTCGGGGCCGATTTTTCTCTCTTTCGGTAGTTTGATGTCCTCTTCCATCATCTCATCCTCGGTTTCCCAGACAGTGGGGGCATATTGGTCCTGCGGGAATGGGGAGAAGCTTGGAGGTTGCCCTGGTGCTGGTGGAGCAGCAGGAGATGGCGGACCGGCAGGATAAGGCGGGGGTGCCGGTTGGGCTGGACCGGGCGGCCCTGCCGCTGGCGGTGGAGGCAGAGAGGGCGCCGCCGGGGCTGGCTGTGGACCGGGAGGTGCCTGAACGCCCGTGCCCGTCCTGAGTGCCTCTTTCATGGCCCTGTCAACATCTAACGGAGAAAAACCCTCCTCCCTGAGTGTCTTTATAATCTCGGGCTCAGACAAGCCCCGTGAAGACAACGAAACGACCTTTTCTGTTGGTATTCTGGGTCCAGCAGGAGCTGCCATGCCTGCGCTCTTTTTTCTGGATAGTCCAAACATAAATCAGCACCGACTATTTATATTTAATCTTATCTACTTAAATATTTCAAGCAACATCCTTGTTATTGCTTGGCTTCATCGTTTGGGCCAGTTGCGATTTCAAAGGGTCGAATATTTTCAATGTTTCCTCCAGCTTCTTTACCTCGCTTTTTCTGGCAAGAAAGCGCAACTGCTTGACAACCTCCTTTAACGTGTTCTGCAGCGTTGTTGTCTTTTCATCCATGGCCGTTATCTTCAAGTCCAGTTCCCTGATTGAATTATCGAGTGACTTGATTTTATCGATTATGGACTCGTCCATTGAACTTATCCTGCTTGTCAGCAGCCTCTCCCTCTCTTCCAGCAATCGCAAGCGCTTGGTGTTGTCGTTAACCCGGCCCACGATTTCGTTGATTATGGGGGCAGCCCTTTTCTTTCTCTGATTTTCACCGAAAACTGGCATGTAAACACCATCTGCATTTTTTATTTACAGGATTCCAATATAAAATATTATACCGCGATTTATTAAATATCAGAATTGTCTGGGGTGATTTGAATGGCGGCTGGCGATTACGAGTACGACGAGAATGAGCAAAGACTGAAGATTAACTGTCTTGGATGCATCTACGGTGCCAGCATAGAGGACTATGCCGGATGTATGGCAAGGGTGCTTGACAAGATTCTGGAAGTGAAAAAGGTAAAAACGATATCTCTCACGAAAGACAGGGAGTACGAATATGGGCCGGAACAGACCGCGATGCTGGTGGAAATAGCACGTGTGATAGAGGATGTGGTCAGGGAACGGCTGATGACCAGAATACGTGCCCATGACATGCTGCAGAAGAAGTTGTACCCTGAGCTCAACGCCAGGCTGCAGAGGATAGTCTTAGATCTGCTCAGAAGCGATCCCATAGGCGCATATGCCGAGCTGGCACGCGAAATCAGGATGATAAGGATAAAGAGGAGGAGCACGAGATACAGAAGCGCCTACGAATTCTACCGCGATTATGAGACACACGTTTTGCTGGTAATTAAAAAAAAGCTTGCTAACACGCAGCTAATAAAGATAGCCAAGCCGCATCTGGCAGGATACCGCACAGGGGACAGGTCTCTGTACAGGGAGATATTCGTGCCCAGCATCAGGCCCAATTTCATGCTCACAAGATACATGATAACCCCCCCTGAGCACGGGAAATCCGTTGACAGATACAAAATAGGGGACATAGAGGTGGAGATATTCAAGCTGCCTGACTCCGCCCAGTACTTTTACTACGTTCTCCCCCCGGAATTCATACTCACGGAGGAAAAATACACGGTGCTGGACGCTGCCAGAAGATACATGGCAACTCACAAGCCAAGAACCGCGGAGTTCGTCCGGACAGGGCGGATCAGGGAGGTCTTCTACAACATAGGCCGGGATATGATCAGGGAGGTTGCTGACCAGCAGGGAATATACCTGAGCAACAAGGACCTGGAACAGCTATCCCTTATCCTGACGAGGTACACCGCAGGCCTCGGCGTTCTGGAGATACTGCTCGCAGACGAGAAAATACAGGACATATACATCAACTCCCCGGTGGAGTCCCAACCCATTCTGATTTATCATGGCCAGTACGAAGAGTGCAAGACGAACCTCATGCCCACCCAGCAAGATGCGGAATCGTGGGCCACAAGGCTCAGGATGCAGTCCGGCAGGCCATTGGACGAGGCCAATCCGGTGCTGGATACCGACATCGCCGTTCCGGGAGGCAAGGCCAGGTTCTGCGCAATCTCCAGAACCCTATCCCCGCACGGGCTTGGATTTTCCATCAGGCGACACAGGGACAGGCCGTGGACACTACCCCTTTTCATCCAGGCCAAGATGCTTGACCCATTGGCGGCAGGCCTGCTCTCGTTCCTGATAGACGGGACAGCGAGTCTTTTGGTGGCAGGAGGGAGGGGATCTGGAAAAAGCAGCATCCTTGCTTCCCTGATGCTTGAGTTGTTGCCGAAGACCAGAAGCGTGGTGATAGAGGACACGCTGGAGTTGCCGGTGGACCAGCTCAGAAACCTGGGATACAACATACAAAGCCTTAAGTCAAGATCGGTCCTGACAGTGATAGAGACCGAAATGCCGTCGGACGAGGCCCTGAGGACGGCTTTGAGGCTGGGCGATTCCGCCCTGGTGCTGGGAGAGGTCAGGAGCACCGAAGCGAAAGCACTTTATGAGGCCATGAGGATCGGGGCCCTGTCCAACGTCGTGATAGGAACAATCCACGGGGAATCGGCATACGGAGTCTTTGACAGGGTCGTGAACGACCTCGGGGTTCCGATGACATCCTTCAAGGCAACGGACATAATCCCCATCTGCAAGACCCTGAGGTCCGCCGACGGTCTGCACCGCTTCAGAAGGTTGACAGAGATAACGGAGGTTAGAAAGAAATGGGAGCGCAACCCGGACAAGGAAGGCGGATTCGTCAACCTGATGGAATATTCTGCAAAAGAGGACATCCTCAAGCCAACAGACACGTTGCTTAACGGGGAGTCAGAGACCATCAACCGGATAGCCAGCTATGTCAGGGAGTGGCATGGTGACTGGCAGTCCGTCTGGGAGAACATAAATCTCAGGGCGAGGATGAAGAAAGCCATAGTGGAACTGAGCACGCAGATGAAAAGGCCGCAATTGCTTGAGGCGGAATGGGTCATGCGGTCCAACTCGCAATTCCATCTCATAACGGAAAATATCAAGAAGGAAGGCGGTTCTGTTGATTCCAAGCGGGTTTACAACGAGTGGCTTGCCTGGTTCAAGGCCAGCATAAAATGAGATCTGTTTCTCTGCTGCCGCAGACAGTTTCAACAAATTAAAACAGCCGCGACAAATAATTATCATGGCGTGGTTTCGAAAAAAAAGAAGGGTTGAACGCCTGCCAGCTCAAAATCGCGGTGTCTACCGGGGTGTCAGCATCCCTCCCCGATCAAGGGAAATAAGCATATCATCAAGGGAGTACAGACTGTACAAGAAGAGAACAGAAAGGGGCTTTTCTTGGTACGAGAGGCTTGCAAGGGGAACGGAAAAGCTGATCTCGCTGAGCTTCGACAAAAAGACCGAGGACGAGCTGGCAAAGGCCATAGATTTCACCGGGCTCAGAATATCTCCCCAGGCTCCATTTTCGGTGCTTGTCGTAACCGTTTTGCTGTTTTCATTGTCGGCGGGATTCCTGTTCGCATTCGGCATCATCGAAAGCGCCTTCGGGGTCCTGCTGGCCGCCATCATAGGTCTCGCTCTCGGTTACTACTTGCTCAGATACCCGGTCAATCTGATGAAGGCCATGAGGATAAAGGCGTCGAGCCAGGTGGTGCTCGCCATATTGTACATGGTGGTGAGCATGCGGATATCCCCTAACCTCGAGAGGGCATTGAGATTCACCGCCAGCAACATAACGGGAGCTCTAGCATGGGACATGAGGCGCTTGATATGGGACATAGAGATGGGGCGCTACTACTCCGCCAACGAGGCCCTGACGGACTATATCGCCAAGTGGAAGCCCGAGAACGAGGAATTCTCGGAATCCTTAAGGCTGATCCGGGAATCCCAGCGCCAGGTTCCTGAGAAAGCGGAAAAAATACTGGACGAGGCCTTGAGGGTGGTCCTGGAAGGCACCCGGGACAGGATGAAACACTATGCACAGAACCTGCAGATGCCCGTGACAATGGTCCATATGATGGGAATCGTGCTGCCCATCCTGGGCTCTGTCATGGCTCCCATGGTAGCGGTTTTCATGTCAGAGATGGTTACCCCCTGGCATTTTTTGCTTGGTTACGACGTAATCCTGCCCATACTACTGTTGTGGTTCATAAACAACGTCCTCAGCAAGAGGCCGGTAACGTTCTCCAAGGTGGACATATCAAGGCATCCTGAGTTGCCCCCACCCGGCTCTTTCATGATCAAGTCGGGCAGGAGCAGGGCAGCCATCCCTGTCTTTCCCATAGCCGTGCTGATAGGGATTTTGATACTCCTGCCAAGCATATACTATTTCGCCGAGCATCCGGAGTATCTGATAATCCCTGTTGAAATAGTGGACGGGATGCCGGTTTATGATGAAGTGGAAGACCCTGACAGCTTGCTGTCCCTGATCATGTCCATGATAGCTATCATGGGGGTCGGCTCCATGCTGGCGGTTTTCTTCATACTCTCAAATTTGCAGAGGTCGCGGATAGAGAACTCGGTTTACAAGATGGAGTCCGAGTTCGAGCTGGCATTGTTCCAGCTGGGTAACAGGATTTCCGGCGGAACCCCTCTGGAGATGGCGGTGGAAAGGGCCATGGACGACGTTAAGGACATGGAGATCGCGAACCTCTTCGATATAACCCTGAGAAACATGAAGACATTCGGCATGACATTCGAGTCCGCATTGATGGATCCCAAAATCGGCTCCCTGCGATATTATCCCAGCAGGCTGATACAGAACGTCATGAGGACAGTGACGGACACAGCCAAGAGGGGGGTCCAGTATGCGTCGGAATCCATGTTGACGGTGAGCAGATACCTGAAAAGCGTCAGGGAGACCCAGGAATACATGAGAGGGCTGATGGCGGAGACCACGAGCTCCATGCAGTTTCAGGCATACGCCATGGTCCCCCTGGTCAGCGGCCTCATCGTGGCGCTGTCCCAGGTGATAATCCAGGTACTTGTATTCTTGGGCAAAAGGCTGCGTGACATAGGGTTCCAGGACGTGTTCGGGATAGACGCCAGCAAGATACTGGGCTCCAGCTCCTCCATCACTGCAACAATGTTCCAGCTCATAATCGGCATCTACCTGATAGAGGTGATAATAATCCTTGCCATATTCGTGACCAAGATCAACAGGGGGGATGACAAGATAAACCAGTGGTACTCGGCAGGGAAGATGATTATAGTTGCCCTGATAATCTACTTCCTGGTGGTTGTCGGCTCCAGCATGATGTTCGGGGACATGATACAAGGGGCTATGCAGACCATAGCGGCAAGCTAATCCCCTGTTGCAAAGCTCGTTACGTTCATGCTTCATTTTTAGATGCCATTTGCTTTTGGATGCCCTTTGCGAAGCCCATTTAAATTCCGCTGTTGCAAATTATTATCCATGGGAATGAAAGCCATAACAGAGTTTACGACAGGCAACACGCTCAAGCTCATTCTTGTCATGATAGCGGCGATAGGCTTCCTAGCCTTCGTAACCATAGGATCAGGCAACATCACGGAATTTCTGCGCCAGGTGTGCGAGAGGTATCCCGACCTCCCCTTCTGCGGGGGGATGGAAGAGATTGAGACGCATGACGAGAAGATCGTCATCAACTCTGTCAGCGCCCTGGCGTGCGCGATAAACTCGGTGGCTGCCAAAAAGGAGCTGGAATGCGTCCAGCAGTTCAAGCCGGGTCAGAGCTCATCTCTATATTCTGAATTGGAACCAGAACAATCTGCAAGCTTGCTATGTTCCAGCCATTCAAGCATCGCAGGGGAATCGCCGGTAATAGAGTACGAAGAGGGAGGAGGATGGTGGTTCATCGGCGGATGGGACAACGTCTGTTACAAGTACAACGATAATACAAAGTGGTTGTGGAAAATCTGCAAGAAAAAGGACTTTCAGCCCGTTTCGGTTGATATCAAAGAAGAGATGGCAGGCGTGCACTACTACCTGCAGCACGCCTTGAAAGAGGCCAATTCAAATGAAAGCCATAGTTACGAACACGGCTTAAACGTCTTTGCAAAGGTGCTTAACAACAAATCCGTATCCTTTGGGGATAAGCATGACAAAACGAGCGATGACGAGATAAGAATCATTTACGTTGATGGCAGGAAAGGTAAATGGTTCGGGGACGGTGACGACGAAGTCTACGTTGACATGGCAGGCATAGGGGAGCAGCGGTGGACCGCCAAGGGCAGCAAAAGACACGACCTGGCATACATCATGGCTTATGAACCAGCAAAGCCAGTTGAGGCACAGGTCTGTACTGTCAAGGGATTCTATTTGCCGCAAGAGGTCTCGAACGCAGAGAAGTATATAGCCGGCTATGGCGACCCGAAATTCCTAGTGTACTGGCAGAGTTTCCCAGCGGATGAGGATGCGGCATGGACGTCATATTCGACCTGGATGGAGCATGTCGGGACTGTCGTCCTTTTCGCGATCCCCGTCGGGAAGATTTTGCGTGGGGGTAAATACCTGATTAAGGGGGGCGGAAAAACCGTAGCCAGCAGTGCAACAACCGCGTTAACCAGCGCTGGGAAGAGCTTGACCAGCAGGCTCACAGGAGAGATTGGCGCAAAGAAAGGGACGCAGCTCCTGCTCTTTGAGACAGGCCTATCTAAGACTGCGAGGATAGCAGCGATGGCCAAGGCCGCGGGGAAGGGCATGTTCAAGGAACTGTTATGGGGAACCGAGAAGCATTACGGCGTCGGCGTGAAGCCTCTTTTGAAGGTTGCTGGAGTAACGACGGCTGCTGCGTGGGTAGGGGCATACATCGACAGCGTGAATGACAAATACGTCAAAAGGCCGGAATCACTAGTTCTGGACATCCCCTACAAGGAACCTAAAAGCTTTGGTGTGGAAGAGCTTACCAAATCACCAAAGAACCTGCTTTTTGGGTATTCCCTGCCATTGGGCGTGATTCAGCCCCTCACCCTGCACAGGACGGGCGTGTTTGAAAAGCCAACCACTTTTTACGCGGCTTCGCCCTGCCATGCGGATTTGAAGGTGGAGAGCAGCGGATACACCTTTTGCAAAGAATATACATACAACACGAATGATCAGGTTGCTGTTTGTAGTGTAACCAGTGAAAGCGATGTGATGTCGGGAGACTGGTTCCTGGGAAGCAGGCTTATAAGCGATGTCTCGGATCTCCCGTACTGCGGAGAGGTTGACGTCGGCCTTGAAGCGGTGGAAAACAATCAGCTTTTCAACGATAGCAACGGCGATGGCGACTGGGACGAGGTGATACTGGCACATCTGACAAGGAGCATAGACGTGCTCAAGATAAGTGACCCGTTTCATTCAGGGATATTCAATCACTACGAAATCAGGGACGGTGAAAAAACCATAATCAGCACCGGGTCATTCAAAGGGGAGATAGATTTCGAGAGCGACGGGGTCTTTGACGCTACCTTCGAGACTCGTGATGATCCTCAAGGGATAATACTCGAAGTCAAGAGAAAGGGTGAGGAAACGCCTTTCTGCACGGATATCAACTATGGCATCGGGGGCACGGGAGAACAATACGTGCTCCATCTGACAGACGAGACGACAATCGACTACCTGAGGTATGCTGATGTCGATCCGGACGACGAGACCTGTTGCCTGAGACAGGTGTTCACACCTCCGATAAAGATTATGCCCATATCGGGCAAGGTGAGTGTCGGTGAAAGCGGGGGATTGGGCATAGGGGCTTTCACTTTGCGCGATAAAGACGGGGACGGCTACTGGGATGAATATGACGCGCATAGCGACTTGTACCCTGAACTTTCGTTTGAGCGGGAAACATGCACAGTAACCACATACAAATGCAAAATAGTGGGCGTTAAGGTTTCCGTTGAGAACAAAGGCGATTACGATGACAAGCAAAACTTCTGCTATTCCAAGCCAAAGACAGGAGAAAGAATACTCATAATAGCAGGCGCGCTAATAGCTGATGCTGTTATTGAATACTTCAGCGCAGGCTTGCTGACCCAGGTGGCGGTCGGCCTGACCGGCGGGGCGCTGTATGTGGCTTCGCAGCAATACGAGAAATGGCCATAGCCTTGAATGACAATCTTTGCTGCCCAATTTTCAACGTAAAACAAACATAGTCCATTACATTGCCCATTATTTACTCATTTAAATTCGCTGTTGCTAATTATTATCCATGGGAATGAAAGCCCAGATGTCGTTCATCACCGGAACTCCGATGAAGCTCATTCTTGTCATGATAGCGGCAATTGGTTTCCTCGCCTTCGTAACCATTGGCTCAGGCAACATCACCAAATTCCTGCAGGAAACATGTGAGAAATATCCGGACCTGCCTTTCTGCGGTGGCACAGAGGTTGAGACACAAGCCTACTTGACAGCCAAGCAATCCACGGAGGCGTTGGTCTGCGCGATAAACTCGGTCGCAATGGGAGTTGAATGGTCTGGTGACGGAAAAATCGACTGCAGGCAATATACAAAGGCCCCCGAATCTTCAGATTACGAAACCGTAATTTACAAAGAAAAAAATTATTGGGCAAGCAAGGAAGAATGTATTAAAAATGTGTGTCCAAAGTTCTGTAAGGACACTCCCCATTGCACTGTCGTTGAAGATCAAGTAACGGTTGAGAAGCATCCTGAAGGTGTGGCAACATGGGTGGACAGGTGCGTCTGTCCAATAAGAAAGCCGAAAAGCACCGTGATGGAATGCGATAAATTTTATGATGATTTCGATGAAGATATCCGTGCAGTAGCGTACGCGGGAATTTTTGGAAGCGAAAAAGACCTTACAATACATGATGAAAATAGAGACAGAATCGGAATTGCGCTGGAGACCGAACCCTGCGAGGAATTTGCCAATATGAATCCAAAAATTTCAGTCGTCACTTCCCAGTTTTTGCATTTCACTGATTATGGTATTGGAGAGGTAAGGGGAGAAATTTGTGATTGTGTGATTACATTTGACAAGGCGCTTATACCAAAGACCATTTTCAAGATAGAGGGCTACAGGAGGATGGCGGAATTCACAGGCAGCTACCTCAAGGTTTTGACCGAGAAAAGCGACGAAAAAGGCATCTGGTCGATTGACATCACCGGCGATGACGAGGCCGACGCATACATTAACGAAACTTATCTGGAGCAGCTGGGCATACAGTCTGTGAAAAATGGTGCCACCTTGCCGGCAGATCTAACTTTCGGAATCAAGATTTACCCCGGAACCGTTGATAACACGAAATGGGAGGTGTATTTCCCTCAGCTTGGCTATATTCATGGTTCCATCGAGATTCCGATAACCGGTATTCTGCAAGGGTTGGCATCGGGAAAGCTTGAATGTGTCATTTCATCTGCGAACCAGTTTGAAATCGGTCAGGTTTACACGACCGATTACGTTAATATAATTGACGTGTGGAAAGCCAAAGTCGGGGAGAAGGAGTACGAGATGGTTTCCATCGACTTCACCGGAGATGACATACCAGACAACTTGTGGTATGGCCATTCGGGAGAGCTGTACGCTTCAAACTCTAACACAATAAAAAGTGTGTTCAATATCAAGGAGATCAAAAGGGGACTCATAAGCGGCGCCACGGCGGACCTGAGGATATATCATTTGGGATACACACCAGTTCCTGACAAGCTGTATGTTTCCGCAGAAAATGAGTTGGGATTGATATGGTCTTCTGATATCCCCGTCGATGATTTTCTCAAAGGAATCGAATCGGGGCATATAAAGCCAAAGGACATCAAGCCATCAAATGTATACAGTGTGAACGCTTTCGGTTTCTTCCGCCCCGAGGCCGATCAAACGTGCAAAAAAATGTTCGATGCCATGAACCAGGCAGAGAAATCAAAGGACAAGGTGGAAAACCTGCTTGCTTATAGGGACATGGTCCTCGCATCCGATTACATCCCAGTACCACAAAGCTATTCGTGCGGCGAATATCTCAGAGGAAGGAACCGATACCCGATCAGGGCGAGAGAGAACGATTGTTCTTTGAAGAAGAGCGAAGTGACTTGTTATGTCAATAATTTTAACTTGCCTCAAGACGTCAGCGATGGTGAAACGGCAAGAAAGTTTGTTAAAGGACTGGGCGACCCGGATTTCGTTGTCTACTACGAGGCGTTCCCCCAGGGGGAGGAGTCTGCCTGGATGACAGACCCTGATGAATTCCTTTTGATGTCCATGGTGATCGGAGGCAGCGTTAATATGATACCTGTGCTAGGCAAAGCAATAGGAAAGGGATTTGCAAAAGCCACGGGAAAAACAATAGGGGCCGTTTTACGGGGGACGTTTGGCAAGCTTCTCAGGTTCGCATTCAGAAAGTCAGGCGTTACCGTAACGAGGGCGCTGGCGTCTCTCAGCGATGATGTGCTCACCAAAGTTATCAGGGAAGGCATGGAGGAATCGATCGAAAAGGCGGCGAAAAAGGCCATCGGAAAAGAACTCACCGAGTCACAGGCCAGGGGGCTCACCAGGGCCATTATGAACAGGGTTTCGAAAGGCATGGGGCCAGATGAGGTCATCGATGATTTGGCCCGCTATTACAGACTAACAGGAAAATTTGGCGCCGACGTTGACGAAAAGGTGTTGAGGCAATACCTCACGACGCAGGTCAAAACGCAGTTCCCCGACATAGTTGGGAGCGCCATCAAGAACCATGCAGACGATGCAGCCAGAGCGCTAAAGAATTTTCAAAGTGACCAGGCGATTGATGTAATATTCAAGAAAGAGACTGGCGAATCCTTTGCGGACGATTTCTTCAGACCCGTTACCACGGAAATGGTTGAAAAGAATCTTGAGAAGGAGGCGATTCCAGGAGTCCTTCAGAAGGCCATCAGGGATTTAGCGCCAGCCGAAAAAGCCATTATCAAATCCAATGTCAAACTTACCTTCAGGACCGCTGCACGAAAAGTTAGGGACTTGCCTGCCGACGCCTGGACTTATATCAGGAACAACCAAAAGGATATTCTAAATAACTACCTTAAGCACAGCATGAGTCTAAGATATTATGCGTTAGAGGGTTTGGACGAGGCCGGGGTATTCCCAAGTGCGGACGAGATCATCAGTGATGCCGAAGCCGCAGGCATCCCGGTTGCCAAAGAGCTGGCCCAGTGCTTCCTCCTCGTTCCTGGCAAATGGAGCAAGGCAGCATGCCTTTTCTTGCAGTCAGCCGGGGTAGTTTCATACATTGGGGACAAGGCAAATGAGAAGTACGTGTCGCACGGCTTGAACACCATGGTCCTGCACAGGACAATCTACCCAGAGGATGTTTTTGACCTTGCCAGCGAGGCACATGACTACTATGTGCAGCTTAAGAGACCATCAAACATCTGGAGCGGCGGAGGGCCCCAGAGGCTTTTCTTCGCGTCACCCTGCAAGGCCAATTTGAAGGTGGCAGGGACTATGGCTGATTGCGGACTGGAATCCTGTGATTATAAGAATATTGCCGAAAAGGAGTGCGATGGCAAGTCAGGAGATGATTTGAAGCAGTGCCAAGCTGGTGTAGCAAAGAATGTCTGTGGGCACCTCCCGGCATCAAAAGAATGGAGCATAGGTCTGCCGTTCCTTCGTAAAAAATTCTTTTCAAAAGAAACGCAATATCTGAGCAAATATCCATTATATCTGCCTGGCATCCCGGTCGCTTCGGTAGACAGGGACAAGTACAGTGAGTGGAGCTGGCTGCCTGAAGATGCTATGGGAATAAAGATGTGCCATTCACAATCGATATTAAGAGAAGCATGGGGAAGTGTGAAAAGTTCGTGGGTTCTCGACATAATCACCGAGCCTGATATCGAACCCCTAAAAGTGGAGACAATCGAGGTCGAACCCGTTGGAGGCAGCTTTGAGGGATTCTGCTTCCAAGGGGATGACCATAAGGAGTTCCTCTACAAATCGCTCGTCTTCGTAGGATCGGTTGCAGTGGACATAGGAGTGGCCGCCCTCACGGTAGCTAGCTTAGGGGCAGCGGCTCCAGCTTTCTTTGTCACGGGCGCTGCCGCTGTCTATCTGGATAGAAAAATGGAAGAAGGCCGAATGTGGCCAAATAATCCCAAAGTGGTGGAGGTGGAATCGTGA
>Ga0315539_1001889_pt1 | contig 15194 bp, 12 predicted proteins | sample SalMarSW160150MG_FD_203097 | JGI IMG/M metagenome (GOLD analysis project Ga0315539, IMG submission 203097) | Salt marsh sediment microbial communities from the Plum Island Ecosystem LTER, Massachusetts, United States - Salt Marsh Sediment SW1601-150 ... | reverse complement strand
CTACCCTCTGCTCCTTACTTTAAAGATAGTATTTCTCTGCAATATCTATAAGGAAATCCGCCCACTTCTCCTTCTCTGCCCGGTATTTTTCATAATTACTTTCACGAAGCTCTTTCCATCCGTCCATGGCCCATGGGGTACTGCGGATAGTAATTGTGTTTTTTGCTCCTGTAGTCAAAGAGGGACAGATAACCGCTGCATGAAAACAATCTTTTGAAAATCCGTGATTCCCGGTAAGAAATGCATTGAAGAGCTTTTCAGCTGTTCCAAGTCCGGTAGAAACCACATTATAGGGATAATCGAGATCAAGTTTCTGCAGGTCGATTTTATCATCAAGTCCCAGGGCAAAGGCTAAAGCCATGCAAATCTGTTAAGAGATGATATTATTATTTTTCTTTGGTAAGCAGGGTTTTAATATCAGGATTTCCTGCATGGTCCAGTGCAGTCTTACTTTCATTGTCTTTCAGATCGGGGTTTGCTCCTTTTTCCAATAGCAGTCTTACAATTTCTGTATGCCCGTTCAATGAAGCTGCCATCAGGTCTGTGAATCTGGCAGTTCTCTCCAGGTCAAAGCTCGCTTCTTTTTTAAGGAACACCCTTACGATTGCTATATGGCCGCTTTGGGTAGCCCGTATAAAAGCTGTAGTTTTATTGTAGTTCTCCGGTTTTATGGCGTCTGCTGCTTTGCGTTTGGATATTTTTATAGCTTCAAGGTTTCCATTTTCTGAAGTCGCCACCATAGCAGTCATTGGTTCAGTATAGAGTGAATCCGGCATTAATTTATTATAAAACAACATCTTTATAGTTTCTGCAAGTTCATCTTTAGCATTTATAAGAAGGGCATTCGTACCATCCATTTCCAGTGAATCAGGTTTTGCCCCCTTTCCCAGCAATAGTTTTACTATTTCAGTATTCCCGTTCAGGGAGGCTAAAAACAGAGCATTTGATCCATCAGCACACTTTATACTGATATCAGCGCCGTTGTCCAGCAACAACTTTACACATTCAGTGTATCCGTACAGGGATGCCGTCATAAGGGCAGTTGTTCCTCCGATAACCTGCAAATCAGGATTTGCTCCTTTTTCCAGCAATAACTTTACCACATCAGTATGCCCGGCCAGGGACGCCTGGATCAGGGCGGTTGTTCTATTGTTAAAATCCTGCATATCCGCTTTTGCACCATTATCGAGTAACAATTTAACAACCTCGATACATCCATTCTGTGATGCTATCATCAGGGATGTGTAGCCATCAAATGCCTGAAGGTTTAAATTTACTCCATAATCGAGTAACATTTTTACAATCTTCGTGTATCCGTTCTGGGATGCCATCATCAGTGCAGTTAATCCGTCAATTTCCTGCAAGTCCGGGTTAATCCCTTTTTTCAGCAATAGTTTTACTATTCTTGTATGACCGCTATAAGAAGCGTACATGGCAGCAGTTACACCATCAATTGCCTGCAGATTGGGATCTGCCCCTCTTCTGATCAAAATTCTGCATGCTGTTGTAAAACCGTTTGCTGCTGCATGCATTAATAAAGTCCTGTCATATCCATCCGTGTAATTAACATTATCTATGTTTCTTGCTAATTCCAGTGTATTTATAAGGTCTATTTCTTTTTGAAGTTTTTCTGCTTCTGTTATTCTCTGTGCTTTTATTTCACCTGAACAGATCAGCACGAATAAACCAATCATCCCTATTGAAAATATTATTTTCATTTAACCTGGTTTAGTGAACTGTTATCTATGCTTCAATTTTTGAATAAATAACTGATCAATGCTTTTTGACTGCAATAACATTCGTGGTTCCGCAAACCCAATAAAGATATAAAAATGTCAGTTAAGTTATGAATACAAGGCAAATATAATTGACGGAAGGGGAGAAGAGGAAAGCAATATCATCATTAATAATTCAATTTATTAGCTTGAATAATTCGTTGAATAATATTATTTTGGCATTATGAGGTGATTTATATTTCAATACTATTCTTTATGGGCTTTAAAAATTCTTTTAAAACGGGACTTGTTAGACGGATTCCGGCTCTGGGATGGCTTCCGAATTACAATCTGAAACTTTTTAGCAACGATACTATATCAGGTCTTACTCTGGCGGCTTATGCAATACCTGTTGCCCTTGCTTATGCAACACTGGCAGGTTTACCACCGCAATATGGTATTTATGGTTATCTGATAGGCGGGGTGTTTTATGCTATGCTGGGAACCGGAAAGCAGTTGGCGGTTGGTCCGACCTCTGCAATTTCACTGCTTATAGGTGTGACGCTTGCTGATCTTGCAGGCGGTGATGTTCGGCGATGGGTGGATCTTGCATCGCTGTCAGCCCTGATATTTGCCGTTATGAGCATCCTGGCTTATCTGCTTCGTCTGAGCAGTATAATAAACTTTATAAGCGAAATTGTTCTGGTGGGTTTTAAAGCCGGTGCAGCAATAGCAATAGCTCTGACTCAGTTGCCAAAGCTTTTTGGTGTTGCCGGCGGCGGTGAAAGTTCCATTGATCGTTTAACAGTACTTTTTAACCAGCTGCCGGAAACAAATATTTATGTTTTGATATTTGGTATTGTTGCAATTGTTTTACTTGTGACAGGAGATAAATTATTTCCGGGCAAACCTGTCGCAATTATAGTTGTAGCGTTATCAGTAATCATTATGTCATTTACGCCGCCTGGCTCAATGAATTTCAAAACCGTTGGTATTCTGCCAAGCGGTCTGCCTGAATTACGTATTCCAACGTTAAATATCGAAGATATTGGGAAAATAATTCCCCTGGCATTTGCCTGTTTTCTGCTGGCTTATATTGAAAGTGTCTCTGCAGCTAAAACACTGGCTCAAAAGAATGGCTACGATATTGATGCGAGACAGGAGCTGCTTGCACTGGGAATTGCCAACCTTGCCACATCTTTAGGTCAGGGATACCCGGTAAGCGGCGGTTTATCGCAATCGGCAGTTAATGATAAAGCTGGCGCCAGAACCCCGTTATCGCTTGTTGTTGCATCGGGTGCCATTGCAGTTTGTCTTTTGTTGCTTACCGGACTGCTGAAAAACCTCCCCAATGTTATCCTGGCATCGATTGTCATGGTTGCCATCAAGGGCCTGTTTGACATCAAAGAAATGAAACGACTGTTCAAAGTAAACCGTTTTGATTTCATCATAGCAATGACAGCACTGGTCAGCGTACTGATATTCGGAATATTATATGGAGTCCTGATAGCAGCACTTTTTTCTCTAACACTGATAATAAGAAATGTGTCCAGTCCCAATGTGGCATTTCTTGGCAGGATTCCCGGAACAAACAGGTATACTGATATCAAGCGGCATCCCGACAATGAATTATTGCCTGGAATACTTCTATTCAGGGTGGAGTCACAGCTGGTATATTTCAATGTAGCGACAGTATACAACACCGTGTGGGCCAGGGTTAAGGAGATGGGGGCATCACTGAAAACAGTAATATTTGATTTAAGTACCTCAGCCACAATTGATTCCAGCGGAGCAAGGTTGATAAAACGGTTACAGCAGAATCTGCAGAAAAGAGGTATTGAATTAAAGGTTGCTGAAGCTCATTCGGAGGTACGTGATATCTTAAGATATGAAGATATTGAGCAATTACTGGGTCATGTCAGCAGACGGGATACTCTCCACGATATTGTTGTTACTGCTATTGGTGAGAGAGAACCTGATGTTAAAAAGGCACCTGTCAAGCCAAAAAAACTGCTAACGCCTGAGATTGTTGCACAGATAATATTAGGCAATAACTATTTTACAGAAACACATCCCCGCGAATATTTCGAAAGCTTCAGTTTCGAACAGAAACCCTATATCACACTTGTGACATGTTCCGATTCGCGGGTGCCGCTTAATTCCCTGATGCCTGATACTTCAAACAAGGTTTTTTCAATTCAGAATATCGGCAACCAGATACTGTCGACTGAGGGTTCTGTCGATTATGGTATTTATCATCTGAAGACACCTTTGTTGTTTTTCCTTGGACATTCTGATTGCGGGGCTATAAAAGCTTACCTGAAAGGATTCGAGAAGGAGACCTACAACATTAAGCATGAGCTCGACTTCTTAAGACCCACAATTAAAGAAAATGCAGCTGTCACGGATTTTGAAAAGCTCCACACCCGGATCATTGAAAAGAACCTCGATTACCAGGTGAATATTGCTTACAAGAAATACAGGGATCTGGTACAATCGGGAGAATTGACAATAATCGCTGGTTTCTACGATTTCAAGGGAGAATATGGAAGGGGTATGGGTGATATTGTAATTGTGAATGTAAATAAACAAAAGGATGTTGAGGGAATGCGTAACCTGCCTCTTTTTGATATTTTGTCGAAAGCGCAGAAAGAACTGCATATAGGGAGACTGCCTGAATAATGATATGTACTTACAATTAATTTATCTTATTTATCATGCTGATCCAGAAGTTCCTTGTTCATAATCGAATTCAGTTCTATTTGCTCTGTAAGCAATGAATCAGTACACAGTTTCAGCGCCCGGTTCAGATAGATTTCACTGTTGTTTAGAAATGAACTTTTCAACTGATTGTTTTTATTAATTTTGCCAAGGCGCTGAAATTCAAGACCGGCTGCATAATTAGCCTGAATGTCATTTTTATCGGCTGCCAGTATCTGTAACTGTTTATTCAGTTCATTTACATTTTCAGGGAGTGCTTCAAAGACCAGTAAAAAAGTCCCGGCTTGATCATAGCCTTCCTGTTCCCATATAATATCGCCATTTACAGTAGTGACAACCACCTTCGGAATTGAATTAGCCCGGTATTTTTTTACAAGGTTTTTTTCGGCTTCAACGTCAATCCTTACTCCAACAAAGTAAGTTGCAAATTTTAGAACCTCAGGATTCTGCCATAGTTCCGCATCCATATCTTTACAAGGGTGGCACCATGATGCCCAGAAGTCCATTACTATCAATCTTCCTGATTTATTAGCGATTGATCTGGCCAGGTCATAATTACGCAGCAGGTGAATCTGTGCTCCGGCACTTGCCGAAAAAAGTAAACAGCCTGACAGAAATAACAGGGTTTTATTTTTCACAACGAAATAAGATTACTCTTCAAAGTTAAAACATAAAACAAAATATCCTGTAAAAGCAATCTGTTTTTTGTTTTTTTGCTTATTACCAGGTTCTGTGTCTATCTGGACTACAAGACTATCAGACTGTATGACTGCAAGACAAAAAAGCCGCAAAATTTGCGGCTTTTCAGTTGCTCCGTCAGGGCTCGAACCTGAACTTTTCTGATCCAGAGTCAGACGTGTTGCCAATTACACCACGGAGCAGTTTAGCAGGGGGCAAAGATATGAAAAACTAAAATATCATGCAATCCAAATAAACACATTGATTGCACGATCGCACTATTCATTTCTTCACCTTCGCCCAGGTATCCCTCAGCGAAACTGTCCTGTTGAAGACCAGGCTGGACTCAGTGGAGTTGTAATCAACACAAAAATACCCCACGCGCTGGAACTGAAATCTGTCAAGTGGTTTTGCCGAACGAAGTGAAGGTTCAAGCTTACAACCCTTTAGTATTTTAAGAGAATCGGGATTCAGAAATTTACTGTAATCATCATCTTTTTGTCCTGCGGGATCTTCATGATCGAAGAGCCTGTCATACAGCCTGACCTCAGCATCAACTGCATGCCGGGCAGATACCCAGTGAAGAGTTCCTTTTACCTTCTTTTCCGATTCATGACTGCCGCTCCTCGTTGAAGGATCATAGGTGCAATAAACTTCTTCAATGATCCCCGTTTTTTCATTCTTTTTATACGACTCACATTTGATAATATATGCTCCTTTAAGCCGGACTTCCATTCCCGGAGCAAGACGGAAAAATTTATGATGAGGATTCTCCATGAAATCATCCTGTTCAATATAAAGCTCACTAGTGAATGGAACCTTTCTTTTTCCCATACTATCATCTTCAGGATTATTAATCACCTCCATCTCTTCCACTTTATCATCGGGATAATTTGTAACGATCACTTTAAGTGGATTAAGCACACCGAAAACCCTTGGCGCTCTTTTGTTAAGATCCTCACGTACAGCATGTTCCAGTAGTGAAACATCGTTAATGGCTTCAACTTTTGTATATCCGATGAGGTCGATGAATCTCCTTATTGACTCCGGTGTATAGCCTCTTCTTCGAAGTCCGCACAATGTAGGCATCCTGGGGTCGTCCCAGCCGCTGACTATTTCTTCCTGCACCAGCTCAAGCAGCTTTCTTTTGCTCATCATGGTGTAGGTGAGGTTGAGGCGGTTGAATTCGATTTGCCGTGGTCTGTAATCCGATGTCTTAAGCTGATCAACAAGCCAGTCATAAAGGGGCCTGTGTACTTCAAATTCGAGAGTGCAGAGGGAATGTGTTACCCCTTCAAAATAATCGCATTGCCCGTGTGCAAAATCGTACATCGGGTAAACGTTCCATTTGTTGCCGGTACGATGGTGCGGGATTTTAATGATCCTGTAAATAATAGGATCGCGCATATGCATGTTAGGTGATGACATATCGATTTTGGCCCTGAGAATCCTGCTCCCCTCATTGAATTCACCTTCATTCATCCTGTAAAACAGGTCGAGACTCTCTTTTACCGGCCGGTTGCGGAAAGGACTTACAATCCCCTGTCGTGTTGGTGTGCCCTTCTGGGCCGAGATCACATCGGCAGGCTGGTCATCAACATAGGCAAAGCCTCTCTTAATGAGATCGACCGCAAAGTCGAACAGCTGACCGAAATAATCGGATGCATAAAACTCACGATCTTCCCAGTCGAAACCGAGCCAATGAATATCTTCCTTTATTGAATCAATATATTCAGTTTCTTCTTTAACAGGATTAGTGTCATCGTAGCGCAGGTTACATTTTCCTCCGTATTTAGCTGCCATGCCAAAATCGAGGCAAATGGCCTTCGCATGACCGATATGCAGATAACCATTTGGTTCCGGAGGGAAGCGGGTATGGATTCTTCCATTGTTTTTACCCGCTTTCAGATCGTCGATTATAAACTGCTCAAGAAAGCTTACAGGGGATTTCGATTCTTCTTTGCCCTTTATGGTCTCTTCACTCATCCATCATAATTTTAAGACTACAAAAATAGGATGAATTTATGTCCATACCATTAAAATTATGATTTTTTCCTTTGTGCGCCTTCGTGAAAACCTTAGTGTACCTTTGTGGTTAAGATCTTTTTACCACAAAGGATTATTGTTTTTCGGGGTTGAGATAATCCTTGAGGGCTTTTACATATTCTGTAAATTTCTGTTTGCCCCGAGGAGTTATTCTGCAGAGAGTCAGAGGGTAGTTGTTCCTGAATTTCTTAGTTACCTCTATATATCCAGCTTCTTTAAGTTTTGTTATCTGGATACTAAGGTTACCTGCAGTTGCCCCGATTTGATCTTTCAGGTAAGTAAATTCGGCCATTTCCACTCCTATCAGCAGTGATATGATTGCAAGTCTGAGCTGGGAATGGAGAACCGGATCGAGATCCTTAAATTGAGCCATGATTTTTCCTGTATTTTAATATATATCCGGGGATAAGATAACCGGTGAGCATTGCTGCAGGCACGGCCAGCGGAGCAATTGAAGGTGCTGCAAAGTGTGCAACCAGGGCAAAGATCCAGAATGTTATAGCACCGATTATGAGTGGCCTGAATTTAATGATAAAGCCTGAAATGAAAGAAGCCATTGCTGCCAGTATCAGGATAAACGGTGCAACAAATTGCATATTCTCCCATACTACAATGAATAATACTATTGAAGCAAACAGGAATGCCATCCATGTCCAGACATAAATAGATGTTGCATAAGTATATACCGTCTCTTTCCGTCCCTTCACAAATCCATAAATGAGTGAAACAAAAACACCGGGTATTACTAACAGCCATACAAGCCAGGGAGTTGCATAATCCGTTAATTTCCATAGCAGATATTCTGCCAGACTGCAGAAAAATATCAACCAGCCCCAGAAGAGCAGGTGAAAACTGCCCTGACTGATATTTACCTTTGTTTTACTTATCATATCTGTTATGATCCTGAGGCTCTCTTCGCCTGTCATAAGTTTTTCTTCGTTTTCCATAATAATGTTTACTTTTATAAGTGAGTAATAATAATGATAAACATATTGCAAATATAAAGTAGTTTATAACATAAACCAAATATTTTTACAATTATTTTTTGAATTTTTCAGGACTAAAGTCCTGTAGTATGATTTTTCTACTAACCTCAGGCTTAAGCCTGAGGTTAGTCAAGTCGTTAATAATAAGGGCTTTAGCCCATAATTCTTCAAAATCTGTTAAGGTGTCTGCTTTAATTATTATAATTGTATTATTCATTTAAAGAAAATATGGGACTGATTCAGATTGAAGGAATGGAGTTTTACGCTTTTCATGGTCATTTCAAAGAGGAGCAGATAGTCGGCAACAAATTTCTGATTGATGTTACTATTGAAACGGATATGGAGAAACCGATGGAAAGTGATAGTTTAAAAGATGCTGTCAATTATCAGCGGGCATATGAAGTTGTGAAGCAGGAGATGCAGAAGAAATCTCATCTGCTTGAACATATAGCAGGGCGTATACTTAATGCGCTTTATTCAGACCTGGAGGGTATAAAGAAAGCAACTGTGAAAGTCTCAAAAATGAATCCACCGGTAGGCGGGAGGATGAATTCGGTGAGTGTAGTGGTGAGCAGGTAAATTCAATATTTTTATTACTTTTGCAGTCCAAACAAAAGCTAACGGTATGCCGTCGCTAAAGCTTCGACACACACGGTCGGTTGGCCGAGTGGCCAGGCATCGGTCTGCAAAACCGGGTACGGCGGTTCGAACCGACTGAACGAAGAGAAGGAGCTCGCGAGGAGAGCGCAGCGAAACGAGCAATCCGCCACCGATAAAATGTGGTGGAGATATTTTTAGGTTCTTTTTAATAAAATACACGGTCGGTTGGCCGAGTGGCTAGGCATCGGTCTGCAAAACCGGGTACGGCGGTTCGAATCCGCCACCGACCTCGACCCAACTAAAACCCATTGATTTTCAATGGGGTTTTTTATTACGGTACAAAAGCCGGGCAATCATCTGCCTTCATAAGAACCAATCGGTTAAGGGTGGTCAGATTGTCCTGCTTTAAAAAAAGTCTTATTTTAAAAAAATGTTATGCTTTTTACAGGTTTCAATCATTTCTTCAGGCCATACGGAAGATTGAACTTCTCCAATGTGGGCGGCGCGTAAAAAAAACATGCATAAACGGGATTGTCCGATACCTCCACCGATTGAAAGAGGGAAGTTCCCTTCTAATAAGGCTTTATGAAATTCGAGTTTAGTGCGTTCTTCACAACCCCTGATTTTCAATTGATTGAGTAAGGCTTCCTTGTCTACACGAATTCCCATGGAGGAGATCTCAATTGCTGAATTCAAAATAGGATTCCAAAAAATAATATCTCCATTCAAACCTTTATGGCCTTCAGTAGTAGGAGTGGACCAGTCATCATAATCGGGAGCGCGACCGTCGTGAATTTCTCCGTCCGACAGGGGACCTCCTATGCCGATGATAAATACGGCTCTATATTTATTAACAACTTCGATTTCCCTTTCCATGGGAGTTAATTGAGGATATTCATTCAGTAAATCTTCTGTGTGAAGAAAAGTTATTTCTTTGGGAAGAATAGGATAAATATGAGAATAAGATTCATACACAATTTGCTCCATGCATTTCATTGCCTCATAGATCTTTCTGACTGTAGCCTTTAAAAATTCCAGGTTACGGTCTTCTGCCGTTATGGTTTGTTCCCAATCCCACTGATCCACATACAGAGAGTGAAGATTGTCGAGATCTTCACCACTGCGAATTGCATTCATATCGGTATACAGTCCGTAATTGGCCGGAATACCGTAGGCTCCGAGTTTCATTCTTTTCCATTTGGCCAATGAATGAATAACTTCGGCTTTACACTCTCCCATGCACTTGATAGGAAAAGATACAGCATGTTCCACACCGTTTAAGTCGTCATTAATACCGGTTCCCGCTAAAACAAACAGAGGGGCTGTAACTCGCCTGAGATTCAATTGTTTGGACAATTCCTCCTGAAAGCGGTCTTTCAGCATTTTAATGGCCTGCTCCATTGTTTCCGGTACAAATTGAGGGTGGTATTCTTTTGGGATACAGAATGTCATGATTTACATTTATAAAGTTAAAAGAAGGATAATGTAATAATACGTAATTAAAACGAAGTAAATATAATAATTTTATAATTAAAAACATTGTTATCGTAAATGTTTAATTAAGATGCATTTATTAATAGAATAAACTATCCTTGCTTAAAATGTTTCATATTGAAATAAAATGAATTGATTTAAACAATTATTGTATTATAATATAGGTCTTTAATTTCATTAATAAGACAGCAAAGAGTCTCACAGCAGGGTTTTAACATACATTCCCACACAAAAGTCCTGTAGGTTCCCCATTAAAATTTCGGCAATGTTTTTCAGATAATATCATGTCCGTCCGGTGATCATGCAATTGTGCGATCATGCGATCATGCAATCGTGCAATCCAATTATGTCAAGTCCTGCAAGACCCATTCATTTATCTATCATTTCAGGACGTTCATCAAAATACGAGGAAACATGTAAGGTCAACTGTTTGATAATTAAATCATTTTTTGTAATTTAACCATTTCATTTAGATACGTTACATGTAACGTATTACGAAAATATCGAAATGAAACGATTAATTTTATTGACCGTTTTTCTTGTTTCTTATCTGTCAGTCTGTTCACAGGATGAAATTATGATATCACCTCCGGATGTCTCATTCCGGAATGATATACTGACAATACAGTACGACATAACCGGCTGTGGTACAAATGACTATATCAATGTCAGGCTTGTTGTGCTTAATTCTGAAGGAGATACTATCAGGCCGACTTACATAACAGGCGATTTTGGCTCAAGGGTCAGTTGCGGATTCGGGAAAAAAATAGAATGGAACATGGTCAAAGACTCGGTTCTTATTGATGAAGAAATTGAAGTACAGATCACCGGAAAGCTGAGTGCAGAAAAGGTTCCTGTATATTCTGCCCCGGTTTCAACTACTGTTTCAAGGGGAAATGTTATCCTTTCATCTGCATTTATTCCGGGACTCGGACAGATGAAAGCATCAGGAAAAGGTGCACATCTTATTTTCACCGGACTTGTTTACGGGTCTCTCGGAACCTCACTTTATTTCAATATGACGTCGAACAAATATTATGATGATTACCTGGCTGCCAGCGGTACAGAGCGGGATGAATTATATGATAAATCGGTAAATACCTTTAATATTTCTCAATACCTGCTTTATGGAGGAGCCGGGGCGTGGCTTGGTAATTTAATCTGGTCGGCAGTGATACCCATAAAGGAGAATACAAAAAGAAAAATGAACTTAAGTTTTATATCTGCACCGCAACGTGACGGTTATATGTTATCTGCAAAATGGTCATTTTAAATCAGTATGAGATGAAAAAGTCAACAGTAAAATTAACAATACTGGCATTCAGCCTGGCACTTTCATTGCCGCTTATGAATGCACAGGAGATAAAGAGCGAGAAAGTGAAGATCCATGTTAACACAAAAACTATGGATAAAGAGCCTGCTCCTGATATTCAGCTGCTTGAGCCACGCGATCTGAAGCTTGGAGAGACATTTCTGACCAACCTGCAATCCATACCTTTAGTGGTAAAACTTACCAGTCCAGCCGAAGGACTGAAGGTTATGGTCAATAATGTTGAAGTTAAACCAACTGCAAACGGAGATATTCTTACCCATACGTATAATCTGGTGGAAGGCTCAAACTCTCTTTATATTTCCCTGATGAAGGATGGGAAAGAGTTAAAGGAGCTTGCCTATACTCTGTTATATACTGAGCCCGTAAAAAATCTTTCACCGTTTGCCACTCCCGACGGGAAATATTATGCACTCATTATTGCTAATAACACATACAGCGATAATTCCGGTATGATGAGCCTTAAAAGGCCCATCGCCGATGCTACTGCACTGAAAGAGGTGCTTGCTACAAGATATACATTCGACTGGAACAACATTATGACACTCTATGACAGGAGTAAAATGGATGTTGAAGTCTCTCTGGAAGAGCTCCAGAAAAGAATACGTCCTGAAGATAATCTTCTTATTTTTTATGCCGGTCACGGGAAGATGGATATGGAGGCAGATATCGGCTACTGGTTGCTATCCGATGCAACAATGTCGAGGTATACTTGGCTGAGCAACAGTACAATAACCGATTTTATCAAAGTATGTAAGGCCAGACATGTTCTTCTGATAGCAGATGCATGTTATGCAGGCTCTATATACAGCTCGAGAGGTATGATGGATAATGCTTCAATGGCAATAAAGGATCTTATTAAATCGAAAAGCAGGAAAGCAATAACAAGCGGAGGGACCACGGAAGTGACTGATGAAAGCAAGTTTGCAGAGATACTTGTGGAGCAGCTCAGGACAAATACTGACCAGTTTCTGCCTTCATTACAGTTGTATAACCTGCTTCAGAGACCGGTCCTTGCCAACAGCATGACCTCTCCGCGATGGGGACCGATAAATAATGTTGGTGACGATAACGGGGATTTTGTATTTATACTGAAACAGTAGTTAAAAGTTTGTAAAGTTAAAAGTTTGTAAAGTTAAAAGTCTGAAAGTTCATAAAGTCTGAAAGTTCATAAAGTCTGAAAGTTCATAAAGTCTGAAAGTTCATAAAGTCGAAAGTCAGAATTCATGAATAATAGAAATTTTTACATTAAAGTATTAACGGGCCCGGCTCTATCAGGCTTAATTCTGACTCTTTTAATTACCTGTGAAAAACCTGAAAGGGTTGTCGAATTTACTACTCTGGAAGCCCAGGCAAGTAATATATCATATACAACTGCTACACTTAAGGGAGAGATAACTGATGCAGGTTCAAAACCGATGGAAGATCATGGCATCCTGGTATCATCGAATCCAAATCCCCGGGTTGGAAATGCAACAGTCAAATCACTCGGCTCACGTACAACCAAAGGCATTTTCTCAGTGAATGTGACAGAGCTCACAACAAACACGACCTATTATTTCCGGTCTTATGTCACTATTGAAGGAGTTGACACTTATGCCGATAAAATATGCAATTTCAAAACAAAAGATTATGCACCTCCTACTGTCATAACAGGGGCGGCAACATCAGTAACAGCAACTTCAGCAACACTTGAAGGTACGGTAAATGCCAATGATCTTTCCACAACAGTAACCTTCGAATATGGATTGACGACATCTTATGGAACGGAAGTTACTTCTGAACAGAGTCCGGTTACAGGTACCACAGTAACTTCAGTCAGCATCGGGATAACAGGGTTAAATGCCGGAACGACGTATCATTACAGGGTGAAAGCAGAAAATGCAGGCGGGGCAGTCTACGGAGATGACATGACATTTACAACACCTGAACAGATTATTGATGCAGACGGGAATATTTATAACACGATTCAGATTGGTACTCAGATATGGATGCGGGAGAATCTTAAGACAACAAAATATAATGATGCTTCCGATATTCAATTGGTATCAGACGGGACTAACTGGTCAAACTTAACCACCCCCGGTTATTGCTGGTATGATAATGATGAAGGAACTTATAAAGATACTTATGGGGCTCTTTACAACTGGTATACCACAGTTGATGTCCGTAATGTTTGCCCTGCAGGTTGGCATGTGCCATCTGATGCTGAGTGGACTATCTTAACTGATTATCTTGGGGGAGAAAGCATAGCAGGAGATAAGTTGAAAGAAACCGGAACTACACATTGGACAAGTCCCAATACGGGAGCAACCAATGAAACAGGTTTTACGGCCCTTCCGGGTGGCTGCCGTAACCACTATGGGCCTTTTTACTACATTGAAGACTATGGTTACTGGTGGTCTTCTTCAGAGGGTCCAACAATAGATCCCTGGTACCGGTATATGCATTATAGTTCCTCTGGTATAACCAAAACCGATGGCAGTAAGAGGTATGGATTTTCTGTTCGCTGTGTAAAAGGTGAATCACCCTTGGCACAGACAGAAGAAGCCTCGGCAGTTGCTTCAACCACAACAACATTAAACGGACAGGTTAATCCAAATGGCGCCTCCACAACAGTAATGTTCGAATACGGATTAACCACAACTTATGGTACAGAGGTTGCTGCTGACCAGAGCCCGGTCACGGGTACAACAGCAACTTCAGTCAGCGCCGGTATGACAGGGTTAGATGCCGGAACGACATATCATTACAGAGTTAAGGCAGAGAATTCAGGAGGAACAACCTATGGCAATGATATGACGTTTAATACGAGTCCGGAGGGTACAGTTGCAGATACTGACGGTAATGTGTATAATACTGTGACTATAGGAACCCAGGTCTGGATGAAAGAAAATCTTAAGGCAACACAATATAATGATAATACACCAATACCATATGTCACTGATAATACTCAGTGGGCCGCTTTAACAATACCGGGTTTTTGTTATTATAATAATGATGCTGCAACTTATAAAGATACCTACGGAGCTCTTTATAACTGGTATACCACAGTTGATGTCAGAAGTATTTGTCCCACAGGATGGCATGTACCTACCGATGAAAACTGGACAATACTTGAAAATTACCTGATTGCCAATGGTTTCAATTACGATGGTACAACAACAGGAAATAAAATAGCAAAATCCTTAGCATCCACTTCAGGTTGGGAATACTCGACTTATACAGGTGTAGTTGGCAATACCGATTTTGCTGTAAAAAGAAATGCCACGGATTTTACAGCCCTTCCAGGTGGCTGTCGTCAATATGATGGTACATTCGATTACATTGGCTTATACGGTTACTGGTGGTCAGCTATTGATTACGATACTCCAAATGCATGGTACCGGTTCCTACTTAACTATGACAGAGGTATATTTAGAAATTACTGTGATAAGAGAACTGGATTCTCTGTCCGTTGTATCAAAGATTAATTAAGTCTGAAAGTCCTTTAAGTTCATAAAGTCCATAAAGTCTTTAAAGTCAAAAGTCAGAATTCATGAATAATAGAAATTTTTACATTAAAGTATTAACGGGCCCGGCTCTATCAGGCTTAATTCTGACTCTTTTAATTACCTGTGAAAA
>Ga0315539_1001888_pt1 | contig 15205 bp, 9 predicted proteins | sample SalMarSW160150MG_FD_203097 | JGI IMG/M metagenome (GOLD analysis project Ga0315539, IMG submission 203097) | Salt marsh sediment microbial communities from the Plum Island Ecosystem LTER, Massachusetts, United States - Salt Marsh Sediment SW1601-150 ... | reverse complement strand
GAACTGCCCCTGATCCCATGTGGGCCGGGGACGCCAACTGTGACGGTGAGGTCGACGTTGCTGACGTGATGTATCTCATCAATTATCTGTTTATAGGAGGATCAGCGCCGGGTTGTTAGTAGAGACAATAAACAGGGAATTCCCCGAAAAGCCTCGATCCCGATCTATCGGGATCGGGGCTTTTTTTGCGTAGGGACTGGGATTTCCCCTCGGTATTTGCACGGGCGTTGGAGTTTCTTGTTGACTTGGTGAGGGGTTTGGTTATATTGAACACATAGGTTCGCTCCCATAGGGGACCGGGCTGTTGAACCTTGCCACGACATGAATGCTCTCAGGCTTCCTTACTGCCTGAAGCTTCGTTATAAAAGCGTTCTGAGACGTCAGGTGAATCGGGCTAATGCTGCCGGAGTTCTGAATTAAACCTTAAGCCGTTATGCTTGAGAACCACAAGATGGCGCAAAGACCCCTCTTTGTCCCTACATTCACGTCATAGCCAGAGCCACCTGTGACAGATCGGCACGGGCATTACACCTTTTCTCAAGGAAGTGGAAAAGACAGAAAATTCGATCACATTCTTCTGAAGAGAGGGGGACAATAAAAACGTAGGGGTGGAGCTTCAGCTCCACCCAAAAAAGGGCCAGTCTTCCACCAAAGGCGGATTCCTGCCCGTCCGGCAGGCGGGCGCCTCTGGCGGAGAAGATTCACCCCTGCACATATTCTGTTCACTGAAAAGTTAACCTTTCCGCCACAGGCGGATCCGCCTTCGGCGGATAAACGAAAGGAGTTGCGTAATGTTACGCAAAAGTTTTGTTTTTCTGGTGGCGGGAATCATGACATTATTCCTTTGCTCCCTTTCATCTGCCGTCGTCCCCGATAAGATCAATTATCAGGGGAAGCTAACCACAACCACTGGTGCCGCTCTTAATGACACGGTCCAGATGACCTTCTCCATTTATCCTGACACTCTGGGTTCCCCTGCAGAATGGACTGAAGACCAGGATAGCGTGGAGGTGGAAAACGGGATATTCAATGTTCTCTTGGGAAGCGAGTTTCCCATACCTGCCTCTGTCTTTGATGGAACCATCAAATACTTGGGAGTTCAGGTGGAATCTGATCCGGAGATGAGACCCCTTAAGCTCATGGTGAGCGTACCGTATGCTTACCGGGCAGGCACTGCGGACGGCGGCGTAGACTGCGAAGACTGTGACGACAGATTCGTGAACGTTCAGGGCCCGGATTCCGTCGTCGCAAATTCCGGCACGGCTCTTCTGGTCAAATGCTCGGGAAGTGACGGACCGTCTATCGGTATCGAGGGTTACGGAGAAAGCAGTGCCACAGGGCCGGTTTACGGCGGAATCTTTACTGGCTCTTCCGTGGGTTCAGGAAAGCGATCCGGGGTCAGCGGTATCGCACTCGGAGCCTCAACCGGCGATACTTACGGCTGCCATGGTTGGGCGGAGAATACCTCTTTTGGGTACACCTACGGCGGATTCTTCGAAACGTCGTCTTCGGGAACGGGACCTCATTTTGGGGTCTATGCCCGGGGCCAAGGTTCCTCTTCTGACGATACCTACGGTTCCTACGGTTTCTCCGAAAATACTTCCGACGGCTCTGCTCGGGGAGGTCAATTCGTAACCTCCAGCTCCGGCACCGGGACCCATTGTGGGGTGGGCGCGTACGGTTATGGCTCCTCCTCAGCTTCAACCTATGGTTCCTATAATCGTGCCGAAAACAGTTCCTCGGGCTCTGCTTATGGCGGAGTTTTCCAGACGTATTCTTCCGGAACAGGAGATCATTATGGAGTCAGTGTGCAGGCCTGGGGTTCCTCTTCTGCTTGGACCAAGGGTGTTACGGGTTTTGCTGACAACAGTTCCTCGGGATATGCCTATGGTGGAGATTTTTACACCTCTTATTCCGGAACAGGAGCCCATTATGGTGTTAATGGATCAGCCTATGGTTCGTCCTACGGTTACACTTATGGTTGCCGGGGTAGAGCAGAAAATACCTCATCAGGGTATGCTTACGGTGGGTATTTTTCGGTTTCCGATACCGGTACAGGAATCCATTACGGCGTCTATGTATCTGAAAAAGCTGGCGGGTCTGGAGCAGCCGTCTACGCCGCCGGCGATATGGTAGCCTCCGGCGCAAAACCTGCAGTGGTGAGAACCTCCCAGGGAGAGGTTTTGCTTTATGCCATGGAATCCCCAGAGGTCTGGTTTGAGGATTTTGGAGAAGGAAAACTGAGAAACGGTGAAGCTCACATAGAACTTGACCCGCTGTTCTTGGAGACTGTTGCCATCGATGCGTCCCACCCGATGAAGGTGTTCATCCAGCTAAAGGATGATTGTAGGGGAACCTATGTGAAGACTCAAACCACCAGTTTTGACGTCATCGAGCTTCAGGGTGGAACCAGCGATGCTTCTTTTTCCTATCGGGCGGTAGCCAAAAGAAAAGGTTACGAGAACGAACGCATGAGACGGACGGACGTAGGAAAAGGAGACCCCAACTTGTATCCGGAGCTGTGGGAAGAAATGAAAAGGGAGCATCAGGAAGAGCAAGCGCAGAGGGAATTGGAAAGAAAGAGGATGGAAGAAGAAACAGATAAGATGGAACAGGAAATGGCCGAGATGGAAAAAGGAAGATGAGTTAGAAGGAGAAGGCAAGAATGAGAAAAATCAGATTACTGACGATATTCCTCGTGGCTGCGGCGCTATTTGCGGTCGTGGTTGTGCAGGCGGGATCAGATAAGCAAGTCCGGCCGGTGAAAATCAAGCCAAAGGCGATCACTGAGATCCAACCAGTTCCGCAAACCATTCCGCAGACGTCGGCGCTCACCGGCTCCAGGCAAGGATACCAACTGGTAACGGACGTTCTGGACGGCTTTGGCGGAGCATCGGAATCGGATAATTACAGAATTCCGGTCAACTCCGGAGGACAGCCTTCAGCCGGCGGGATTTCCGAAAGCGACAATTACCAGATCAAGGCGGGTTATGTTCATTCCTCTCATGTCATGCGCGGAGATGCCACCGGAGATGGGTTGATTGACGTGGCGGACGTTCTGTATCTTATAAACTATCTGTTCCTGGCCACATCTGCACCCTGCCCCATGGAAGCCGGCGATGCCACCTGCGATGGGATAGTGGACGTTGCAGACGTCCTCTTCCTGATCAACTACCTGTTTCTTGGCACGTCGCCGCCAGGGTGTTGATAGAAAACCTCTCCCCCTTTTTCCCCCTCTCCATTTCATGGAAAGGGGGACGGGCTGTGAGGTAAGAACGGTTTATGGAGTGGCGGAAGTGGATCGTGCCACCTCCTCAGAATCAAGCCGGGCGCGAAAAACAAACCTCTAAAACGAGAAGCCCCGGTCCCTTTTTACCGGGATTGGGGCTTGATTCTTGCCCCAAGACTTCGGGAATGGCCTTTTTTGTTTGCAGGAATGCAAAAAAACCCATTGACAAATCAAGGGTTTTACGTAAATTGAATATAGGGTGTGTTATGCGGCTGAGGGGCTTTAGGCTGCAAGAGAGAAGTCTCTGAGCTTCAGCATGTTAATACTGCCTGCCGAGGCGAATGATTTCCCTTCGCAGCCGCAGTTGAGCTAAGAATGGATGAAAACTTCATTAAAGCGCTTTTCCTGTAAATCAATAATCCAAAACTACAAGGAGAGGAGAATGAGCAACTCAAAGCTAATGATTTCATTGCTGATCGCGGGATCCATTATGCTTCTCGCCAGCCCGATTCTATCAGATGAGGGATACGAAGTCAGCTATACGGCTGACTTCTCCACAGACGATCTCTCATTTGATAAGCTGATGGGATATGACTTGGTCATGCTGGAAGGCGGAGGATGCCTGAGTGATCTGGGAAAACCGATGCTGCCATCCAGGGAGCTGAAGGTCGCCTTGCCCTACGGCATGATGGTGAAGACCGTGCAGATCGTGAGCACCACGCAGGAGGAGATTCCCGGTGAGTACAATATCTTTCCTGCTCAACCACCGATAAAAATCGGGGTTTCGCCGAGCGATGCAGATTTTGTCGAACCTGACGACCAGGTTTATGCGTCCACTGAGCCGTATCCTTCAGAACTCCTGCACTTTTCCCATCAGACTGATTTGGCCGGGCAGGGTATAGCTGTCGTCTTGCTCTATCCTCTGCAGTATGTCCCTTCCGAGAAGAAGCTCAATCTCACCACGTCTATCACTTTCGTTATCGAAGGGGTCGGCGGATATGAATATGGTGATCACCTCTCGCCGAATATCTCGGAGAGAGGAAGAAGGACGTATCAGCGGATGGTTGAAGATATGGTGGTAAACCCGCAGGATGTTCAGTTGAACGCGGCCGTTATCATGAACACCTCAACCATGGTTGAAGGCGGTCCCTTTGACCACGTGATCATAACCTCGATCGCCTACGAATCCTACTTCGAGCCGCTGGTAGAGTGGCACAACCAAAGGGGACTGAAAGATACAACAGTTAGCACCAGCTGGATTTACGCAAACTACAGCGGAAGCACCAGCAAAGACAAAATTCGCAGCTTTGTGAGCGACGCCCATTCGACTTGGGGAACGACCTATTTTCTTCTGGGGGGTGAAAACGGGACAGTTCCTTTTGAATATAAGACCTACTACGAAGAAAGCACCCCCAGTGATCAATGCTATTCCGACTACGACAACGACTGGACCCATGAGGTTTTTGTGGGCCGGGTTACCATACAGAGTTCGACGGAAGCCGATAGATTCGTCGACAAGGTCTTCAGATACGAAAAGGATCCTCCCCGCACGGACTATCCTCTGGATGCTCTGCTCATAGGAATGGACCTCAGCCCTGAGACCCATGCCGAATATCTGAAGGAAGCTATTGATAATTCCATTCCTTCTAACTTCAATGTGACCAAAGTATACGACAGTCACAGTACCAACCACCGAACAGCTACCATCAACGCGTTGAATGCCGGACAAAACCTGGTGAATCACGCAGACCATTCCTGGATCGATTACATGGGCACAGGGGATCGCAACCACGGTTGGGGCATATCCTCCTCCGACGTGGATGCTCTGACGAATAACGATCAGTTGTCCGTGGTGGTATCCTTAGGCTGCGATCCCAACCGAATGGACGCCAGCGACTGCATTTCCGAACATTTCGTCATTTACAACCCTAATCAAGCGGGCGTGGCCTTCACCGGCAACACCCGTAGTGGTTGGGGATACGTTGGCAATCCATACAGCTTATCAGGTAAGTTGGATTGGGAGTGGTGGAAAGCGCTCTTCGATCGAGACAAGCTCGACCTGGGCCAAATTCTTGTGGACAGCAAACATTATTCCCCTAATGGACAAGCAATCGAGAAACACTGCGAATGGACCTTCAACCTCTTAGGTGAGCCGGGCATGCCCGTATGGACGGACGAGCCGGATAGCTTCGCCGTGACCTGCCCTTCTGTAATTCCGGGAGGAGGCTCCTCATTTCCGGTACACGTTGAGGATTCAACCACCCACGCTTCCGTAGAGTCAGCCTACGTCTGTTTGTGGAAGGCAAATGATGTCTATGTGACGGGATACACCGATGCTGGTGGAGACTTAACCTTGAATCCGTCCCCAGCTACGCAAGGAAGCATGTATGTGACCGTGACTAAACACAACTACATTCCTCATCAGCGGCAGGTGGAGGTCTCCTATCTCCCGGGGGATGCCAATGCTGACGGGTTGGTGGACGTAGCTGACGTTGTGCATCTGATCAATTATCTCTTCATGGAAGGAACTCCGCCCAGTCCCTTTGAGGCCGGAGATGCCAACTGCGATGAGGAGGTTGATATTGCCGACGTCATCTATATTATCAACTACCTTTTTGCGGGGGGATCGCCCCCAGGCTGTTAGTCCCAGCCTGCAAAACCGTCCTACTGGATATATTGAAGCCCCAGCTGCCACGAAGCTGGGGCTTTTCTTTCGAATGACTTCCCCTAAAGGCATCAAAAAAACAGCGGAACGCCCCTTATCATGCTGAGTCTTCGACCCTGAGCTCTCCTCGAGTCTGAGCGACCTCGGAGTCGAAGACAGACCGAAGGGCGGAGCGAAGCATCTGCCTGTTTGGGGTGGTGGACTGACCCCTTTTTCCAACAAGGGGTTTATAGTCCTTGGTGGGGAATGCCTGACAACGATTTTGCCGATATACACTAATAAAAGCAGTCTTGACAATCCAAGAAAATTTAGTATAATAGTATTAAGAGACTTAATTATTTGAAAAAAATAATCACCAGGCGCCTATGATCTGGTGGCCTGTCGGCCAAAACGGGTATCCTGCTCTTTGGTCCTGCACCTCATCCTGCCTCCAGCTGAGTACGGGGTAGGATCAAATAAAAGGGCTGGTCCTCAAGGAAAGGCCGAGGCCATTTGCGTCTCGGGCATTCGCAAACCAGACGTCCCCATGCGAAGCTTTTCTATCATACTCTTTTTGGCTATCTCTTGTGGTCTTCATTTTCAAAGCTGCCATGCCACCATCATCTGTGTCCCTGATGACTCCTCAACCATTCAAGCCGGAATCGATGGAGCTTCGGATGGGGATACGGTTTTGGTTTCCAAAGGGCTTTATTATGAACGGATAAACTTTCTGGGTAAGGGAATTTTGGTTGCCAGCAGCTTCATTCTTGATCAGGACACCAACACCATCGATTCTACCATCATAGATGCGGATACGGAGGTCATCGGGACCAGTGATACCGGAAGCGTGGTCTGCTTCGTGTCCGGAGAGGATTCGGCATCAAAGATTACGGGATTTACCCTTCGGAATGGACGTGGGTTGATGAGCACCGAGTGGAGCTCCGGCGGCGGGATCGTTTGCTTTTCCAGCTCTCCACAGATAAGCCATAACAGGATATCGAATAATACTGCCTTTTATGGCGGTGGAATCTGTTGCTCATACACAGATTTTCCTCCCTTGATAACAAAAAATCGCTTCCTTGAAAATTATGCAGCCGTCGGCGGAGCCATCATCTGCGAAGGATCCTCGCCGCTTGTAACCGACAATGAATTCTTTGATAACCGTGCTGATAACAAAGGAGGAGCGATCTTTTTCAAAATATGTTCCCCCGTCATAATTGGCAATCATGTGGAAACAAACACTACGGATGGGAACGGAGGTGGCATTTGCGGTCACTCCGGCTCTGTGACCTTGATGGGAAACAGGATTGTTCAAAATAGCTGCCTGACCAAAGGAGGGGGGCTTTACTGCGCCGCTTTGGACTCTTCGGCCCTGGGCTACAATCTTTTCTACCAAAACAGTGCTGAAAATGGCGGCGGGATGTATATCCACAACTGCTCCGCTCTTATATCAAACAACACCGTGGTCGGCAACTCATCCAGTCAGGGCGGCGGGGGAATTCTTTGTGGGGGCTCAGTATACCACCCCTCCATCACAAATAACATAATCGGCTTCAGTCCCTCCGGAGAGGGAATCAGGTGCGAAGGCAATTCCAGCCCTTACATTTCCTACAACGATCTTTGGGACAACGCCTCAGGCAATTTCTTTGGCTGCCCGGCCGGGGTGGGGGATACCTCCTGGGGAGATAATTTCAATTGCACGCCCAGCGACACTTTCTACAACATCATTCAGGATCCCTTATTCGCCGATACCGTCAATTTCAAGCTTTCCTGCAACTCGCCATGTGTTGATGCGGGTGACCCAAGTTACTTTGTTTCTCCGGATTCCGGCGGATGCAGGATCGATCTGGGGACAGGCGAATATCCTTACATTCTAGGCGATGCAGACAGTGATTCCGCGATAGGCATGGGAGACATGATCTTCCTCATTAACTATCTGTTCGCATACGATACTCCACCTTGCCCTTACCATGGGGGGGACATCAATTGCGATGGTATCGTCGATATTGCCGATGTCGTGTGTTTCATCAACTGTCTGTTCATAGCAGGATCTCCACCTGGTGGTTGAGAAAACCATTTTGCTCTGGCTGCGTTGTTATCGTCCCCAAGCATCGGGCATCGGCACAGGTGAGGCCCGTCCCTCGACACCGAATCTCTTCTTGAGTTTGAGCGATCTCCCAGCCGAGGACAGGACGAAGTCAGGATAGATTCTCAATCCAAATACGAGCCTGGATTGTGACTTCATCTGGCCGGCCAAGCTTATTACCCGGCGGGAATCAGTCAATCCAAAAGGAATCCATTCCTAGAATCAAGTTCTGCCTGCAAGCGGAACCTCACCATCCTGTGCGAAGATACAGGAATCACTTCTGCACTTTGAAGAGATGATATGCCTTTTCCTCCTGCGGCGGGCCGACGCCAATCAGTACCAAATCTTGAGGGGTTATCGTTCTACGACTGTGAGCGATCAGAAGCTTTCTTATGTTCAGTTTCCAATCCGTTATGAAAGCGATATTCTCGGATTTGACATAGCCAAAAGAATCATTGTTTCTCAAAGCATTGAATGCGTCCCCGTTGACCACTCCATCCAGATTGATAACCGTGTTATCTTCCAGGAAATATCCCAGGGCGCCGCTTTGATAGCTTCCGATCCTCTCCCCCTTCTTCACATGTTCTTTCACCCACAGGGCCGCTTTGTAATACCCGGAACAGCTGTCTATGTCGCATCTTGAGGGCGATTCGGGTTTCGAAAAAAGAAATTCCCTCAAGCCGGGATAGAAAAGCCAGCCACAGAGGATCACCAACGCCACAGCGATCAAGGGCTTATGCAATTTGAACCTGGGAATATTGAGACTAATTATCAGATCCAGAAAAATGCCCCAATACAAAATCAGGACGAATATGACCGGATAGTAGTATCTTTTGAAGAACCAAAAAGCCGGGACATACAAGCTGTAAAATAACAGAAGCCCCAAACAGAATATCCACAGGAAATTGAGGGGAGAGATAATCTTTGAGATCCTCTTTTTTGTGACCAGAAGAACGAACAGGCCCGCTAATACGCAGATTAGGATCAACAGTTCAGGTACGGATGAAAAGACAGAAACGTGATAGAAGGGGAAAGGTGAGTTGTTCCACTGAGTCAGCGACCAGATAAACTTGTCTTTGAGGAAACTGAATGTGAGGTTATGATCAGCGAAGGCCAGCGCCTGGAATCTCACCGCCTCGCCGCTCACCGGTATCAGGGTTTTGAAGTGTATAATCTGGAAGATCCACCAGGGCAGAAGAACTAAGAAAGCAAAAACATAGACTTCAGCCAGCTTTCCCATGAGCCATTTAATGCCAACCTCTCTCAGTTTCTGCCGGGACTTAAGGCAGAAATCTATGGTTATTGCTAACAAGAGAAAGACCGAATCTATTCGGGCGAAGATGGAGAGTCCCAGAAGGATTCCCAGAATAAAGAAACGAGAGTGGGCGAAATCCTGCCGTTCCCGGATCCGGGTTAAATAATAGAAGATCGAAAGCGCCACCAAAAAAAGGCTCAGAGAGGTCTCCAGCCCGTTTATTCCGTTGGATATTATCCGAGGGGAGAAAGACCACAATATCAAGGCAATGATGCCCTTGCGGGCATCGGTCAAATACTTCAGGATTTTATAGATGAGAAGACCCGTCAGTACATTGAAAATGGCCAGAAGGCTCAGACAGATGTGCACCGGAGTTATCAAGTCCCCCTTGCAGATTAGATAGATTGGAGATACCAAGAGAACATACAGGGGCTGGAAGCCGTTGGTGGGATGAATGCCATCAAAGGTTATGCCTGCTCCGGAAGCGATGTTCTTGGCAATCTTCAGAGCTAAGTATGTGTCATCCGGGATAAAGAGATTGTCTATGTAAGAAAGTGGCCTCCAGGAGATGTATAACCTTATTACTAAGGCCAAAACCAGAATTAAGAGAACCTTCCTGCTATCGAATATTCTGAAATTCATACAAAGAGGGTCCCTTTCTCTCTCCTGCTTATCCCACCCTGATATCAGCGAGAGTGACTCTGCAAACGACCATCCGCAACTAAGATAAGTCAAAATCAGGAATGGGTCAACCTGTTTCAAGGTCGGATGCGACATCAGATAGGGGATGTATCTGATATCTCTTGGGAAGGAATCGGATGCGTTTCCGCTTCAGAAAAGGTCTTGCGGAAAAGGGAAAATCAGTTATATTTCCATTAGTTCACAAGTAGGTTATAGGGCTCTTGCTTGAAAGGAGGAAGTTATGTCTTTCTCTGGATTTTCTCGGAACGGGTATTCCCTGCCCGCATTTTTTGCCTTTCTCTTTGCAGTGTGTCTCTTCAGCCCGGCGCGGGCTGACGTCGGTGATATGATGATCAACTCGGACGGGACAACCGAGATACACAACATGTCGCAGATCTGGGTATCCCCGAACGATTCCAATGTGGTGATGATCGTGTGGCGAGACTTCCGCCTGGGCTACAGAAGGGTGGGGTTGGGCGTCTCCTATGATGATGGACACACCTGGCTTGACAGTCTCTTGACAGTGCCGCCTGATTGTCGGCATTCCGATCCGATTATCCGTGGTGACCGTCTGGGTAATGCCTATCCAATGACCATGGTCTTCAATCGTTGGGGTTACGATTACTTCGATTTCAATATATGGAAAACCACCGACAACGGAGCCAGTTGGTCAGGGCCTTTTTTCGTTTTGGATGACTCAACCGGATATGAAGAAGACAAAGAGTTTCTTGCCATTGACAGAACCGGCGGGATCTATGATGGCAACATGTATGTGGCCTGGACTCGTTTTCCCAATCCCACAATCATGATGTTTACGCGTTCGACCACAGGAGGGACAAGCTGGGAGGATCCCCAGGTAGTTGCGAGTCCAGACACAAGTGGCGGGGGAGCAGGGCATTACGCCTTCCCAGTTGTAGATGCCGACGGCAATGTCTATGTTGCCTGGAACGGCTGGCTGCTAATTGAAGAGGAATATTACTCTTGCCAGAAAATGGTCAAATCCACCGATGGGGGTCAAAACTTCACAGACCCCGAAGTAATCTTTATGACCAACTATGTGGAAGAAGCTCCGGGCGGAATCAGAATTTACAATGCGCCGTGTCTGGATGCTGATATCACCAATGGACCCTACAGGGGGAATATTTACCTGGCAGTTCCCGCCGGAGTGGATGTGGAGCATAATTCCCCCTCGGATATAATCTTCCTCAAATCAACTGACGGGGGTGGTAGCTGGAGCAGTCCTACAAGAGTCAACGATGATCCGGAAGGTCCACCGGTATATCAATTTCATCCCTGGCTGGTAGTTAATGAAGAAGGGGTGATTATCATTTTTTTCTATGACCAGCGAAACGACCCTCCCCTTTATGAGAAATTCGACAGCTATATCGCTTTCTCCTTTGATGGCGGAGAGACCTTTACCTCCAACTTCAGGGTCTCCGACGTTTCTTCTGATCCGGAGTATGGGTTAACCGGAAGCAGCACAGCGGATCTCCCCAAGAGAACAAATCACACCTTTGTCTCAACCCTGGAATCGGAGAACTCCGAGGGCATGATTCTGTGTAACTACATCGGGGTCGCTGCTTACTATGATCAGGTTCACTGCACCTGGACCGATACCCGGGACGGCAATCAGAACGTCTACTATTCCAATTTCGGAATTCCCTTGCTGCCGCCCCGACTGTTTCTCCCCCAGGATGAAACTTACCAATTGACGCTTTACCCTACCTTCAAATGGGCTGCCTGTGGCCATTTCGACGAGGTCACCTATAATTTAGAGATCTCCACAGACAGCACCTTTGCCACCATCGACTTCGAATACACTGATATAGACACAAACATCTTCACGGCAGGCACACCTGTGGATGAGGTGACGTACTTCTGGCGGGTCAAGGCGCACAGGATTCCGGACGACACGCTGAGTGATTATTCGGAGGTCTGGAGTTTTACTGCGGACGTTACCGCACCGGACGTTCCAACGCTGTTATCACCAGCCGACAGTTCGATTGTAACCGCTTTTAGTCCAGATTTCAGGTGGACGGAAGAGAGCAAGGGTTCCCCGGTCTTCTACACTCTTCAGGTGGCAGACGACAGTTTGTTTCCCGCCGGTCCTGAGTTTTATGAGTACACCGACATTTATGACACCAGTTTTGCCCTGCCGGAGACATTGACCGATTCCACAGTCTATTACTGGAGGACAAAAGCGAAAGATGAAGCCGGGCACGAAAGCGTCTGGCAGGAACGTCCGTTCCAGTTTACCGCAATTCACTTTATCGTCGGCGACGCGACCGGGGATGGGGTGATAGACGTGGCAGACGTTATGCATCTGATCAACTATCTCTTCATAGAGGGATCCCCACCTGATCCTTTGGAGGCTGGGGATGCCAATTGTGATGGGGCGGTCGATATAGCCGATGTGATGTATCTGATCAATTATGTTTTTATAGAGGGACCACCGCCCGACTGTTGAAGTAGCCTGAGGATCGATCGTTCGAATGATTCACTCCAACACCTCTGGAAAACAGGCTTCAGGATCAACGCCCATCTTTCGTAACGGCCCTAGGACTCTTCCATTCAAGATAAATCCACAGGACGGCTTGAATCAGGACCACGCCCAGGCAGTCTGCCAAGAAATCGTAAAGATCGTAGAACCTTCCAGGCACGAACCTCTGATGGAATTCATCTGAGTAGGCGAAAATTATCCCGATTAAGGAGGAGAAAATAAATACGTTCCTTCTGAAGAAATCCGTTTTGGCTTTGAAAAAGGCTAAGAACAAGAGAAAGGAGAATATTGAGTATTCTGCAAAATGATAGACCTTGTCCTCAAACCGAAATCCCAGAGGAGGAGGGGTAATCTTGGGTAGACTGGAAATCACGACAATCAGGGCCGCATAAAGCAGGGCAATTAATTTGAAAGAGAATAGCTTCTGTATGGTTTGCCTAAGCATATGTTCTTTTCGGTTCTGGATCGAAATTGGCATAACAAGGAAGACAGGTCAGACCAAAAGGATTGTCCATCTTGCCAAAAGATAAAACAAAACGCCGGCTAATAATACGTAATTGGGATTGATGTTTTTTCTGAATCCTAAGATTGAGAGAAAAACTATGACGACAAAAACAATTGGATTCTCCGCCCCTTCCGAAATCCTGTCATTCAATTTCAACAGAAAAAAGAGTCCCAGAAAAACTGCACCCATCCGGCTGATCCATTTGATCATCTGGGGATAGTACCGGGATCGAAGGTCAGAGGCTACGTTTGAGCCCAGAGCATATCCCTTAGTAAGCCCCCGCCCCCGAAGATAGACCTGATAAATGTTGTAGAGAAGCCAGAAGACAACGACTCCAAGCGCGCCAACGGTTGAGGCCAGGATTATTCCCAAGATCAGAAGAGCCGATCTTACGTTCACCCATATCAGATTATCCCCCAGAGCCCCCAGAGGACCCCTCAGGGAATCCCTGAATCTGCTGATCTTTTCCGAGGAAACCCGGGTCTCTTCCAACTTGGCTACTGCTCCCACAGCATAGGTAGCCAGATAGGGATTGGCATTGAAGGAGGAAAGATGCCTCCTTAAGAACTTTTCCTTTTCCTCTTTGGCTGGACACAACTTTTCCATAAGAGGAAGAAGAATCCAGGTGAATCCGAAGGCCATCATTCTCTCGAAATTCCAACCAGTCTGGACGAAAAAGGATCGTAGGTACAATCTTAAAAGATCAAGTCTTGAGATTTTCTCCATACGTGAAAATCCTCACTCAGAGCGGACTTCTATCCAACATTGTCCGTGCAGTAAACCCCTAAACAAAAATGAAAACGACTCCCAAAGCTAAACCCACACCCAACCACGCAAGGTTCTTTCTTTTCCCGAAAAAGTGAAACATGGTCCCAATCCCAAATCCCAGGAGAGGAATCTCAAGGCCGTCAAGATAACGATCCGGGAGAAAGGCAGAGAGTCCTATAACCGGTTTAATCAAAATGAAAACACCCAGGATTCCCAAACCGGTCAGGATGATCCCCCTGGCGAAGGAACCAAGAAGCCCCCACCGGAAGAGGGTCTTGATCTTTGAAGTTTGGGCTTCTTTAGCATAGAAATCGGCTTTTCGGATCAGTTTCAGGTTAAGCTCCCTTTGTTTTATCAGAGTCCAGCCGGCAAACAACGTGAAGGCTGCGGTGTAAACGAGGGTGAAAAACAAAACCGTGGAGGATCTATCAGGGAAGGATCTTAGAAGAGCAATGAAGCCAAAGGTGCCCACGGTTCCCCCTATAGCAGGATCCGGGAAAACAGCGCTTCCAATGGGCAGGACCCACAGGTAGATAAGCTGGAGTAGGATTCCGATCTTTATGCCTGCCTGAATATCCTTCAGAATCAAACCCACTATCAACCCGATGACCAGGGGCTGGGAGAGCATCGTCTGGTAAGCCTCGGTCCTGTCCAAAGCAGCCAGCCCCCCGAATATAGTCACCAAGATGATCCCTTCTACCATGGGCAGCAGCCTTCCGTGCGATCCGGACACTTCATGCGCTCACAAAAAATCAAGTGAAGGATAAGTATTCTCACAGGTTTGTCAACCAAAAAAAGTATAGAGGGGACTGGCGATTTGTCAGCCTCCTCGGGGGCGCAGCGCTTGTCCAATGATTCCCAGTTCGAACCAGAACCTATGAACCACGGATTTGAGCATTTAGAATTCTGACCTCCTTGCACCCGCTCCACGGATGGCACCAGGATCCCGCACTTTTACTCTCGAGCTGATTCCTTCATAGAATCGCGGAGCATAGGTACGGCGGAAGGCGGCTTTCCACTTCTGCTTTGTTATTCTGTGTTATCACCCTGCAAGTCTCTTTCCTGGACTTTTTTGGCAATGTCCGGAAAAAAGAAAATCCCCTCACCATAAGTGAAGGGATCTCTTTTACTGCAAAAGACAAGCTTGGATGTCTACTTCTACTTTTTCTTCTTCTTCTTTGTGGTTTTCTTCTTAGTTGTCTTTTTCTTGGCTGTCTTCTTAACTGTTTTCTTCTTCTTGGCTGGCAACTTGTTCACCTCCTTCCACTCATTGGGTTAGGGTTTGCATCAGGTGTGCCCGTACCTTCTACCTCATCACATTCTTTATCTCCAGAGTTTCCTTCCCGAAATCCAAGATCATTCCCATGTTGAGTTTTGTAGCCTTCAGAAAGCTTCGCATCTTGGATTCGTCCACATCATTTAGAGGCTCACCCGCTTTGACCATTGCGATGATTTTTCCGTCTACCACAAATTCCAAGGTGTATTCCCCAGCCACACTCCCCTTATATGACAACTTTATGTTCTTTTTTCTCTCATA
>Ga0315539_1001876_pt1 | contig 15256 bp, 14 predicted proteins | sample SalMarSW160150MG_FD_203097 | JGI IMG/M metagenome (GOLD analysis project Ga0315539, IMG submission 203097) | Salt marsh sediment microbial communities from the Plum Island Ecosystem LTER, Massachusetts, United States - Salt Marsh Sediment SW1601-150 ... | reverse complement strand
ATTCCACTTATGACCCAAAGGTCCTACGCAATCGAGCTTCACAAGCCTTATCATGAGGATGTTTATCCCGACACCAATCATTGGCGGCTTATTCTTCCAAACTATGAGGGAAGTCCTGTTTATATTGATTGGTCCGGCACGCCGCAGTTTCATGTAATATATTTTGAGGACCCGTGTGTGCCTCTGGAGATGAATTTTGATGCCAATGACACAGACCCAAATCTTGACGGTTCTGAGCAGGATACGACTTATTATGATGATTATCGTTTTAGTGAAGTTTTTATAGGTAGTGACCTTATAGAGCTACAGCGACTTGTAGGTGGGATTTGTTGTGATCCTAATAGCGAATGGATTACGGTTGACGCGGTAGATGTGCCGCCGGCTAATCCCGTCAGCGGCTGGTTGGCGTCCGACGAAGATGGTGTTACGCGAAGTATTGAGAGAAATATTACACTGCACAAGTGCATAAGACGCCGTTGGGAGCTTGGCGCCGAGGCAGGAGACCCAACAACACTCGGTAAGGTCAATAAGTATGAAGGCGGTGGTCCAGCGATGATTCAGGCTCATCCTGCAAATAGGTTTTTTACAAATCTCGGCGAAATAGGATCGCTTTTCCGCGAAGATGTATATGGCCGGACCTGGAGTAGTACGGATACGGAGGCTGATGTGCGTGTTGATTTGACGAATCCTAATTACCAGCAATTATTCAATTATCTGACTGTCTTTGACCCGTCCAGGGACTTAATAAATAATGACGGGGACCGGGAAAGCGATGGCACGGAGATAATAGACGAAGATGATTTAGAAAAAACGCCGGAGTGGAAAATCCCCGGCCGGATAAATATCAATACCGCCCCATGGTTTGTTGTTGCTCAGCTCCCGTGGATTAGATATTCGGCAAATATGCCCAGTTATGACGACCCGAACCAGTACGCAACGGCAAGGGCAATATGTAATCATCGGGACAACAATGGGGGCTTTAAGACTATCGGCGAGTTGATGAATGTTCCCCAGATGCGTGAGCTTGGTGGTGATAATAGAAATAATCTTAATATAGATAGCCCGAAAGGGCCGGATTTAACGCAGGATAACGCACTGGATGATTTTGAGGAGCGGGACTTGTTATTCACTCGGCTCAGCAATCTTGTTACGGTCCGCAGCGATGTCTTTACCGCTTATATTCTCGTACGAATCGGGACCGACGGACCGGAAAAAAGAGTAATAGCTATACTCGATAGAAGCAATGTTTATTATGATACTGATCAGAATCAAATAGTAGGTAATGTAAGAATCGTCGCCTGGCAGCCCGTCGCCGACCCGAGATAGACCGTCCGATAACTAAATTTTCTCTTGACATTACTGTTTTGGTGTGGTAAAATGTGTTTTCTTGAGTGGGGAAAGAAGACTCTTCAAGTCGTAATCCGAGTATTACGCATTCTTTTGGTTTCGATGTGTGAGCGAATAGCTGCTTGTGTATTAGGAAATGGGATGATGAAAATCTCGCCGACTGTTTATGTCCTGCTTTTGGTGATTTTCCTTATGCCTGGCTCAGTCGCCCGGGCCGATATCATAACGGGCTCGCAGGACTGGTATAAAAACTTTGACGCGGGCGAGTCTGTCACCTGCATTGCCTTTTATGGTTTGGGCAGCGTCGAGTTTACTCAGGCGCCCGAATGGCTTTTCAACGAATGGACACCGCCTTATAACCATGATATTGTCGGTTGGGAATTGGCATTAGCTGATGAGGGCAAAACTGCGTATCTTTTTGGTCCTCGTGCTACAAACATATTAGGTGACCCCCGTGAGTGGTTTGCCTTCGAGTTGTTTTATCAGTGGGATGATGGGGCACCTGATTTTGACCCTAATTATCCTGTGTATCAGGACATGGCTATTTTTGACGGCCCGTTCGGTTCGGAGCCGACCTTTGCTGTTGGCTGGCGAGGCACGCCGGGTGGGGCGTGGGAGTATAGGGACGGCGATCCATACAGTGGGCCCTATCAGACAGAAGAGCCTTATACCAATCCGACTCCTGAGCCGGTAGCGATTTTTATGTTTGGGCTCGGTGCCGCGTTTTTGCGAACAAGGCGATAAACGGGCTTCAGAACGTTTTGGCCTTAGTAATCCTTGCCCTTTACATTCCTGAAAAGCAATCCCTGGTTTTGTTTTGAAGGTCAGGATTCCTGCAATCCGATATTGTCCATTCCTCGATTAATCCTGTAAGGAATTTGGAAAATCTCGGTGATGTCTGTCGGAAGGGGGGTATTGATATGGTATAGGATTACAGCCTTATGCCCTCTGCGTAAGGTCAGCTAATCATCGATTCGGGCGGAAGCCGCTTTAGCTGCGATGTTATGCGGCAGAGCAAATCCCCAGAGTCCGGCCCTGTATGAAGCTGCGTATACTTACTTAAAGTGCCCCGGGAATAATAAAGCGGGAGCCAGGCTAACTCTGGAATAAGTTAGCCTGACTTCCCCTTGACCATCTATTTTTAACGAAGGTATAGAGCTGAGCCGTTTCTATTAAGAGCGGGTAGATATGGCTCTACACAACGGCTCTCTTCCTGTAAAACAGGAAAAGAATGATGCTCAATGCAAGCAGACCAACAAGCCCGTTTTCGCCGAGAGTGTTAAGCAATGCGGTAAGATTAGTAACAACTCTGCCAAAGAAGGGGACTGTGTTGCCAAAAAGGATTTCAACAACAATCCCGAGGGCGGTCAACAGTAGGAAAATTTCGGTGATCTCGCCAAGCCACTTTTTGAGTTCTTCGAGAAAATGCATAATTGACACTCCTTCATTAAATATTAAAAAATCCGATATACGGATATCCTGCACATCTTATTCGGTTTAACTTTGGGGTTTACTTTAATATAATCCCGAAGTTTTGCGAGAGGGCAGGGAGTAAAATTGGCTGCCCTTCAGATATGATGTACCCCTTTTTAAAGGTCCCTACCGGCTGATTTCCCAATTTTTTCATACTCAGAACCTCTATGTAAGAAGGGGAAAATGGCGTTTTTAGTACTGATATCAAAATCTCTTAATTTTGCATAGCTTTGGTCTTATTTGTTAAGATAGGCAAAATTAACTTGACTTTTTTTGTTAAAATGGACTATAATACGCCTATGTTCGGAGGAATTCTATCATTCTTTTCACGCTTATTGCTTGTCGCGGCAATTTTTGGGTTTGTATGGCGTTTTATGGAGCCCAGAACACAACTCATGCGAATTTTAAGGGCCGCACTGCTTCTGCTCGCCCTTTTAGGCACCTTGGCTGTCATAAGAATTTTCGGTGTGAGTTAATTTAATCCCCATAGAAGAGCCAGCAGCCACAATTTGTAGATTCACTCTGTAAATCCATTTTCAGCCGGAGATTTTGCTGTCCTTACTTAGCGATTAAACTTTGTAAAGGCATCTGTTGGATGAGTAGGAAGTTAAAATACCCGTTAATTACGCCGGTAGCTGCATTAATTCAGCCTTGTGAGGGATTCAGAAGGCCCAATATCTCGCCATGCACTTTTTTATTTGCCGCCAGAATGCTGAATTTTTCACCGTTATAGCTCTCGATGTCTATCGGCCAGATTTTCTCTCCCTTCCAGTTTGTTGCGATGCCGCCGGCCTGTTCGACAATGAAGGCTCCTGCGGCAATATCCCACAATTTTGCCTTGGTGTCCGTTGTACTGATTAACGAGCCTTTAGCAACGTAAGCAAGTTGCAGGGCCAAACTTCCGAGGTTACGCAGACGAGCCCGTTTCATCATCTCGACGATGCCGGCCGGCGGGCCGGTCTCAAAATGGCTGTCTGTGCCAAAGCAGGCAAATCTGCTGATTGAATCTTCGCCGGCGGCTATGCGGGTCGTATTAAGTTGCGCCTCGCCGCCTTTTACGGCCGTGAATATCGAGTCGGTGGTCGGGTCAAAGACTACGCCGGCTATGGGCACCCCCTCGAACATCACTGCGATGCTGACAGAAAAACAAAGGATACGGTGTGAGAAGTTAGTAGTGCCGTCGATTGGGTCTACCACCCACCAAACTCCCGACCCGTCGGAACCGCGGGGCGACTGTTTGAGGATTTTGCCGGCCGTGCCCTCTTCACCGATGAAGCCGTGGTCAGGATAGTTTTCCTTTATGCGGTCGATGATTATCTGCTGACATTGTCTGTCCGCATCGGTCACCAGCTCATTATCGTTTTTGACCGAGGCCTTACTGTAGTTGACCAGCTCCATAGCGCGCTGGCCGCCTAATCGCGCCGATACGACTGCAACTTCAAGCATTCGGCTAAGGTGTCTGTATTCGAATGTCATAGCTTATCCTACACTGTTTCAACTTGACATAACTACCGCAATACTTTATTGTAACCGCATAATGCCCAAAAGCCAATGTCTGAATTTTGTAAAAGCTTCACATCAAATATCCGGCAGGTCACGTCTTCTGGCCGGGCTGATATTTCTTGTGGGCATTGGCTCGGCCGGTGTTTTACACTGGGCGGCGGTAAATAACAAGATAAATATGGACCGTCTGATTGGTCCCTGTGGTTTCAAGCAGAGGTATGGGCTGCCCTGTCCGAGCTGTGGTATGACGACGGCCATAATCGCGTTTGCTAAGGGAGATGTACCGAGCGCGTTTTATATTCAGCCGGCTGCAGCCGTTTTTTGTTCTGCTGTGGTCTTGGCCGTGATGTTTGCGTTTGTAATGGCTGTATTAGGGACGGATTTTGGCTTGATTGGTTACCTGGGCGAGCAGTTGAAGGTAAAGAACATTATTTTCGCAGCGATAGTTATAGTGTGTAGTGCCTGGGCGGTAACTATGGCCCGGGCGCTGGCCGGAAGGGCCCCTTGAACGCGGCAACCGGGAGGGAATAAATCCGGATGAGATCAGAAAAATGAAAAAAATAACAGCCCTGATTGTATTGACAAGTTTCACATTGTGTGGTGGATGCAAGCTTATCGGGATGCTGGGTAGTCCGACGGATTCGGAGACAAAGATACCGGCTGAGTACGCACTCAAAAAACGGGCCCAGGGCGGGATAGTTGTTCTGGTTCGCCAGCCGGGCTGGCTTAACGTACAGACGGATTTGCGTCCGGTCCTGAGCGAGGCGGTCAATGTTATGCTTTTGAAAAAAGCGAAAGTCGATAATCAGGCAGTGGTTAGGTACAAGCAGATGGCGGAGTTTCGCCGAACACATCCTGATTTTGCTTCCTTGAGTATTAAACAAATTGCGGCCGGCTTGGGCGTAAAAAAGGTTCTGCTGATTGTGATTGAGGATTATAAGCTTTATGAAATGCCGCTCGACGGTTATTATAAGGGGCTCCATAAAGGGATTCTGGACGTCCGCGGTTATCTCCTGGATGCTCCAAGCAGCGAGGTGTTATGGCCGCGGAGTGGTGAAGGTAAACTCCTCAGAGTGGCCCTTGAGGCCGAGCGGGGGGGTAAGGAGGCCTGTGCCGCCAAGTTAGCCAAAGCGGCCGCTCACTGTGTTGTAAGGTATTTTTATAATTGTCCGAAAGATAAATTCAGGACCTGGGGTGAAAGGCCTGATACTCGTAGAGAAGAATGGTAGGACAACGAGATGTTTGGAGTTGGAAAATGGTAAAGATATTGGTTACGGACAAACTTGCACAGGAAGGTATTGACCTGCTTAAATCGATGGATGGTGTTGAGCCGGTGGTCAAGACCGGCATTAGTGAGGATGAACTGGCTCAGATAATCGGGCAGCACGACGGATTGATTGTCCGCAGCGGCACGAAAGTTACAGCGAAGGTGCTGGCGAATCCGGGCAACCTAAAGGCGATAGCACGTGCCGGCGTTGGCGTGGATAACATAGATGTTGCCGCCGCCACACGCAAAGGCATACTGGTTATGAATACGCCGGGCGGTAACACGCTCAGCGCAGCCGAGCACACTATGGCGCTGGTGCTGGCATTGAGTCGCAATGTCGTGCCTGCCTGCATCAGCCTTAAAGGAGGCACATGGGACCGAAAGAAATATATGGGTAACCAGCTCAACGGAAAGGTACTTGGTGTAATTGGGCTTGGAAGAATCGGTATGGCGGTAGCTACGATGGCCAAGGGTTTTAATATGAAAATTCTGGGTTATGATCCTTTTGCCTCGCCGACGGCGGCCGAGCAACTCGACATAGAAGTGACCGAGCAGCTCGAAAGACTTTTTAAGGAATCCGACTATATTACGGTGCACGTTCCGAGGAACGAGCAGACATTGAATATGATAGGTGCAGAGCAAATCGCAATGATGAAGCCGACGGTGCGTCTGATTAACTGTGCTCGAGGCGGTATTATCAACGAAGATGCTTTGTATGACGGCCTGTCTCAAAAGCGAATTGCAGGAGCGGCTCTTGATGTTTTTTCCAAGGAACCGCCTGAAAACGACCGCTTCAAGGCATTGGATAATTGCCTGGTTACGCCCCATCTTGGCGCGAGTACCGAGGAGGCCCAGATTGAGGTGGCGTTGGAGGCGGCACAGATTCTCGTTGACGCCATTCGGGGCGGGCCGGTCAGAAATGCAATCAATGCTCCTGCCACCACCGGTGTTGTACCGCCGCTTGTAAGTAAGTACACGCAGCTGGCTCGGCGGGTTGGGACGCTTCTTAGTACCATTGCTCCCGGTCGTGTTAAAAGCATAGAAGTTCAGTATCGAGGCTCTATTGCTGAAAGAAGTGTTGATGCGATTACAATGGCTTTCAGTATTGGGCTTTTACAAAAGCATTTTGATGTGCCTTTGAATATGGTCAACGTGGGAGTGCTCGCAAAGGAGCGTGCCATAAGCATAGACGAGACCAAAAATCCTGCCGCTAAAGACGTTGCGTCGAGCTTCAGTGCCCGGGTTGTTACGGACAATGTGGAGCGGACCGTTACAGGCTCGGTTTTTGGTGGTGAGCTGCTGAGGATTATCGAAATTGACGGCTTCAACGTCGAAATGACACCGGCAGGAACCGTTTTGATTATTTATAATGACGACAAGCCGGGAGTAATCGGTTCGGTAGGCACGGTTTGCGGAAAACACGCCATTAACATTTGCACTATGGGCGTGGGGCAGAAGGCCGATGAAGGACAGGCAATCCTGGCGGTTAGCCTCGATAAGACACCGGATGAAGAAGAAATCAATGAGTTTGCAAAGCTTGAGTTCGTAAATGAAATCTACGTCTGCAGGCTGGACTGAGTATTTCAGCAGCCCTCGAATGATGAAGGGAGTTGATTGATATGACGGCAGGGAGGGCGCACGTGGCCGGACAGATGAATCTTGCGTTTAAGGCCGTTGCGGATGATGAGAATATGAAGAAGCCCGGACGCGCGAAAGCGAAAAAACAAAAAAGCAAAAAACCGGGCGCTGCTCGCAAAGCCGGTTCAAAAAAAACAAAGAAATCCGGTACGCGGAAAAAGAGGAGCAGAGCAAAAACCAGGCCTGCGGCTGAACCTCAGCCGGCTACCGCCGAATCGATGGCGGCCAGACAACGCGATATAAGTGTTAGTGAATTCTTCGCAAAGAACAGGCATCTGCTCGGGTTCGACAACCCTCGAAAGGCGCTGCTGACGGCGGTTAAAGAAGGAGTGGATAATTCACTCGATGCGTGTGAAGAGGCGCATATCCTGCCGGATGTTACGATTAATATAGAGGCCCTTTCGGAGAACAAGTTTAAACTGGCGGTTACCGATAACGGCCCGGGCATTGTAAAGCAGCAGATACCGCATATATTTGCCCGGCTTTTGTACGGCAGCAAGTTCCACAGCCTCAAGATGAGCCGGGGCCAGCAGGGCATCGGCATATCGGCGGCGGGGATGTACGGGCTTATAACGACGGGTGAGCCGGTGCAGATTATCTCCAGAACCAATCCAAGGGCCGCTGCGCATCATTACCACGTGCAGATTGACACGACCAAGAACCGGCCGGAAGTAGTTCTTGATGATGAATGTGATTTTGACCGGCCGACCGGCACGAAAGTAACTATAATGCTTGAAGGCAGGTACCAAAAAGGCCGGCAGTCGATCGATGAATACGTAGCTCAAACGGCTATGGCCAATCCGCACGCGACGATAGTTTACAATGGGCCGGACGGTTCTGCGTGTGAATATAAAAGGCAGAGCAAAGTGCTTCCGTTTGTTCCGAGGGAAATCAAGCCTCATCCATACGGGGTTGAGCTGGGCCTGCTTTACAAAATGGTGCGAGCCACTGCCTGCAAGCATCTCTCGGCATTTTTAAGAAATGAGTTTTCGCGCATAAGCGCCCCGCTTGCCCGGCGAATATGTGATAAGGCTGACCTGGCGATAAAGACAAGGCCCGGCAGACTGTCTCTCAAGCAGGCCGAGACCCTGCACAAAGTAATAAACCAGACAAAGATAATGGCGCCTTCGAGCGACTGCATAGGGCCTATCGGTGCCGAACAGCTTGAAGCCGGTTTAAAGCGGGTCGTTGGTGCTGAGTTTTATGCGAGCTGTTCGAGGGGACCGAGTGTATATCGCGGCAATCCGTTCCTGGTTGAAGCTGCGGTGGCGTACGGGCGGAAAGAAACAGACAAGGGCGGTAACGGCGTACCTGAGCCGGAGTCGCTGATAAAACTTATCCGTATTGCGAATCGGGTGCCGCTTTTATATCAGCAGTCGGGCTGTGCGATTTACAAATCAATGCTGGAGGTCAACTGGCGAAATTACGGCCTTAGCCAAAGCAGAGGCGCTCTGCCGACCGGACCGATGGTCCTGATGGTGCATATAGCTTCGGTATGGGTGCCGTTCACTTCGGAAAGCAAAGAGGCCATTGCTCATTATCCGGAAATCATAAAAGAGATAAAGCTCGCCGTCCAGGAATGCGGCCGAAAGCTCGGCCTGTTTCTGCGAAAGAAGAAAAGGATTCAGCAGGAATTAATCAAGCGAAGTTACATTGAGGCGTATCTGCCTTATATCGGTGAAGCACTGCAGGAAATTCTGGCTTTGAAGACAAGCGAAGTTAACACCGTGATAAGTCGTCTGAAAGTTGTATTGGAGAAGTCCCGGCAGGTTTGAGCGATTCAGTCTGTCGGTTCTTTTCTGTTTTTGGGTTTAAGAAATAAAAAGAACTATGCTGGAGATAAAGTGGCGGCCGAGCTTATAATTACTGTAAGCGGGCTGCGCGGCATTATAGGTGAAAATCTAACGCCCAATGTTGCCACGGAATACGCCCGCGCTTTTGGAACATTTCTCAGAGAAACGGCAGCCGGCGAAAAAAAACTCTCGGTCTGTATCGGCAGAGATTCCCGCGCATCGGGAAAGATGTTAACCTCGGCCGTGGCCGCCGGATTATGTCAAATCGGCATAAACGTAATTGATTTGGGTTTAGTTACCACGCCGGGCGTCGGTATTATGACAAGAAAGCTGGATTGTAACGGCTCAGTTGTTATAACCGCTTCACACAATCCCATCGAATACAACGGAATTAAGCTGCTGTCCGCTGAAGGTCACTCTATGACCGCGGATACCGCGGAGCGGATTAAGAGAACTTTTCTGGAAAAGAAATTCAGTTCTGCTGATTCACTTGGCCGTGGCACGATAGAGTCAAATGACGAAACTGATTCGGTTCACATCGATAAGGTTCTTGGCATCATCGATGCGGAGCTGATAAGGAAAAAGAGTTTTAGAGTTGTTCTGGACAGTGTAAATGGAGCCGGTGGCAGAGTGGGTAGTAAATTACTGGCCGCTCTGGGCTGCCGGGTCGTTGCGATAAATGCCGAAGCAACTGGAGATTTTGCTCACGTGCCTGAGCCCATCGCTGAGAATTTAACCGACCTGTGCTGGCAGGTAAGCTCTGCCGGCGCGGATATTGGCTTTGCGCAGGACCCGGACGCGGATAGGCTTGCAATAGTCGACGAGAAGGGCACATACATCGGCGAGGAATATTCTCTGGCACTGGCGGCCAAGTATATTTTCAGCATAAAAAGCGGCACAGCGGCAACGAACCTTTCAACATCAAGGATGATTGACGATATTGCCGCCGTCGCGAAGGGCCGAGTGATACGTACAGCGGTAGGCGAGGCGAATGTGGTTGAAGCTATGATTAAAAATGGTTGCATCATCGGCGGCGAGGGCAATGGCGGCGTTATTGATTTACGCGTGGGGCCGGTTCGGGACAGCCTTGTCGGCATCGCTCTTGTTCTGCAGCTAATGGCCGAGACCGGAAAGAGTATAAGCACGCTTGTCGGGCAGATACCGGCGTATTATATGATGAAAAAGAAATTTGCCGTCGACAAAACACAGGTCCCGCAAATCATTGCATCGGCAAAGGGACTTTTTGCGAAGGCAAGAGTGGATATGACCGACGGCTGCCGATTCGATTTCGCCAATGGCTGGGTGCACCTGCGGGCGAGTAATACCGAGCCGGTGATGCGGGTAATAGCAGAGACCCAAAGCCCGCAAACCACCGAAAAATATATTAACGCGGTCCTCGATATCCGCGGGAAAATGGGCGACTAAATGGCTCACGTTGACAAAATAGAAACAGCAAATAAACAGATTCGTTCCGTTACCAATCTCGGCATCGTCATCAATATCCTGCTGACGGTTTTGAAGGTGCTGGTTGGTCTTTTTGCCGGCTCACTCGCGCTCGTCGCCGACGGCCTGCATTCGCTTTCGGATATGGCCACGGACGCAGCCGTGTTACTCGGTGTTTATTTCGGCTCGAAAAAACCGGACGAATCCCACCCTTACGGCCACGGCCGCATCGAAACATTCTCCAGCGGCTTTATCGGCGTCGTCCTGCTTCTTGTAGGCGTAACGATGGTTTACTATTCGGCCATTGATATGGTCAGCGGCCGGATTGCAAAACCGAGCGTCGCGGTGCTCGCAATCGCCCTGATTTCGGTTTTAAGCAAAGAGATGATTTACAGGATCACGAAAAAAGTCGCCGTCAGTTCTCACAGCTCGGCCCTCTATGCAAATGCCTGGCATCATCGCAGCGACGCATTAAGTTCGATTGCTGTGATAATAGGCTTCATATCATTAAAGCTTGGTTTTGTTTATGGCGACCAGATGGCTGCGGTCGCTGTTGGGCTTATGATAATCTTTGTGGGCGTAAAGGTCATTGGGGATTGCTTTGCTGAGTTAGCCGAAAGTGCGGTCGATTCAGGTATAGTCGAGCAGATAAGAAGTATCATCAGCTCGGAGAGTCGCATTCGCCAGTGGCACAAGTTAAGGACCCGCACGGTTGGCAGAGAAGTTTTTCTCGACCTGCACATTCTTGTCGAGCCGAGCCTAAGCATAACCGACGCGCACGAGATTGCCGAGAATCTGGAAACAGTTCTGCACGAGCAGATTGCCCGCCCGGTCAATATCACAGTACACATCGAGCCGGACAGACCTGAGCTTAGAAAATAAACCACCCGGCTATTTTATTGTCATTGCGAGGAGCGCAGCGACGCGGCAATCTCCTTTGTCATCCCGAGCGAAGCCGAGGGATCTGGCTTGTTTATTTAATTAGTCTCTCCCTTCCGCCCATCATTATCTGTTTTTTTCTTGTCTTGTGTCTTATGTCTGTTGTTTGCTTTCGTATCCTTCAGTTCGGATTCCAATTTTCCTGAGGCCGTAGGCCGAAGTCGAAGCGCAGCGAAGATCCCGATGATGTTTATCGGGGCTGTCTATCGGGGTCATCGCGGCTTCCGGATGCAACGAGTAGCGTCCCATAGGGAAAGCAATATTTCCTCTTCGCTTGTCGGGCGTAAATTGGCGAAGCCGCTAAGATTCACGAAATATAATTACTGTTGCATAAAAAGTCTTTTTTGGTATAAATATGGCTCTGGCCGGAAAACGCCCGGCCGGGTCTATTGAATTTCATAAGCATATGTCTTTTTGAAAGGAAAAGGAAATGTTCATAGGAATCGACGTGGGGACATCCGGAACCAAGACGATACTGTGTAACGTCAAGGGCAAAATTCTTGCCGAAGCGACTTTTGAGTATCCCTGTTATTCCCCCCACCCGGGCTGGAGCGAGCAGAACCCGGCAGACTGGTGGACGGCTACGACTAAAGGTGTAAAGGCTGTTCTGCGAAAAGCGGGAGTGAAGAAAAATCAGGTTTTGGGGGTAGGCCTTTCCGGCCAGATGCACGGCTCGGTCTTTATCGATAAAAATAACAAAGTGATAAGAAGAGCGATTCTCTGGAACGACCAGCGCACGGCAAAAGAGTGTGCACAAATAGAATCGAAGGCGGGCGGACGAGACAAACTCATCTCTATGGTCGCCAACCCGGCCCTTACCGGTTTTACTGCGCCCAAGATTCTGTGGGTGCGCAGGAACGAACCAAAGCATTACGAAAAAACAAAAAAGATTCTGCTGCCCAAGGATTATGTCCGCCTTCTGATGACGGGCGAGTATGCCACGGAAGTTTCCGACGCCGCGGGTATGCTGCTTCTCGATGTAAAGAAGCGTCGCTGGCACAAAGGACTTTTAAGCAAACTGAATATTGATTATGACCTCTTGGCTAAGGTTTACGAATCGGTTGAAGTCAGTGGCACGCTCACTCGGCAGGCGGCGAAGGAGCTTGGCCTTCAGGAGGGCACAAAAGTCGTGGGCGGCGGCGGTGATAACGCAGCAGCGGCCGTCGGCACAGGGATTGTCAAGAACGGCCTGCTCAGCGCCTCGATAGGCACCAGCGGCATTGTCTATGCACACAGTAAAGACTTCCGGCTCGACCCCTCCGGGCGAATCCACACCTTCTGTTCCTGCGTACCCGATGAATATTGTATATTCGGGTGTGTCCTCTCGGCCGGCGGTTCGTTCCAATGGTTCAGGAACAACCTGGCGCAGGCCGAGGTTGAATCGGCCAAAAAGCTCGATGTTAACGCTTACCAGTTGCTTGAGGAGCAAGCGGAAAAAGCACCGCCCGGCTGTGAGGGCCTGTACTTCCTGCCGTATCTGACCGGCGAGAGAAGCCCATACCCTGACCCTTATGCGCGAGGCGCCTGGGTCGGAATTACCGCCCGAACCGACAGGGCGATGATAATTCGTGCGCTGCTCGAGGGCGTAACATATGCAATGGCCGACCAGATAAAAATTATGCGACAAATAAACGTTAAGATAGGCCGCATCTGCGCGACCGGCGGCGGCGGTGCGAGCAAATGGTGGCGGCAGCTCCAAGCCGACATCTACAGGGCGCAGGTTTACACGATTAACGCCTCGGCCGGTGCCGCTTATGGCGTCGCGATTCTGGCAATGGTCGGCACAGGCCACTATAGCACGGTTGCACAGGCTTGCGATAACGCCATCAAGGTCGTTACCAGTACTAAGCCGAATCCCAAAATGGTCGCGTTGTACAAGAAGTATTATGCCTTGTACCCGAACCTATACCATCACCTGAAGGATGATTTTGCCGATATGGCAAAGCTCGTTAAGCATTAAGAAACTATTCTAAAAAACTTTTAACGGTAGGGTGGGGCAAAGGATGTGCCCCACCAATCAAAATCCTTAAGCCTCCAACTTTATGTTGGGGGTTCCTTTTGTTTAATCCCTGCATTGCAGGGAATTTTTTTGTTTTGAAAATTTGGATTTTGAACCTTTGATATTGTTTCGGATTTCGAGTTTAGTGCTTCGCAATTCAGTTCAAAGGTGAGCTGGTCCAAAATTTCCTTTCTCATCCCCCGTGTGGTTCAGCGTGAATCGTCCTTGCAGGATTTCCCCTGCCAGTTCCAGCTCTGTGCATCCCGGCCGTTGGTGAATTACATTGTATGTGCCTCGTTCTGCTATTTCCACATTACCTTTGCCTTGGTTTACCGGCCCTTCGTATGTTAGGAACCTGAGTGGGTGCTCGAAGATTTTCACAGCCGGGCCTTTTTCTTTCGTTAGTTTCTCCGGCGGCAGACTCAGCCTGTACGTCTCGAGCTCTTCTCCCGCCTCCAGCATCAGGTCCCAGTGAACCTCTTCGCCCCTTACGTGCCTTTGTATAACGAATTTCCCACTGTCTTTCATTTCATTGAGCTATTATATAGAATTGTGGGATATTCGGCATTTGTTTTTTCTTTGCCATTTGACTTCATTTACAGATAATACTGCCCAGCAAAGCAATCACTTTGCTTAATTGTTTAGCCGTCGCCAGCCTGCCCTGAGCGGAGTCGAATGGGGCGACGTATGCTTATCGAATTGGGCGACGCCACTGCAAAATAATCAATCATCAATTATCAATAATCATTTGAAACTCCGCCTTCGGTGGTTGGCCTCCGACACCACTACGTGGGTTCAAATCTATCCACAAGACCCCCTTGACTTCCAACCTCTTTCAACCTATTTTATTAATACTTAATCCGATTGCCATTGCGAAATCAACACCGGATTCAATTTTTAATGGGCGCGAAAATACCGAGGTAGGCGGCTGTAAATCAGAAAATAGCAGGCAAAAATGCAGAGGCAGATAATATGACAGAACACCAACAACAAGAGCAAGGTGGGGGCATAACGCCGAAGGTGCTCAGGAGTGCGATGAAGGCGTTCAAGAAGCGGCTCAAACTCACTGCCCTCGATGAAGATTCACGCCTTGGACGAGGGGCGCTTTCGAGCGGGCCTAAGGGCGTTTTTGCGATAAAGCCGCCCAGCCAGTTTCCGCAGGAGGTCTGGGACGAATTGTGCAGGCAGGGAAGACTGCGCGACAGCGGGCACGGTTTGTATGAACTGGTCAAAGTGTCCTAAATCCCTGGGTCTTCTTATGGAGGACGCCTCACGGCGGAGTCCTTGGGACTGAGTAATCTCCCTTTGTCATTCCGTACTTGCCTGCCCTGAGCTTGTCGAATGGGATGCGGAATCCAAAATATTTTTAATTGTAGGGTGGTGGCTTGCCCCACCATTTCAAATTTGTTTAGCCCACGGCATCGCCGTGGGTCTCTTGGATCTTGAGTCTTGTGTCTGGCGTCTTGAGTCTGGACTGCTGCCTGCGGTTCGGATTCCAATTTTCCTGAGGCCGTAGGCCGAAGTCGAAGCGCAGCGAAGATCCCGATACCTCGGGGTCCCGATGTCCCGACTTGTCGGGGTCGGGGTCATCGCGGCCTCCGGATGCACCAGCGCAGTCAAGCACTTTAGTCAAAAAAGCCCCCGCGCACCTTTCTCTTCGCTTTACTTCGGCGTTTACGGTGTTGTTTCTGTTTACGAATCTTCTCTGCCTTTAATGCTGCAGGACTCTTACTGCCCATTCTCTCCTGTTCGACCAGTTCACACAATCGTTTTCGCGCATAATAACGGTTCAGCCCCTGCGACCGTTCCCGCTGCATCTTAACTTCCAGCCCGCTCCGAACGTGCTTCAGATAA
>Ga0315539_1001872_pt1 | contig 15269 bp, 19 predicted proteins | sample SalMarSW160150MG_FD_203097 | JGI IMG/M metagenome (GOLD analysis project Ga0315539, IMG submission 203097) | Salt marsh sediment microbial communities from the Plum Island Ecosystem LTER, Massachusetts, United States - Salt Marsh Sediment SW1601-150 ... | reverse complement strand
TGGTAACCGTTTCTCGCCGAGCAAGGTTGGCCAGACGCTGAATCTCCCTCTTGGCCTCTTCTTTCCGCATCTCCTGTAGATACCTGTCTTTGTAAGTGTCCCAGCTAATCTCGCCTCTCTTGAAGCCCCGAAGGAGATCGCGAGATGGGCCAAGGCGTCTCGCGTACTCATCTACAGCACTCTTTGGTATGCCGCGCGGCCAGTAGTGCGTGGTGAGGACCCTCCTCCCGTCGGCCGGTTCGGCAGGTGAGTATACGCTCTTCGTGCGAATATTGTTGCGCTGCATCCTTGCCAGGATGTCTTTGGCACTAGGTGGCAATGCACTCCTTCCACGGCTTGACGGTGGCGGACGACACACTACTATCTATGGATTACCCTCCCCGAGGGCAACATAACGTCGTGGCGCCTATAGAGAGCTCGCCTCAAGGCCTATGATTGCGCATCGCTTGCGCCCCGTCAAGGAGAGGGCGCTAGCCCGTGTACCAGTCGATGATGGTCTCGCCCCAGAGGAGGGAGATGATGGCCCCAATGGCGATAAAGGGGCCGTAGGGCATGTACTGGCCCCGGCGCATGATCCCTGTGAGCAACAGGAGGGCGGCTGCCAGGCCGGCGCTGATGGCCGTGAAGAAGAGGCCCACCGTCACGGCAGGGAAGCCCGCGGCGAAGCCCATGAGAGTGGCCATCTTCACATCGCCGAAGCCGAAGCGGCCGAGGGAGACGATGTAGACGATAAGCATGATGGCGAAGGCCAGGCCGCCGCCGGCGAGGGTTTGTCCTATTCCCCGGTCGGGCCAGGCGCAGGACACGGCGATCGCCAGGAGCGTGGCGGGGTAGACGATGCGATTGGGGATGAGGCGGCGCTCCAGGTCTGTGGTCATCAGGGCCAGGAAGATGGCGGCGAACAGGCCGCCCAGGATCGTTGGCCCCCATTCGTCGCTGGCCAGGGCGGCAAGGGCGAACACGAGGGCGCTGGCCGGGGGCAGGAGGAGGACGCGAGTGGGCAATCGCTGGGCGCAGTCGGGGCAGCGGCCGCGATACCAGAGGTAGCCCAGCAGGGGGAGGAGGTGGATGAGGCGAATAGGGGAACGGCAGGCGGAGCAGCGCACGAGAGGCTCCCTGGGAGGAGCGTCGGAGTAGAAGCGATCCAGGAACACTTCCAGTACGTGGCCGACTATGAGGCCGATAAGAGCGGCGACGACCGGCATGGCGATTCCCTTCGATCCCTGGCGAGGGTCAGGGTTGGTTTACTAGGGTAGGTATGCCCACTGGTAGGCAGGGTAGCGCATTGGGTCTACAGAGGCAACGGCAGAAGAAGGCGCGAGCGCTCGCGCGTTGGGGGTAACGGGAGGGCGGTGTCATACGTCTATTGAAGTGAAAGGCGAGAGGGATTCACGAAGCAAGTGGACATAAGTGTAACAACCTCCTGTTTCAGGCGTCTAATCTTCGGATGGACGTAAACAGGCGGTAAGCCTAGCTTATCGCTATTGGTGAGACAAGGAGGTGGCTATCGAGGGGCGAATGCGAAAAGCAAACACGGACGGGGTGAGGAGAGCTGGCCTGGCAGGACCGCAAGTCCCCACCCCGGACGCCGGAGTGCGCGGGGCCCGACGTCTCTTCTTTCTTATCACAGCGTAAGCCAACCTGCAAGCTACCCCGCAGCTAAAGCAGGAGCTTAATGGAGGTGTAAACGAGCGATGCTAAGCAAGATCAGTGAGTTCTTCGTGGGGCTGGTCGCCCGCTTCCGGTCGGAGTCTGGGCAGGCCCTAACCGAGTACGGCCTAATCATGGCCCTCATTGCCGTGGTCTGCATGGCTGCCCTGGGGGTCATCGGCTTGGCCATTGCTGGCTTCCTGGACGAGATAGCGGCCGCTCTCGGCGGCGGAGGCTAGGCCAGTCAGGTTAGAAACGAATAGCAGGAGCACCGCGGCTCAGCGGGGGTCAATGAAGGCACATTTGCTGTCAGGCGCTCGGCCTGAGCCGCGGCGTTCCTGCAAAAGCAGTCAAGCACGAGAGAAACCTATGCTAGCTATTATTAGGCGCATCACGAGACGCACAGGCAAAGGGGAGGTTGGGCAGTCGCTGGTGGAGTTTGCCTTTGTGCTGCCCATCTTTCTGTTGGTGCTCTGCGCAATCATCGATTTTGGCATGGCTTTCCATGCCTGGATTACAGTCACCAACTCGGCACGCGAGGGCGGCCGTCTGGGGGCTGTGCATCCTGCCATTGACGTGCCCGGCTCTCCCTGCTATGGGGAGGGCTCGCTCGCACAGTGCATCGAGGGGAAGGTGCGCGACACGGCGGGCTCGTTAGGGGACGACCTGGAGGTCGATGTCACCAACGCCGATGGCCTGCCGGGGGAATCGGTGGTGGTGGACGTGAGCTACGATTACTCCCTGATCACCCCGCTGGCTGGCATCGTCGGCGTGGTCAGCGGTGGCACTATTGGTGGGTCCTTCAACCTAAGTTCTACTGCTGACTTTCGTTTGGAGTGAGTAGCATGAGGTTATTGAGGCTACTGCGTTCCCTCTGGCGACAGGAGTTCGGTCAAGGCCTGGTGCTGGGGACTCTGGCCATGATAGTGATCCTGGGCTTTGCGGCGCTGGTGCTGGACGTAGGGATGTTCATGCATGAGAAGCGTGAGCTCCAGAAGGCCGTTGACGCCGCCGCCCTAGCGGCCGCCCAGGAGCTGCCTGACTCGTGGACTCAGGCTGAGGTAGACGCTGGTGAGTGGCTTGAAAAGAACGATGTGGATGGAACGGATGGGGATAGTGTCGACATAAGTTTCACCTGCACCAGTGAATACGCGGTCGCCTGCGACCCGTCCGCAGACAGGTGGGATACCATCGTCGTTCACGCTGAGCGCAACGTCCCCCTGAATTTCGCACCGCTTCTGGGCCTGGACGACGTCACGGTTTCGGCCACAGCCGCTGGTTGCAAGGGCCTCTGCGGCGCCACTCCCTTCCGGTCGCTGGATGTGATGATGGTCATCGACCGCACTCTCAGCATGAGCTCCAGCGACTTGCAGAATGCCAAGAATGGAGCCCTGGCCGTCCTGGAGGTTTTCGACGCCGATTGGCAGGAAGTGGGTTTGGCTGCCATCCCTTCGGGGAAGAAGTCCGACCCCTGCGGCTACCCCAGCAACATTGGCTGGGATGCGAGCCACCCGGACTGGGTGCTGGTGGGCTTAAGTGACGATTATCAGAATCCCGACGGCTCTCTGAACTGGGGTAGTGACCTGGTCGACACCATAGACTGCCTGCGGCGACCGAGCGGCGCATATGCCCAGACCAACCTGGGCGACCCCCTGGCGGCTGCCGCCGAGGAACTGGTCGACAACGGCAGGTCAGATGTGCCCCAGGGAATCATTTTCCTCTCCGACGGGGCTGCCAACCGCCCGGACGACGGGTCGACCGGGGGGTGGTTCGGATCCATTTGTGGCCCCGAGCCGGACGACATGAAGCCCTGTGAATACGCTCTGCAGAAGGCCGAGGAGGCCAAAGCCCAAGGCATAGAGATCTTCACCATCGGCTACGGTGTCGAGGGCGAGAGATGCACGTGTGACAGGGGGGGAGTCTGGTACAACGAACCAGCGGCGGATCTGCTGAAGGCCATGGCCACCGACGAGTATCACTACTACGAAGAGCCCAGGGGAGATGACCTGACTCCTGTTTTCGAGACGATAGGCTGGGAGCTTGTGAGCGACCTTCGTCTGGTGCCGACGTTGAACCCATGACCGAGCCCTGATTGAGCGTTCGAGGTAGGCGTCGGGCAGGAGATCGCCCGCGCCCGTTAGCAGCTTGCCTGGTCGGCAGAGCTGTGGGCAGAGGGGGGAACCTATAATGCGAAATCGCGTTGGCGGTGGCAGGGGCAACAAAGCGATCCTATTGGTGGGCCTTTTCCTGGGCCTTGTTAGCGCGGTGCTGGTCTACGTTTACCTGAGCCAGGGTGGGGGCGATGGGGAGGCGAGCGCCGCGGCCACCAAGCCGGTGGTGGTTGCTACGCAGGACATCTCCGCTCGCGTGCGCATCACCGCTGAAATGGTGGAAGTGAAGTCCCTGGCAGAGAACGCAGTGCACCCGGATGCCTTTTCATCCACTGATGGGTTGACTGACATGGTCACTCGTCTGCCTATCACCGAGGGGGAACAGATTCTGAGCAGCAAGGTAGCGGCAACTGCTAGGGAGGTGCCGTGGCCGGGTGACGAGGAATTGCCACTTTCTTATGTGGTGCCGCCCGACCAGCGAGCGCTGTCCGTACAGGTGAGTGAGGTTACGGGCGCTGGTGGCCTGATCCTGCCCGGAGACTTCGTGGATGTCATCGGCGTTTTCGATGTCACGTTCTACGGAATCAAGGAGGACGACCCCACCTCGTCGGAGGAATTTGAGGATTACGTGGCGGTCACTGTGTTGCAGAACGTGCAGGTGCTGGCAGTGGCCCAGGAGGTGGCCGAGTCCTTGCCCGGAGAGAGCGGAGACGACGGCACGACCGGTGAGGAATCTCAGCCCGTTCTCCCCAATCCCGCCGATCCCAATCCGGATGCCACCAACGTGACCCTGGCAGTGACACCCGCGGAGGCTCAGAAGCTGGCCCTGGCGGAGGAGATGGGTGTTCTCAAGCTGTCCTTGCGGCCGGTGGGAGAAACGGACGAGTCAACGGTGCCAGCCATTATCAACCCTGAGATCTTGCCCAGTAACCTTCCTAGTCCTTTTGGACGCTAATGCGGGAGGAGGCCTTAGGTGGCTAGAAACCCCAAGGTAATCATAATCGACCAGGATCCGTCCAGCCGGGCGGAGACGCAGCGAATGCTGGCCCTGTCAGGCTTCGCTGTGATGGGCGCTGCGGGCTACGGGATGGAGGCCATGACCCTGGCCCGTGAGACGACGCCTGAGGTGGTGGTGGTGGCCCTGGAGGAGCCTATGGCTCGCTCGCTGCAGACGGTTGAGTCTGTGGCGGACGTCCTCCCCGACGTGCCCATCATCGCCTACTCATCGATCGGCGACCCTAGTTACATCCGTCGCGCCATGCAGGTGGGGGTCAAGGACTACTTGGTCGCTCCCCTCAAGGATGAGGACCTGGCGAACTCCATCCAGACCGTGCTCGCCCAGGAAGAGAGGCGGCAGCAACGCCTGACGGGTGAGGTAGAGGCGCAGGCCTACGGGACGGTGGTCACCGTCTTCGGGGCCAAAGGAGGGATCGGCAAGACCACCATCTCCACCAATCTGGCTACTGCTCTGGTACAGAAGACGGGCCAATCAGTGGCTCTGGTGGACCTAGACACCCGCTTTGGCGATGTGGCCATCCTTATGGACATGCCCACTGACCGCAGCATCTCTGACCTGGCTCTACCGGACGAGGAGATCGACCGCGAGGCCGTCCAGTCCTGCTTGTACACGCACGGGACAGGCGTGGCCATCTTGCCGGCGCCCATTCGGCCGTCGGAATGGCACAGCATCCACCCCGGCCACATCGAGAAGGTGGTGTCCGTCCTGGCTGCCACCCACGATTACGTCATTCTGGACACACCCGGTGCCTTCAACGACATCGTGTCTCGTGCGCTGGAGATGTGCACCATTCTTCTGCTGACAGCCACTCCCGATCTGGCCGCCCTGAAGGATACCATCCTGGCCCTGGAGATGCTCCGCTCCTGGTCCTTCCCGGCGGAGAAGGTGAAGATAGTGATCAACCACACGAGTGATGCCCACGGCGACGCGCGGATCGACATTCGGCGGGTCCTGGGCAAGGAGGTCTTCTGGAGCATCCCCTACGACCGTGGCATCTCTCAGACGACCCAACTGGGCATGCCCATAGTGGCGGCCAAGCCCAAGTCCAAAGCCTCCCAGAGCCTTGTCGAGCTGGCCTACGCCATTGGCGGTATCCGCGCCCGGCCCAAGGGCATGCTGGAGCGCCTGGGCGACCGCCTTCCGCTGCTGGGAAGGCCACAGGGCGGGCCACAGGCCGAGCCGCAGGCCGAGCCAGAGGCCGAGCCAGGGGCTGCCGAGGCGGTGTCGGAGGTACCCGCGACACCGGCGGCAGAGGAATGGACCAGATAAGGAAGGAGAAAGATGAGTCAGTGGCGCTGGCGATCTGATCGACCTCCAGGGCAGAACGACGGTGACCAGCCATCGGGCGAGTCAAATCCTCAGCCGACGGCGACGGCTCGCCGTTCGGCCCGTTTGGGGGAGGAACTAGAGCAACTGGTCTATCGCTTCCATCAGAGGCTCATCGATGAGCTGGAAGCCGAGAAGCTGGAGACTATGCCTCTTGACAAGCGGCGTCAGGCGGTGCAGGAGGCGGTAAAGGCCCTGCTGGCGCGGGAGTCTCTGAACGCGCTGGTGCGGGACGCTGTGGCCACTCGGGTGGTGGATGAGGTGGTGGGTCTGGGTCCCATCGAGCCCTTGCTCCGCGACTCGTCTATCTCTGAGGTGATGGTGAACGCTCCCGACGAGGTGTACTTCGAGCGGGATGGCATCATGTATCAGAGCGACGCTCGCTTTCGCGATGTCGACCATGTCATGCAGATTGTGGAGCGGATCATCGCTCCCCTAGGTCGGCGCGTCGACGAGAGCTCTCCTATGGTGGATGCCCGCTTGGCCGACGGCTCACGCGTGAACGTTATTATCCCTCCCTTGGCTCCCAAGAGCCCCACCATGACCATCCGCAAGTTCCTTAGAAGCAAGTTGACCATGGATGACCTGGTGACGGTGGGCACCCTCAGCACCGAAGTGGGCCAGTTCTTGGGGGCCTGTGTGGAGCTTCGTTTGAATTCGCTGGTCTCCGGCGGCACCGGCACCGGCAAGACGACCCTTCTCAACGCGGTGTCTGCCTTCATCCCCGATTCCGAGCGCATTGTCACCATCGAGGACCCTCTGGAGCTCCAGCTTCAGCAGCCGCACGTCATCAGCCTGGAGGCTCGCCCCCCGAACGTGGATGGGCGGGGAGAGGTGACCCAGCGGGAGTTGTTGCGCAACGCCCTGCGCATGCGGCCCGACCGCATCATCATCGGTGAGGTGCGTGGCGGCGAGGCGTTCGACATGCTCAATGCCATGAACACCGGTCACGAGGGCTCCCTCAGCACCATCCACGCCAACGCGCCTCGCGATGCTCTGGCCAGGCTGGAGAACATGGTGCTAATGGCCAATCTGGACCTGCCGATGCGGGCCATCCGTGAGCAGATGTCGTCTGCCCTTCACCTTATTCTCCAGATATCGCGCTTCCGCGACGGCGGCCGCCGCATAACCTACATCACTGAGGTGGCCGGCATGGAGGGGGAGATTGTCACCCTTCAGGACATCTTCCGCTTTGAGCAGGAGGGCATCGATGAGCATGGGCGCATTCTGGGGGCTCTGCGGCCGACCGGCATCCGTCCCAGCTTCGTGGAAGGTTTTGCCCAGGCCGGCATTGCTGTGCCCGAGGGCTTGTTTCAAAACGTAGCGGAGTGGTAGGCGATGGAACCGCTGGCGCTTCTAGTAGCCCTGGCCGTGATGGCCTCTGTAACCCTGCTTGTCATTGGCATTTCTCAGGTGCGGGGCTCAGGACAATGGGTCCTTACCCGCCGCCTGGAGTACTTCAGTCGGGGTGAGACGAGCCGCCCAGGCGGTGGCGGTGATGAGTCGCTGTTGCGCCGTGCCGATCACGGCAGGCTAGGCCCCCTCGCTGGGATTCTGGGTGGCAGCCGTCAGGTGGAGAGCTCAGCCCTGGCGCTGGATCGGGCGGGCATTCCCTTGCGGGTGGGCGAATACATGGCCCTCAGGGTTGCCGTGGCCATGCTCCTCCTTCTGGTGACTTTGCTGCTGACGCGCAACTGGATCATCGCTTTGCCAGCGGCCCCGATTGGCTACTTCTTGCCCCGCTGGTACGTGGGTCGTCGGCGGCGCAGCCGTCAGGCCAAGATCAACGGTCAGTTGGAGGAAATGCTGACCCTGGTCGCCAATTCTCTGAAATCGGGGTATGGATTGCTGCAGAGCTTCGAATACGCCAGCCGCCAGATATCGCCACCGCTGGCCAACGAGCTGAAGCGCATGCTGCAGGAGGCGAGCCTGGGTGCCGGGGCTGAGGTCGCGATCCAGTCTCTGGCCAATCGCATCGCCAGCCCGGACATGGAGATGGTCGTTACCGCCATCGCTATTCAGAGGTCGGTCGGGGGTAATCTGGCCCAGACCCTGGACAACGTGGCCTACACCATAAGGGAACGGGACCGCATTCGGGGAGAGATCAAGACCCTTACTGCTCAGCAGCGCATGACGGGGGTTGTCATCGGCGCTCTGCCTATCTTCGTGGGCCTGATCATGTTCGCGATGAACCCTGATTACATGTCTCCTCTATTCACTGAAACTGTCGGCAAGATCTTGCTCCTCATAGCAGTGGGGATGGAAGTCATGGGCGTCTTTCTGATTCGCCGCATGATGACTTTTGAGGTGTAGCAGCAGATGTTTGCATTGATGATCGCCTTCGTCGTTTTCGCTGCGGTGGCCTGCCTGGTGCTAGGCCTTGTGAGGCCGCGGGCGAGCGTGACGGAGATGCGCATCGAGACGTTGCGACGGCAGGTGGCCGCTGGCGATCTGTCGGAGCTGGTCCTGCCCTTTAGTGACAGGATACTGCGTCCCACTATTCAGGGTTTCGGCAGGACTATGGCGAGAATGCTGCCGGTCAACTTCCTGGCTGGCATCCAGAAATCGCTCACCATGGCTGGCAGTTCTATGACGGCCACTACCTTCGTTGCGTTTTGGGCCGTCTGTACCGCTTCCTTTACCGGGCTGGCTATCATCGCCCTTGTCGCTCTGAGGGGAGTCGGCGCTCAGGGATTTCTGGGCCTGATGGTGATGGCTATCATCGGCTTCAGCCTGCCCTTGTTCTGGCTGAGGACGACGGTGCGGTCGAGGCAGCAGTTGATCGTCAAGAACCTGCCCGATGCCCTGGACATGATCACTACCTGCGTCGAGGCGGGGCTGGGCCTGGACGCTGCCCTGGCCAAGATCGGTGAGCAGACGAAGGGCCCGCTGGCCCAGGAGCTTTCGCAGACGCTGCGAGAGGTGGCGATGGGGCGCCTGCGGCGGGAGGCCCTGAGCGACCTGGGCGAGCGCACGGGGGTGCCAGAGCTCATCTCGTTTGTTAACGCGATCATCCAGGCCGAGCAGCTAGGGGTGAGCATCGCCCATGTGCTGAAGGTGCAGTCGGACCAGATGCGGACGCATCGGCGGCAGCGGGCGGAGCAGTTGGCGCACGAAGCCCCGATCAAGATGATGTTTCCACTGGTCATGTGCATCTTTCCTGCCTTTATGCTGGTCATCTTGGGCCCGGCTGTTATCCGCATAGGAGATCAGTTGCTGTAGTAGGGGGCCAGAGGGATATGCCGATGAAGCTAGGCGGACGAATTCGCGAACTACGGGAGCAGATGGACCTAAGCCAGGCCCAACTGGCCGGTTGCGCCGAGGTGAGCCAGGGCTACCTCTGCCAGTTGGAGAGGGAAGAGGTCAAAAATCCCAGCGCTGCCATCCTCTTGCGCCTGGCGAGCGCCCTGTACGTGGATCCCCATGAGCTACTGGACGCGGCTGGCTATACGCCCGTCAGGGGCCTTAGCAAAGCCAACAACAACTACCAGACCAGGGTTGACCCTGACCTGCTAAGATTCTTAGCTGGCCTGTCGCAGGATCAGCAGCGCTACATACTCCTGCTGCTGGAGAGCATGGGGCAGCGGCTGGACGCTCTGCCAAGCCAGTGATATCGTATCTCCATTGTGGCCAGGATTGTAAACGTCAGCAAGGGAACGACGGTGGCCGGGCATGCGCGGAAGGCGGAAAGCTTTTCGGCGCGGCTCGTGGGCCTTATGGGTCGTCGCGGTCTGAAGGAAGGGGAGGGTCTGCTGCTTTCGCCCTGCTCGTCGGTGCAGACCTTCCTTATGCGCTTTGCCATCGATGTGATCTTTGTGGATGGGGAGGCCAGGGTGGTGAAGGTGGCGCCGGCGCTCGGGCCGTTTCGCATGGCCTTCGGTGGCCGGGGGGCTCGCGACGCGCTGGAGGTGGCGGCGGGCACAGCCGCTCGCTCGGAGACGACTGTGGGCGACCGTCTGGCGGTGGAAGACGATTGTTAGAGAGGGGAAAGACTAGGACGGCGGCAGGAACTCCCGCCGCCGTCCCAGAGGGTTGGTCCGATGCCTGGACTACATGCAATACATGTAGTTAACGTAGTACCAGCCTTTGGCCGGATTGTAGCAAAGGTATCTCAGGACATAGAGGTCATCGCCACCGCACCCGTTGGGGAACCTGGTAATGCCGGCGAAGTAGCACTGGGCTGAGAGGGCAGCAGTATCAGTGGTTGTCAGAGATGTTCCGGCTGAGTCAGGAGCGACGACAAGCGCGTCGCCTGAAGGGCTCACTGCGTTGCAAGACAGGGAGTCGCCGGAGACGATTTTCGCCTCGGCCTCGTCCGAAGACTGGAGCAGGAGCGCTCCGCCGGCGATCGCCAGGAGGGCAATGGCTGCTACTAGGAGCAGGAGCGGCGTTCGCCAGATCTTCATGGGCTATCACCTCCTTTGGCCGTTCACGGCCGATAGTGACCGGGGCTATCGGACCCGCAGAGTTGCCTCCAGCCGTTGCCAGCTTGCTTCCTGCCGAGAGGCGCCTATGGCAGCAGTCCTGCGCCCTACCTCACGGCGAACCTGGGCCACCCGGAGCAACTCTCGCAATTCGGGATCTACCACCAAAGCCTTGCGAGGATGCGGGAGGAGAAGGTCGTCGATGGCGCGGCAGAGCTTCTCAGCTTTGGCACTCACCCTCTCGACCACCTCCTTCTGGGAAGGGTATGGAACATATGGTCTATGCTATTCTTGAAAGACAATTCCAAATCACCTTATTAATATATCAATATCGGCTTACTGTCAAGAGTTGTATTGACAAATTTAAGAAAAAGGGTGAGAATGTCAGCACGCTCATAGAGGCGGTGGGAATATGCAGCTAGGCAAAAAGATACGGGAATTGCGGGAGGAGATAGGTGTTACTCAGGGGCAGCTAGCCGGTGAGGCTGCTGTCAGCCAGGGTTATCTATCTCAGCTGGAACACGGGGACGTGCGGAATCCCAGTGCCGCCGTCATCCTCAGGCTCGCTCAGGCCATACACGTGGACGCCGACGACCTGTTCGAGGCCGCTGGCTACCCGACGGTGCGCACTCTGAAGCAGGTCTACGAGGGCTACGAGGCCAACGTGGACCCCGATCTTCTGCGCTTTCTGGCCCGCCTGCCTCGCAACCGGCAACGGCGTTTGCTCCTTTTGCTGGAGGGCATGGAGCACTTGGTGGAGGACACGCGGGGAGGGGGAGAGGGAACAGCTAGCCAGGATTCCAGGCTGTCCAGCCAGCGGGGGTAGGAACTGATGGCCAACGCCCCTGAGAATCGTCTCGCTCTGGCCGAGAAGGTGGATGCTGACCTGCTGCAGTTCCTGGCACGTCTGCCGCGACGGCAGCAGCGGGCGGTCCTTCTTCTGCTGATGGTGGTGGAGAATCTACTGTACGAGATGATGAGGGAGAGAAGGCTGCGGGAGGACATAGACTAGGGGCAGGGGCCGAAAAGGGAAGATAAACTAAAAGGGCGGCCAGTATGCTGGCCGCCCTTTCGCTTGTCTCGAGCCTGTCGGGCCGGGGTGCCCTGAATTCTCCTACTGGGGCAGCATCGACTCGGCGATGCGTACGAGTTCTTCTTTCTCTTGGCCGCCGTTTCTGTAGGTGATGATAACGCGAACGTCGTCGTTGTTGAAGAAGAGGTTTTCGGCGTTGGGGTCCGCGCCCTCGAGGGCTCCCTGATCCCCAGTTGTCCACAGGGCGCGCGCATAGGTGGCGGGCACATCACCTGCCAGGACTACGTCTTCGGCCTGGCCATTCATCACAGCCATATTGTCAGAGGACGCTCGCTGCTGGTATATGAAGAGCCGGGGCTCCTTTGTGTCAACAAGGGTCTCGGGGTCAACGCCGCCGACGGTGTAGGTGAGTAGGAACGTGGCCTGTTCAGGGCTGCTCGGGCTCTGCGGATAATAGCTGGAGCGAGCCAACTGGAAGCCCTCGGGCAGATAGGAAGGCTGGCGAACGGCAAGACCGAGGAGACTCGCGGCTTCTTCTGGTGCAACAGGCGTCTCGGAGGCCGTCACGGGCACCTGGGAGGGAGGCGGCCCATCGACCTCTTCCACGCCCACGTGTCCCTCCACGAAGCCCAGGAGATGGGTTACGGGATGATCGGCGAAGCCGGTGGCTGGCAAGGGTCCCAGGGCAGCCAGGAGCAAGGCTATGCCAGCGGCTGCCGCTGCTGCCTGCTGCCACGACAGGCGGCCAACGGCGGCGATGACGGAGGGCCGCTGGGGAGCGTAGGACTGGCGGCGCAGAGAGGCAGCCAAGCGCATGCGCAGGACTGTCCAGAGCCGCCTCTTGTAAGGGCTGCCGGCGGCGGCCAGGCTTCGGCCGACGAACCGGCGCAGTTGGGCTACCTGTAGCAGTTCATCGATGTCGGGGTCGCCCACCGAGGTGGTGCGCTTTCGGCTGGAAACGAGGCGGTCGAGGGCGGCGGAAATGATTTCCACCTTCTTCGAGCTGCGGTCGCTGCGGCGCGACCAGTGGGGAATCAGCTTGCGCGTTCTCGGCCGGGCCTGAACGACGGTCGGGTGCGCCTGGCCGGCCGTGGCTCGGACGGTAGAAACAGCGGGCGCCGTCTTGGGCTGGAAGTCCAGGAAGTTGACAAGCTTACCATAGCCCTGGTCCAGGGGGTCGAGGAACTCCCCCGGGTCTTCGTCCATGATGCTACGCACTTCTGGGGGCGGATCATCAACCTTCTCACCGCCCTCCTCCATCTGGCGGGCTACGATACGGGCCTGGAGGACACGCCGCAGGAGCTCCTGGTAGGTGAAACCGACATTGGCTAGGGCTTGACCGGCCTGGTGACGCAAGCGGGCGATGCGCAGGAGCTCGATAAGCTCCTGGTCGTCCAGCTCCATCTCGGGCTCGGCGCCCCGGAGGATGGCGTCTATGGCGTCGCAGAGCTTCTTGGCGCGTTCTTCTTCTCTCATTGTGGCACACTCTTCATTCTATCTCGCAGCTTATGAAGCGCCCGGTAGAGGGTGACCCGTACGTTGACCTCGCTGGTCCCCATGACCCGGGCGATGTGCTGATTGGTTAGTTCAGCATCGAATTTCAAAGAGAGGATCTCTTGCTCCCGCTGGGAAAGCTGGTGCACGTGGTAGACAAGGATCGCCATCTGTTCTCGTTCCAGGAGGGTCTGTTCGGGGTCGCGATGATGCTGCGTGAGTTCCCACTCCCAGGCGACGCTGTGCAGGGCCTTGGCTGCCGGTTTCTCCTTGCGCCAGTGGCTGGCTACAGCGTTGCGGGCGATGGTGAATAGCCAGGCCTCAAAGGCTCCATCGGAGCGCAGGGAGGAACCCTTGGCAAAGGCCTTCTCAAACACTTCCGAGACGAGGTCCAGGGACACTTCCTTGTCCTGGACGCGACCGTAGACGTAGGCGAAAACCTTGGGGTAGAAGTGGCGATAGCGAGCAGAGAAATCCGCCAGAGAGGGGCTGGAAGCGACGCGTTCTGCCCCCGCCTCTTCTGTGTCGGCGGCTACAGCCGAAGATCTGCTGATGAGAGGGAGGTTCATACCTTCCGTTCTCTGGCGGTTAATGGCCGTCAGTCCTTGTGAGTACTCATCCCCCTACCCACTACCTCCGAATCGGTTAGGAGGGCAGGGGCTCCAGCAGATTCGCTAATCTGGGATCCATGCTCACTAATACTCGTTCCGTCACATATTCAGACGCGAGAAGAGGGCTCCTCGTTACGTAAAACCTGCCGTCTGGGGAACTTTCCATAACTTTCGACGACCTGTTGGCCGTTAGCCAAAAAGGTCGTTACTATTCCTCCTTCACTAAGTAAGACGAATAAGGGGCCGACTTCATCACAAATAGGAGGGCTTGGGGGGTTAAAACAGGGTGAAATCCGTATTGCGGCTCTTTGGGCTGCTGAATCGGCTGGAATCAAGCCCAGCCCAGAACTACGACCTGGGCCTCGGCTTCCGTGAGGGGGGCGAACCTCTGGGGGGTACCGCCGCTGGCGTAGCTGTAGTGCATGGGGATGGTCGCCTTCGAGGCGATGGTTGTCACCGCCTGTATGCACTCACGGGCAGGGACTATGCCGAACGGGTGCCCTTTCGATAGGACTCGTCCAGAAGCTCCACCACGTGGGCGACCCTTCCCGATAGGCCGTAGCGCCTGAGGCCAGCCTCCAGTTGGAGAGCGCAGCCGGCATTGGCGGTGACGATGACCTGGGCGCCGGTGGACGCCACATCCTGCATCTTCCGCTGCAGCAGGCGCTGGGCCATCTGAGGGTGGGTGATGTTGTAGAGACCGCCGCTGCCGCAACACTGATCTGGGTGGCTCATCTCGACCAGCTCCAGGCCGGGGATGGCCTGAAGGAGGGTCCTGGGTTGGGATTTGATGCCTTGAGCGTGGAGCAGGTGGCAAGGGTCTTGGTAGGTGACGACCTGGTGCAGAGGGCCCAGACCATCGCTCAGGGGCAGGTCTGCCAGGAATTCGTTCACATCCTTGACTAAGGCGCTAAAGCGATTGGCCCTCTCGGCGTAGCGAGGGTCGTCCTTCAGCAGCTCGCCGTATTCCTTCATGGCTGCGCCGCAGCCGGCCACGTCGACGATGATGGCATCGACGTCCTCAGCCAGGAAGACATCGATGTTGCGGCGGGCGAGGCGTCTGGCTTCCTGGCGGTCGCCGGTGTGGAGGTGGAGGGCGCCGCAGCAGACCTGCTCTGGCGGCACTATCACCTCACAGCCGTGGCGCACCAGCAAGCGGACGGTGGCCTGGTGCACGTGGGCGAAGATGTAGGGCATCATGCAACCGGATAGGAGGGCTACCCTGAACCTGGGCGGGTTATCTGCGGGGCTGCCGACGACGCCTCGAGCAGTGAAGGGGCGGGCCGAGACATGGGGCAGCAGTTGCTCCAGGCCTTGCCAGGGGCCGGGCAGAAGGCCTAGAAGACGGGAGCGCCGCAGCAGGCCTTGGAGGCCGGAACGCTGGTACAGCCTCAGGGCGGCCATCAGGTAGCGAAGGCGCTGGGGGCGGGAGAAGAAGAGTCGCAGGACGAGGCGGCTGGCCAGCCAGGATGCGGGGGCTCGACGGCCGTCGCGCAGGATCTTGGCTTTGGTTTCCTCCATGATCTGGCCGAAGCGGACGCCGGAAGGGCAAACGGCCTGGCAGTTGCGGCACTGCAGGCAGAGGTCGAGGTGGCGGACGAC
>Ga0315539_1001866_pt1 | contig 15313 bp, 12 predicted proteins | sample SalMarSW160150MG_FD_203097 | JGI IMG/M metagenome (GOLD analysis project Ga0315539, IMG submission 203097) | Salt marsh sediment microbial communities from the Plum Island Ecosystem LTER, Massachusetts, United States - Salt Marsh Sediment SW1601-150 ... | reverse complement strand
TACCAGAAAACTGCCACAAAGTGCAATCGGTTATGGAGGAAGACACCGGCGTGTCACCGGAAATCAGTACGATTTTTTTAGCATTGACTTTGATTATGGTGACGGATTGAGTTCCCACAGTATGTCCCGACAGATCGATAATTGTGCCAATGGTGTTGGAGAAGTGGTCGTTGGAACCAAAGGGTATACAAATTGTGAAAACAGAATCTATAATCCGGATGGTACCATAAAATGGGAATATGATTATCCAAAGGATGAGAAGGGAGAGCCATTAACAACAATGAAGATCTCGGAGTATATACAGGAACATATCGATCTGGTTACGGCTATTCGTACGGGGCAGTATGTAAATGAAGCGGAACAGACAGCCCATTCCACCTTAACAGCCATCATGGGAAGGGAAGCAGCGTATACAGGGGAAAAGATCACCTGGGATGAAATCCTGAATTCAGATCTGAAACTGGGACCTGAAAAGCTGGAGATGGGTCCTGTGGATATGAAGTTTGAGGTTCCCGTGCCGGGTACTGCGGTTAAAATCGAGCAGCCTGACTAAGGGCGGATGAGGGTCAAATTCGCCGCCCCCTTAAGCGAAAATTAATTCCGTCTGATTGTGGAGCAATAGTTTATTCTGTGATGATGAGTTTTTTATACAAAATATAAATCAAATCCATATGGAACAGAAGAAAAGTAACAGGAGAAAGTTTATTAAAAGTACCATCTCATCAGCCATTGGGATAGTAGCATTTCCACACATCATTCCGGCCTCTTCGCTTGGCAGGGGAGGAGCCATTACTCCCAGTGACCGTATTGTTATGGGAGCAATTGGAGTTGGAAGCCAGGGAACCGGGAATATGCGAAACTTCCTTGGGAAAAAAGAGACCCGATTCGTAGCCGTTTGCGATGTTGATAAAAACCACCGGGATCAGGCAAAACGATATGTTGATGAGGCGAACAATAACACGGAGTGCCGAACCTATCATGACTTTCGGGAATTTCTCGATAAGGAGACACCCGATGCTGTCTCTATCGCGTTGCCCGATCACTGGCACATGATCATCACTGTGGCTGCAGCAAAAAAAGGAATTGACATCTATGGTGAGAAACCCCTGGCAAGGACCATCAGGGAGGGCCGGTCAATCGTTACTGCCTGTGAAGAGAATGACATCATCTGGCAAACGGGCAGCTGGCAGCGATCGGTAGAAAATTTTCGCAGAGCCTGTGAACTGGTCAGAAATGGATTCATTGGAAAGGTTAACCGCGTTGAAGTTGGATTGCCGGATGGTGCATCCCTGATCGGGACACCCCCTGTTATGCCTGTGCCTGAAACCCTGGATTGGGACTTCTGGCTGGGTCCTGCTCCTGCAGTTCCCTACCGTGGTGTTAGTCATTGGGACTGGCGATGGATTTTGGATTATTCGGGTGGTCAGCTGACCGATTGGGCAGGCCACCATATTGATATTGCTCACTGGGGGCTTGACCTGGATGATGCCGGTCCGGTTGATGTAGAAGGAACGGGTGTTTACCCAAGAGAGGGAATATTTGATGTTCCGGTTGAATATGATATCAATTGCACCTATGCAAATGGCATCGTGATGCGGGTTGCAAACCGGAGTAGATTGCCGTTTGGAATGGGTACAGCCTGGTATGGTGATGAAGGTTGGATCCATGTGGCTCGTGGTAATGTTCTGGAAGCCAGCGATCCGTTAATTCTTGAAAATGAGATTCCTGAAGATGGAAGGCTCTATTATAGCCAGGATCACCACCAGAACTTTCTCGATTGTGTCCGATCGAGGAAACCAACCATTGCACCGGTACAAACAGCCCATCGCTCAATCAGTGTCGGCTTGCTTTGCGAGATTGCAATGCTAACGGGTCAAAAACTGAAATGGGATCCGGAACAGGAGATATTCACCAATGGTGATATGGCAAACCGCTTATTATCCAGACCTTTCAGGGCTCCCTGGAAGATCTGATCTTAATGAATTACCCTGTTATTTCAGCAAATATAAAACGAACATTTTTAATTAATTTTTATGCAAATCAGTAAAAAATATAACGGATGAAAAAAATAAAAAATATCGACGGGCTGTACGTTTTATTCATCTCTCTTTTCCTTGCAGTAAGTTTTGGATTGTTTCATTCCTGCCAGAAGAGTACCGGAATGAAGGCACTGATCATTACGGGTCAAAGCGGTCATGACTGGGAAACAAGTACTGAAGCACTGGAGAAAATCATGGAAAATTCGGGATTATTTACAATAGAAGTTGCTCAAAGTCCTTCCCAAGGGGAGGATATGAGTGGATTTGACCCGCAATTTTCAGCCTATAACCTGGTCGTATTGAACTATGATGGTGACCCATGGAGCGAACAAACAAAAAGCTCTTTTGTAGACTATGTTAAAAGCGGTGGTGGAGTGGTTGTTTATCATGGTGCCAGCATTGCATTTCCGGATTGGAAGGAATACAACGAGATCACCGGACTGGGTGGCTGGGGTGACCGTGATGAGAATGCAGGACCCTATTGCTACTGGAAGGATGGAAAGATGATCAAAGAAGATATCCCCGGAAAAGCAGGGAAACATGGAGATGCTCACGATTTCCTGGTAGTTCACCGGGATATGGAACACCCGATCCTGAAGGGATTACCGGATAGCTGGTTGCACGGAAATGATGAGTTGTACGGTGCCTTGAGAGGTCCGGGAAAAAATTTGACCATTCTGGCAACCGCTTTTTCCGATACAGCAAAAGGGGGAACAGGCAGGGATGAACCGGTCCTCTTTACCGTTACCTTTGGAGAAGGCAGGGTCTTCCATGATGCCCTGGGGCATCCTGATCCGGAAAACGATGAATCGGCTCTCCATTGTGCGGGTTTTATTACTACCTTTTTACGCGGGGCAGAATGGGCTGCCACGGGAGAGGTAACACAGCCCATTCATCCCGATTTTCCAAACTCTGCCAGTACCTTCTTCTGGGAGGATTACAGACCCCTTACACTCGATGAGCTGATGACAAGAATTGCAACCTATGAGATCGTGAAAAGCAGGAAATACCTGGCTGATCTGAGCAACCGGATCAGGAAATCGGATGGGACAACAGAAACCCTGCTCAATTTTGAAAAGGAAATGGTGAAAGTTTGTGAATCTGAGGCTACCGCTGAATGTAAAAAACAGCTCTGCCGGGAATTGAGCTGGATGGGTTCAGATTATTGTATCCCAACCCTGGAAAAACTCACAGAAGATCCTGAAGTAGCGGAAATGGCGAAATTTGCGTTGGAGAGATTGACAAAATAATGGGTAAACAGCCATGAAAAAGAGGACACTGTTTTCACTGATACCCATCCTGATTTTACTTGGTATGCAAATGGGGTTTTCACAAGCCCCTGAAGAGACTGAAGATTGGTCCCGAAAACCGGATGTGGTGGTTCCGGGTAAAAAACAGGATCCCCCAAGCGATGCAATCATTCTGTTTGATGGAAAGGATCTTTCTAAATGGACTACCGGTTCAGCAGAAGCAAAATGGAAGGTGTTTGGAAAATCAATGACTGTGGTTCCGGGTACCGGAAGCATCAGAACAAAACAGTCATTCGGAGATGTTCAGCTACATCTTGAATGGAGGACTCCCAAAAAAGTTGAAGGGGAAGGACAGGACAGAGGCAACAGTGGCGTTTACCTGATGGGTTTGTATGAGGTGCAGGTCCTTGATTCCTACGAAAACGAGACTTATTACAACGGTCAGGCGGCAAGCATTTACAAACAACATATTCCACTGGTAAATGCGTGCCGGGAGCCGGGTAAATGGCAAACGTATGATATTATTTTTGTTGCACCACGGTTCAATACCGATAAGACCCTTGCATCTCCTGCTTATATTACGGTCATTCATAACGGGGTGTTAGTCCAGAATCATGTGGAGATCAGGGGCCCAACTGATTACATTGGTACACCACCTTATCGTTTCCATGAAGATAAACTGCCCCTGATGCTCCAGGATCATGATCATCCGGTAAGTTACCGTAATATCTGGATCAGGGAGCTGTAAAATCGATCCGTATCACCATATAACACAGTATTATCATGAATCCATCACGAAGGAAGTTTTTAAAAACATCTGCCAGAGCAGCTGCTGTAACCGGAGTTGCCGCTTCATTACCCATCACGCTGCGGTGTTCCGATGCGAACGAACAGCTCGTTGTCGGAGCCATTGGAATTCGTAATCAGGGATTTGCAAACCTGAAAGGATTCCTGAATCAAGCCAATGTTGTTTGTGGAGGTCTATGCGATATCGATTCCCGGATATTGGATGCAAGGGCAAAGGAAGTTGAAGAGGAGTTTAATCAGAAACCGTTACTGTATAAGGATTATCGCAAACTTCTGGATAATCAGGATATTGATGCTGTGATCATCAGTACACCTGATCACTGGCACTGCCTGATAATGGTTGAATCCCTTCAGGCAGGGAAACACGTCTATGTTGAAAAACCCTTGGCTAATTCCATTGAGGAATGCCGCATTATGGCAGAAGCAGCAGAGCGGTATAAACTGCAGGTGACTGTCGGGCAGTGGCAGAGGAGCGGTCCGCACTGGCAGGAGGCTGTGGATTTTATCCGGTCTGGTGATCTTGGTAAAATCAGCAGAGTGAAAGCATGGTCCTATACCGGTAAGGAGATGCTTCCGGTTGTTCCGGATGAGGCTGCTCCACCGGAAGTGGACTATGACCTTTGGCTCGGACCGGCCAGGGAACGTCCTTTCAACAAAAACCGTTTTCACTACAATTTCAGATACTTCTGGGAGTATGCCGGAGGATTGATGGCGGACTGGGGCGTTCATATGCTGGATTATACGCTATATGGCATGGATGTCACTGAGCCTAACACTGTTGTTGCCAGCGGAGGTAAACTATCCTATCCGCAAGGCGCCAGAGAAACACCGGATACTTTGCAGATACTCTATGAGTTCGATGATTTTGTAATAAGCTGGGAGCATTCCGTATGCCTTGGTATCGGACCGGAAAAGCAGGGACATGGAATTCTTTTCCAGGGGAATAACGGAACCCTGATTGTCAACCGGGGTGGATGGCAGGTGTTTTCGGAAAAGAAATCAGGGGATGAGAACAAAATGGAGGAAGTCCCTTTCCGCTCAGGCCCGGGAGGTTTTTATGAACACATCGAAAACTTTGTCGAGTCCATTCGCACTGGAAAGAAACCCAATTGCCCGGTCAGTGTTGGAAAAGATGTTGCCATTTTTGCTCATATGGGTAATATCGCTTTCCGGACGGGTGAAAAACTTTTCTGGGACAGGGAGAAGAAGGAATTTGTGAACAGTGAAGAAGCGAACCAGCTCATCAAACCGGTTTACCGTGACCCATGGAAACTACCGGTGATTTGATTGTCAGGCTTTAAAAGAACAGAGATTTTTCTTATCTTACGTGTAAAAATATACCATTATGGCACGTCCTGTAACGTTGTTCACCGGCCAGTGGGCTGACCTTTCTTTTGAAACGATATGTCAAAAAGCCAGCGAATTTGGTTATGATGGGATTGAGATTGCATGCTGGGGTGATCATTTTGAGGTGGATAAAGCCGATGCAGCATACTGTGAGAAAAAACGGGAACTCCTGAAGAAATACAACCTGGAGGTATATTCCATTTCCACACACCTTGTTGGCCAGGCTGTGTGTGACCGGATTGATGAACGACACAAAAGTATTCTGCCGGAGTACGTGTGGGGAGATGGAGATTCGGAAAGCGTTCGACAACGGGCTGCTGAGGAGGTTATAAAGACCGGACTGGCAGCTAAACGACTGGGGGTGGATGTTGTGAACGGATTTACCGGGAGCTCCATCTGGCACCTGAACTATTCCTTTCCACCAATATCCCCGGACATGATTGAAAAAGGGTATCAGGATTTCAGCGACCGATGGACACCCATTATGGATGAGTTTAAAAAAGTGGGTGTCCGGTTTGGATTGGAGGTTCATCCAACTGAGATTGCTTTTGATATTGCCTCTGCTGAAAAAGCCCTCTCCGCTATTCATGATCATCCGGCATTTGGCTTTAACTATGATCCCAGTCATATGGGATACCAGGGAGTAGATTACATTGAATTTATCTACCGGTTTGCAAAAAAGATCTTTCACGTACACATGAAAGATGTCGGATGGTCTCCTTTCCCGACAGAAGCTGGTGTTTTCGGAGGCCATACCAGCTTTGGTGACAGGCGGAGGTTCTGGGATTTCAGAAGTCCTGGAAGGGGGAACATTGAGTTTGAAGAGATCATAAGGGCGCTGAACCGGATACAGTATGCCGGCCCTCTCTCTGTTGAGTGGGAAGATAGTGGTATGGACCGGGAAAAAGGGGCAAAAGAATCGTGTGATTTCGTGAGAAGCATTGACTTTAAACCCTCTGATGTGGCATTTGATGCAGCATTTGATGAAAACCAGAACGGTCACAACTGAAATTTAACGTAATTCTCGGGGGCTACTGGATTTAATTGTTTGGCGATACAAGTAGTGCCGCCTTCCGGTTTGTTAGTCTCCATCATTAAATGTGAAAATTTTTCTATCCTTTAAAAAGTGCAGATGTACTTTTATACTATGGAATCACTGGGAAAAGAGTTTAATACCTGACAACTATGTTAACGCATTTATTGAAAACTACTCTGAGGTACTTTTATCGACAAAGATTTTTTGTTTTAATAAATATGGTAGGGTTACTATTAGGAATCACGATTTCGATAATTATATTCCTTCATTTAATACATGAAATAAGTTTTGATAAAGAATATATTAAAGGGGATAATATTTATAATGTTATTCGATGTGATGAAAGACAAAAATGGACTGGGAATTTTATGAATTTGGGGCCACAATTAAAAGAAACTTTTCCCGAGATCACAAGAATGACGAGATTGTTACCCTGGAAGGGTAGTATTTTATTGGATAATAAAAAATTAAAGACAAATATTCTTTTCGTAGATCCTGGCTTTTTCGAAATGTTTAAACGAAAACATGATGGGATTAATTCTTGTGATTTGATTAATGATCCAAATAGTATTGTAATCAGTAGGGAATTGGGGAATAAACTATTCGGAGGTGTGAATCCTGCAGGTCAACAAATTTCAATCAGTTTTGATGACAAAACTTTCCCATTTATTGTCTTTTCTGTAATTGAAGATTTTGGAGACAATTCATCAATAAAAGGAGATATCATTTGTAATTTTGATTTTTATGAAAAGAACCTTTGCGATCCCTTTTTCAAAACATATCCTTTTTATTCTACCTTTATTGAGCTAACGGATGGTGTACATGTAGATGAACTTGAATTAAAGATTTCTAAGCTCCTGGGAGAAGAAAATCCGGGATTTATATTGAAATATGAACTAAGGAGGTATAGTAAACTGTATTTGAATTCAGGTTCGCTTGCTAATTACATATTCCCAACCGGGAATAAACGCCTGCTTAATGAATTAATAATTGTTGTGTTATTAGTATTAATATCCTCAGTCTTAAATTTCGGGATCCTTTCGACAGCATGTGCAATTTCAAAGAATAAGGAGATTAGTATCAGGAAAATATATGGTGCATCAAACAATCAGGTTAAGTATATGGCACTATTTGAATCTTTTCTTCTTGTAATAATATCTCTACCTTTGATACTAATATTATCTTATTTTGCATTACCTGTATTTAATAATTTCTTTGATACAGATCTTAAGCTTTTAACATCTGGTAATGGATTGTTTTTGGCTGGTATTGCATTCTTAGTCATATTTATAAGCCTTTGTGGAGGATTAAGTGCATCCCGGTTCTTTTATAAACAATCATCAATTAACTTAAGTACTTATCATAGTGAGACTAAAATATCAGGTTCTGGTATACAGAAGTTGTTATTATTAGGTCAAATGTTCATATTTATCTGTTTGATAAATTCATCCTTCTTTATTTATAAACAGATTGATTACTCGGAGCGAGTTGTCCTATCTCCTGATTCGGATAATATTCTTTTTATAGGTATTGAGAATCCTGAAAAGATTGACTTTAATAATATAAAATATGAGGATTTCGGAAGGTTAGAATCAATAAAGGAAACTTGTAGAGCTCATCCATATATTACAGATGCATCATATATCTATGATCAGATCCCAAAAGCAGACCTTGTAAGTACCGGATTTGTCAAAAAGATAGATAGTGATGAACGATTATCCATTGCTGGTTTATCTGTTGAAAAGGGATTCCCTGAATTGATGGACTATAAACTGGTTGCAGGCAGGTACTTTTCAAATAATTATGCAGTTAATGAAATATTACTTAACGAAGCGGCAGTTAAGTCTCTTCAGTTGGATAACCCTGTTGGAAACATCGTTGAGCAAGATGGAGGAATGGCTGAGATTATTGGTGTTGTAGAGGACTTTAGTTATCAATCTGTTCGCAAAGAAATACTCCCTTTAAGAATTAGAAAAAACGATAAGTTTTTTGGAGAGTTTTTTTTAGTTGTGAAATACATTAAATCAAAGAATAACGATGTTATTAATTATATTGGCACAATATTGTCAGATAGATTACCCGGATATAAGATCGAGTTTTCATATTACGAGGATAATGTTGCATCTCTCTATATAAATGAGAAAAAGCAATTATCAATTATTTCTATTGGAATAATTGCCGCTATGATAATTGCAATTTTAGGCCTTATTGCAATTTCTCTTTTTTCAGTTCGACAGCGTGTAAAAGAGTTTGGTATCAGAAAAGTTAATGGAGCATCTGTATCAGAATTATTAATAATGGTAAACAAGAGCTTCATTAAATGGGTGATTTTTGCCTTTGTCTTAGCATGCCCTGTTGTTTATTATGCTATATCTAAGTGGCTGAATAATTTCGCTTATAAAACTGAGATCAGTTGGTGGGTATTTTTAATCGGAGGTTTTCTGGCCTTATTTATTACTATTGTCACAATAAGTATTCAGTCATATAAAACTACTATAAAAAATCCTGTTGAGGCACTTAGATATGAATAATGTTATAAATCTATTGCCGTTATACTTCCATTTGGTTGGCATAAAAGCATGTGTGTGGCAACCAGATGAGATTTAAGATCTTTCACTTATACCATATGTATCGATGATATCTGTAATTATACCTATTTACAATGAGAAAGAAGTTCTGGACGAACTGTACAGAAGGGTATTTGCAGTTCTGGTGGAGATCACCAATGAATTTGAGATCATTTACGTGGATGATGGTTCGGATGATGGCAGCCTGGACAGGCTGATAACCTATCATCAGGAGGATAAGAGGGTAAAGGTTCTCTCCCTTTCGAAAAATTTTGGTCACCCGGCAGCTATAACTGCCGGGTTGGAACATGCCAGTGGTGAGTTCATTGCAATGATGGATGGTGATCTGCAGGATCCACCTGAATTGCTTGAGGCAATGTACCAGCAGCTTGTTTCCGGGGAATACGACATCATTAACGGTCGGCGGAAATCGCGGGGGGAAAGAAAAAAGAAGAGACTGATCATCAATCTGTTCCATTATTTTTTCAAACGAATATCGGGTTTGAAGGGGATTGATAATTTTGGAAATTTTTCCATGATAAACCGTGAAGCCCTGGAGGCATTGCTTTCCATGAGGGAAAAAACAAGATACCTTCCCGGCTTACGCTCATTCATCGGATTCCGCCATGGATTTATCGATTATGACCGGGGTGAACGCAAAGCCGGAAGATCGAAAATGGGATTGCGGAAGTTGTTAACCCTGGGAGCGGATGCTATTTTCTCCTTTTCACGAATACCGTTGAAAATTTGCCTGGTCCTCGGTTTAATCGGAGTCATTGTCTTCCTGCTTGCCGGCATCTATGTTATCATTGCAAAGATCTTTGGATTTGCACCGCTGGGCTGGTCGTCAACACTGCTCAGCATCTATTTTCTGGGCTCTATCCAGTTGACATTTATGGGAGTTATTGGTGAATACATTTTCAGGATATATAAAGAATCACAGAACAGACCCATTTATATCATCAGAAAAAAATACACTTGAGCGAATCCGGCTTCCCATCCATTCTTCTCGGTTTAACCAGCTATTTTTCCTGGAAGAAGATCTTTTACACCCTGGCATTTCTCGGACTTATTTTGTTGCCCTTGCTGTCGCTTGATGCAGGAATTTCAGGTGATGAGGAGGTGCACTACCTTCATTCCCAAAAGGTGTTGGACTATTATACATCATTCGGGAAGGACAACGCTGCATTATTTACTCCTCAAAGCCATCTTGCATACTACGGACAGTCATTTGATAATTTCACCACCCTGCTGATAAACTGGTTCAACATTGAAGATATCTACCGTTTCAGGCATATTTGCAATGCTATTATCGGGTGGCTGGCTATTCTTGTTGCAGGTTGCCTGGCTGTTTTTCTTTCCGGTTACCGTGCAGGCGTATTAACCCTGTTGATCCTCTGTTTTTCTCCGCGATTTGTAGGACATGCTTTTAATAACCTGAAGGATATCCCTTTTGCATTTGGGTATATTGTAGCCCTCTACTTCCTCTTCCGGGTAATTGAAGGATTACCAAAGCCCCGGTTCCGGTACATTTTACTTCTGATTCTTGGAATAGGCCTGGCAATCAGTGTCCGGATTGGTGGGGCAGTACTGATCTTTTATCTGCTGCTTTTTACCGGGTTGTACCTGTTGAGTTATTTTTTGAAAGAGAGAGGGTTGGTGACCGTACGTGTCGTTTCCCGTTCTTTTCTGGTCGTTATTCTGATTTCTGTGGGAGGATACCTTATGGGCCTGCTTTTTTGGCCCTATGCGCTGGAAAATCCGATAAAGAATCCGATGATCGCTTTTCGGGTAATGGCATCTTTTCCCACCACCCTGCGTCAAATCTTTGAAGGTGAGTATATCTGGTCTGATCAGCTCCCATGGTACTACCTTTTGAAGTACATGTTGATAACCATTCCGACACTGGCATGGATGGGGTTCATATTGTTTCTGGTTTTTATGAAAGGTATCATGAAATCCCGGAGATGGATTTTTATCTTTTTCGTGTTCATCAGTTTTATTTTTCCTGTACTTTTTGTCATTTATAAGAATAGCAACCTGTATGGTGCCTGGCGTCATCTCCTGTTTGTATATCCCCCGTTGATCATACTATCCGGACTCGGGTACGAATACCTGCTTACAAAGTATTCTGTCAGGATCGTAGGGATAGCTGTCACCATTTGTTTTCTGATGATGACATTTCATCCTGTCCGATTCATGATACGAAACCATCCCTACCAGTACCTCTATTATAACGAATGGATTGGTGGTCTTAGGGGGGCATATGGTATGTATGAAACCGATTACTATTTTCATTCCATTCGCGAAGCTTCTGAATGGCTCATCGACTATCTGGATGAGAGAGAAGGCCATGAAAAGGTAACCGTTGCAGCAAACTTTCCCGCCTCCTGGTTTTTCAGAGACAGTGAATCTGTTGATAGTGTAACCTTTCTTAAATATTATGAGAGAGGAAATGTTGACTGGGATTATGCAATCATTGGGAATAGTTACATACATCCTTTTCAATTAAGGAATGAGATCTGGCCACCTGTAAATACCTTGCATACCATCAAGGCGGATGGTGTCCCTGTTTGTACCATACTTGTCAGACTGTCAAAAGATGATCTGATGGGTTCACGGTTACTGAAAGCGGGGGAGTATACCCTTGCAGTGCAAACATTGAAGGAAGCGCTAACAGGTGATCCGCGAAATGAATCCGTACACCTCAATTTAGCACTGGCGTATATCAAAGGAGGGGAGATGGATTCTGCCCGGAAGGTCCTTGAAAGGGTTACCACCATCTATCCGGATTACGATGTTGCTCTGGATTTGATGGCAGAAATCTACTTAATGGAAAACAGGATTGCAACGGCAAAAGAGATATTGACAAAGAACCTGGCAGTTAACCCGAAATATTTCCCTTCCTGCTTTAAGCTGGGGGAGATATATCTTGACGAAAAGGACGATGAGCTGGGTATCTATTACCTCAGGCGTTGTTTACGATTAAACCCGGATTATGCTCCTCTTCTATTAAAGCTGGGAAAGTACTATGAAGAGAAAGGGGATAGAGAAAAGGCAAAAAAATTCTTCGACCGGGTGTCTTCAAATTGACCATTCGTCATTACCTTTATTGAGAGATCTTGAAAAATCAGATAAAATGAAAAAAGTTGCATTGCTACTTGTTTTTCTGCTGGCACTAGGATTGGGCACAGGCAGCGCTATGGATGGGATGAACGCTGTTTCCCAGGATCAGGAAGAAGAATTGATCCCGTCGGAGGATAGTGTTTCCATTGATGATATGGATCCCATTTTTTATGAGCCGAAGGAGGATGAGCAGATGGGTGAGGAGGGATCGGCCGGTTCAGCGAAAATGATTGTCGGAATCGTCGTTTTGGTAATCCTTCTCGGTATGGGCTTTTTATTCATCAACCGGTCACGAACGAAAAAAAAGGAATAATCCGCTGAGGTTCCCGGTTATTTTTTTTTGGGTTTACTTTTCTTGGCTGGTCCTTTAGCCGGTTCTTTTTTACCAGTTGCTTTTTTAGAAGCAGTTTCTGTGGTTGTTTTTTTCTTCGGTTTATCTGCTGCTGCAGTTTTTCCTTCCTTCTTCTCTTCCCCTTTGGTTGTTTTTTTCTTGGCGGTTGCCGTTTCTTTTTTGGGTTTTTCCTTAGGAGCTGATTTGTCTTCCAGTACTTTTTCTTTAGGAGGCTTGGTTTCTTCTTTTGGTTTTTCCGTGGATGCTGTTTCCTCTTCTTTCACCGCTTTTTCAGGGGATTTGATTTCTTCTGCTGGTGGAGCTTCATCCCCAATTTTCTCTTTGGAAGTGGTATCCGCAGGAACTTCTACTTCAGCAGTTTTATCTTTTGTGGGTTTCTCCTGTGGAGTGGATTCGATTTTTGCATCCTTACCATCGGTAGTTTCTTTAACCTTTTCAACTTCAGGCTCTTTTTCCGTAGCTTTCTGGGGTTTTATCTTATCAGAGACAGGAGATGTAAATTTCTTGTGGATAGCCGGTTTATCTTTTTTCCTTCGCCTCCTTACACCATAGGTTCCTGAAAACAGTTTGCCTCTTCTGGTTTTTCGGTCTCCTTTTCCCATAATAGTAAGCCTTTAGTTGGTTATTTTTATTTGTATTCTATGTTTTATATCCTCGGGGTTCTTTGTAAAAACAATGGTTACGGTCTGATTTTAAAACCACGAAGGTAGTAAATTCTTTTTAATTATTGACTAATTCGATAACGGTAAGAAACAGAATTTGAGCGAGATCTTCCATTATTTCAGATATTCTCCCCGTTCAATAATGTCGGCTATGGTTGTATTTCGTAGCATGCGGTCCGTCTCAATTCCTGTTTCATCAAATCCCTGTTCACAAAATTAAAACATAACGCAAATAATTCAAGTTAGCTGTTGTATAAACTTCAGGATTTCTATAATTTTAGCTGTACCCATTCACGGAGAACCGGAAGGAGGCTGGTTCCCGGAACAGAAAATATCAGTTCATGAAGCTTTGAAAGCCTATACCATTAATAACGCCTATGCTGCTTTTGAAGAGCACATCAGGGGATCCATAAAGGTGGGTAAACTGGCAGATATTACCGTTTGCGACAGGAACCTGATGAAAATTGATCCGGAAGATATCCTGGATATGGAGGTGCTGATGACGATTGTGGATGGAAAGATAGTCTTTGAATCTGGGATTGAGTAACCGGGGTCGTTCGGAATAGCTAATAAACGGCTGACTATTACTAAAGTAATGCCTTAATTGTCTCAAATTTGTAAATGCCTCAAATATTTCAAAGTGATAAGTTAATAAGTTGATAAGTTGATAAGTTTCTTGATTTCGTATTAACGTATCAACGTATCAACTTTTCAACTTCCTTCCGATCATCACCGGTTCATCCCCTTTCATGATGCCGGTAATGGTGCAATCAACAAAGCTGTTTCTCTTCAGGTTTTGTCCTTCGATAAGAACCGGGATATAATGTTGTCCATATCCTGATGCCCGATCTCCTTCGACTTTTTCGATCAGTACTTTTTGAGTTTTCCCGATGAAGGCGCTGCTGTAGGAAAGTTTTTGTTTGTCGGAAAGCTGGCGTATCATTTTACTCCGGCTGTTTTTGATTTCCTCCGGAATGTGATTTTCCATTCGTTCTGCCCGCGTTCCTTTCCGGATGGAGTATTTGAAGGTGTGGATATGGCCGAATCCGATTTCTTCAATAACATCACAGGTTTGATGGAAGTCCTCCTCGGTTTCACCCGGGAATCCGACCATGATATCGGTGGTGATGTTGAAATCAGGAATCAGGGTGCGGATCTTGCTAACCATGGAAAGAAAGGTTTCTACGCTATACATCCTTCTCATACTGGTTAATATCCTGTCCGATCCGCTCTGAAGGCAGAGGTGCAAGTGGGGAGTCATTCTGGGGTGTTTGAGCAGATCGAAAAACCGGTCATCAAATCCATCCGGTTCTATGGAAGATATTCGCAGGCGGAAATCACCATCCAGATTCAGGATTTTCCCGACAAGTTTTACAAAGTTTACATCTCCATACGAATACCTGCCAATGTTTACTCCGGTTAGGACAATTTCCCTGAATCCAAAGTCTGTTACCTGGCGGATATTTTCCAGGATATCATCAAACGGTCGGCTGATCGCTCTTCCCCGGACTTTCGGAACGATGCAAAAACTGCAGAAGTTATCGCATCCCTCCTGGATTTTAATCATGCTCCGTGTGTGGAATGTTTTGCTTGCCGGTGTGTACCCGAAAAGATCCGGGTTCAACTCGTCGGGATGCAGTAGTTCCCCTTTAAAATGGGCATCAATAAGGGAAAAAATACTGCTTTTTCTGGAATTTTCAACGACATAGGTGATCTCATTCCGCTTCTGCAGCTCCTCTTTGTAGTTGTTGGCAAGACAACCGGTAACCACTACCACGGCTCCTTCTTTCTTCCGGATTGCCTGGTTTATCAGGTTCCTTGATTTCTGGTCACTATGATGGGTGACAGTACAGGTGTTTATAACATATACATCGGCTTCCGTATCGAATGTGCCTACTTCAAATCCTGATTCTGCGAATTGTGAAGCAATGGCATCCGTTTCATACTGATTGAGCCTGCAACCTACTGTTTTAAAAGCAATCCGTTTCCTCATATGTGATCTCTAAACCCGTTTCTGTGGGTTCGCAAAGTTGATCATATTTTCAAAATAATCAAAATATTTGGAATGGTCCCAGCTTACCGAAAAGCGAATACTTACAGTTTCTCCAAATCGGGCAGACCGGCTTC